>CEPX01163514.1_pt1 | contig 10261 bp, 8 predicted proteins | sample 361361 | NCBI WGS metagenome assembly CEPX01 (sample SAMEA2619974, study PRJEB7988) | marine metagenome | biome: marine biome (ENVO:00000447); feature: mesopelagic zone (ENVO:00000213) & marine oxygen minimum zone (ENVO:01000065); material: "saline water (ENVO:00002010), including plankton...
CACCTCCAACGGCAGCTGTTACAATCGCTGCTGTCGTAAGGTACGGGTGAGCTTTCATAACTTCCCACGTTTTTACGAATGGATACTTAATGTAATCCCAAGCGCCCCACTTCTTCTTGGCCTCAGCTTCTTGATGAAAGAGTTCAAGATCGGAAATGACTTTTTCTGCTTGGCCATTGAGGTTGTAGGTATCTTTCAGATATTTGATGGCATCACGCCTGTGATCCGCTGCATTCTCCTTTGCATCCAAAACCTTTAGCCCTCGCTTCTCTAACTCTTTTGCAAGGTTGCGGTAGTCTTCTGCCCTGCGGGGCATTTCAAACTGCGGTGCTTCTTTTGAGTCTTGTACCATGTTATTTTTGAGTAGCAGAGGCATTAATTTCTAAAAGCTTGTGTCTAGCAGCACTCAGTGCTGCAAGCGCTGCAAGTTCATCATCAGATTTCATCTCAGGAAGTAATGTTTGAATGAGGGCATTCACTCCACGAGCACCCATAGTAAAGTAGAGTTCTTTCTGTACACCATCCGGGAGATCGTTGAGAGAAACATCACCCGGACTTTCTCCATTAGCAATACGCTCAACCATCACTGCCACTTGTGGATAAGCAGAAAAATCTGCAAGTCTGTACCGCATGACAATTTGGCGCTCAGACTCATACGAGTCCAGTGTTTCATCGACGACAGTCCATCCCTCTTGCAAAGAATCAGGCAACGCCTCAAAGACTGCCTTCTCAACTGCCGTTAAATGAAGTTCATTCGTCATATATATATTAATCTGATTATACCAAAAGAAGAGTGGTTATTCAATCTGTAGTGCATTTCTCAGTAGTTGTTCTCCATCTCGCAGAAGACCTGCATTGACATCTTCTTGATTTTGAAGTGTCGAGAGTTTGTCTCCTTCACGCTGAGAAACAACCTCCACGTCTTTTCCGAGTGCAAGAGCTGCAAGTGCACCGTGGTACCGCTCGGAGATGACAAAGTCCGCCGAAGAGAGTTCTCGTAGCAATTCGTCAAGCGTACATACCTTTTGTACAGAGCATTCTATATCGATGGATGATGCAAGTTTTTGACAGAATTCTATTTCTGATTTGCAATCAGATTGCATAGAGAGAATGCGCACTGACGCAGGGTGCATTGACTTAATTTTTTTCTGTGTTGCTTCAGTAAACTTGTCACCTGAGTTTTTTCTGGGAATTACTACGAGTATATTTTTAGTACATATATCAATTTTTCGGCTTTCTATTAATGAAAATACTGGATCAAATGACTGAACACTATTTTGAGTCAGACCCCACTCCCCCACCCTCTTATGTGATAGTGCATCGCGAACAGAAATCGACGCTGCGCGTTTGCAGACTGCGAGGCACAATCTCTCCCCGAAACGCGTTTTGAATGGTCCGATTCCCTGGAAAGCAAGATGAACATCTTTACCAAGTAGGAAGGCAAGCTTTGCATGAAGCCACCAGAGAAAGCATGCGTATGCTGATTCCGTATCCGTAAACAGTGATCCTCCACCGAACACAACTGCATCACACTTCCGATACGCACTCATAGTTTTGAGCCACGAGAAGCTGAGGAATGACCGAATCCCTCCCGGTAATCGAGGTACCTCTGCATCACCCGCTGGATGTGCGCTTACCACTGTCCAATCGACAGAAGGAAACTCCTGCAGAAAATATTCCTTTAGTGCTTCATCCCCCAAGTTTCCCACGCCGAAATTACCGATTAACAGGCACTTCATTAGTCAGAGTATATCGAACTATTTCTCCTTTGACTCCTGTGAATCCTCTGTATCTTTTGCATCTCCTTCTGCAGGAGCTTCCTCTTCTTTCTTCACCTCTTCCGTTGGCTCCTTTGCATCCTCTGCATCTTTTGCATCCTTCTCTTTCGCTGCCTCCACTGCCTCCTCAATCACCTCTTCCTCAACTGGCTCAGGTTCCACTGGAGTCGCTACAGCAAACTCATCTGCTGTCGTAAATCGCTCAGAAAGCCTGGCAGATTTACCGCGACGCCCACGGAGGAAAAAGAGCTTAGCACGACGTACGCGCGCTACCTTCTTTACCTCAATTTTATCAATCTTTGGGCTATGAAGTGGAAATACCTTCTCTACACCAACGCCAGAAGCAATACGACGTACAGTAAACGTCTGATCTGCTGCTGTAGCTCCTTTATGGACAGAGATCACTAAACCCTCAAATACCTGCACACGCTCCTTTCCACCCTCCTGAATACGCTCATGGACACGTACGGTAAACCCAGGACGAACCTCAGGGCGAGGTTTTACGTAAGTAGCCGATCCATCTTTGATAGTGGCAGATGTCATTTCCGGAGCAGCATAATGACTGAAATTACCCCTGTAAAGGGAAAACTAGGGAGAATTGGCTTTTCTTGATCAATTACTTCTTCGCCTCCTCAATCTGTTTCGCTATCTGATTATGTACGATCAAGTGACGCGGATCGTTAATAATATCGGATATAAATCGATCTTTGAGGCTGAGACGATACAAGAAGTCTCCTTGGGCAAAGATGCTGTATTTTACGTTCTTGAGAGATGGATCTTGTAAAAGAAGTGCCTCGAGCATCTCCTTTTTTACATCCCCAATAACCAGCAAATCTACCTTACTTTCCGTCCCTACAAAGGATCCTGCAAGGACTATAAGATCTACACTGGGTAATTTCTTGATTCCAGCGACTACGGGGCTATCTGCCTGAATCTCCTTAGCGAAGATGCTACGCAATTCTGCATAGAGTGGAAAATCCTCATCCACCTTGTAGTACTTCTTGCGATTGCGATGCCGTGCCCGAACAAGCCCGATACGACGAAGATTCTCAAGCTCCCGGCGAATGGAGTTAATTTGCTCATTAAGAAGGCGCGTCAATTCACGAATAAAGAATTCCTGCTCCGGATGTAACAAGAATGTCGAGAGGAGTTTGACTCTCGTTTGGGATGAAAATAGTGCTTTCAAAACAGAGGAAGACATGTGTTCACAAACTGTACTCATGAATAGGTATATAGTGCAAGAAAAGTACTCAATAAGTTGAGTATCAATTTTATTCAAAATAAATGGCTTTTATTAGCCTAAAAACTACATCTACTACACAATTATTTTCTTTTGTCGATCAAATTTTATACTCATCAATGAGCCAATATTGTGTTCTTAGATAACTTTTGAGTACATTACCCAGACCATCATTCAAATTGCCCATCCATTGTAAAAATCGGCAAAATTTGGTAAAATCATAGGAATGTCTCAATACAAAAAAATCACCACCGGAACGCTCGCGCTGATCGTTACTCTACTCTGTCTCAGGGCAGATGGTTGGCAGGTGATTTTCGTAGAGTCTGCCCTCGCTCAAGGAAGCGTAGCGGCCCCTGGGGCAAACATGCTTACAGGTATTTCGGAGCTCGCCATTTTCATTGCAACCGGTATGCAGATGTTAGCATTTATAATTTTTAGCTTTCTGCAAGTATTCCTCGATCCACTGTTTATTGTAGATCTCGTTGGATCTTCTGGATTACGTAATATCTGGAAATACTCTCGTGACATCATGAATATTATTTTTGCATTCATGCTTATTTTTGCTGGTATTTACACGGTAGTTATTGGTAGTGAACAGGGATCGTCATTTATAAAGGCTAAATATAAAAAGTTTATACTGGCTGTAATTCTTGTGAACTTTTCCTGGTTCTTCCCTCGCGTCATTCTCGATGTTGCAAATGTTCTTACCGCAACAATCTATCAGTTACCTGCTGGAATCAGTGGTGGACAAGTTGAATGTAAACTTCCTCCCAAAGATCCAAAAGATCCAAGCACTGCAGAAGATTGCCAAGTTATTGCTGACATTAAGTACTTTAGTGGATGCAACCCTCCGCCGGATGTCTTGGATGCTGATGGAGATCCCATTCCTGGAAAGAAAACGGAATACGTAGAAAAAGGTGTCGTATGCATTCTATACGCACCCTGGGAGAAAGACACGAACACTTCCTACGGAATGCTTAACGGCCTTGTCGTAAACTACGGTAAACTTGGACAACTTCTGCGCGTACTTAAACCCGGTGGAGCTACTACTGTTTCGGGAACTGCCGCGCAACGCTTTAAGCAGACGATGTTATTCCTCATGCATATCGTCTTTATTTTGGTACTCATGACGATGCTCTTTTTGCCGCTCGCTGCAATGCTCGTAGTATTTTTGATACGTATACCCATTATGTGGGTCACCATGGCCTTTATGCCATTTATGTTCTTAGGATTTGTCATAGGCGATAAAATGGCGAATTTCGATAGCATGAAAATATTTGAACACTACGTAAAAGCAGCATTCCTTCCGGCAGCCATAGCCGTGCCATTTGCTGCAGGGTTCCTTATCCTCACAGAAATTACACAGATTGCATGCCCAGCTATTGCAGGGCCACTGTGTTCCAACACAGGCCCGCTTCTGCATAACGTTAACACCTTGTGGGGAATTCTCATGTTGCTCATTGCATTCTTTGTAATTTGGTTTGGATTCTGGGCCGCACTTTCCATTGATCAAATCTACGTTAAGGTTACATCGGGAATTAAGAGCTTTGGTGAGAGTGTCGGAAAAACAGCACTCAAGCTGCCGCTATCTACACCAATCCCTATTGGTGGTGGTAAGAAAATGTCTCTTCTGGGTATTGATGACGCCATTAATAGTATTAATTCCGCTTTGAGCAGTGGTATGGGGGCAAAGCAAGCTTTCAAGCAGGCTATGGCTGGCGGTGGTAAAAAATCAGATGAGACTGTCGCTAAAATATTGAATGCTCCAAAGAGCACATTAAATACAAGCCTAGAAAAAATTATTACAGAAATAGGAAAAGCTAACGGAGGTACTGTGAAAACAAAGTCAAATCTTGATGTGCAAATCAATAGTATTTACAGTAAACACCAAGCAGAAATTCAAAAGGAGCAGCCGGGGATGACTGAAAGTGAATTCCGTGATGCATTTAAAAGAAACTCAAGAGTCTTTAGAAATCTTAAAAATTTGAAATAATAAACCCTCTAACTTGATTAATGAGCCAAGATATCCCTCGCCGGCTACAACAGCCAATGTTTCCAAACTCTTCGCCCGAGGCTACTCGAGGACTTGAAGCTTTAGACAGGCACAACGCCGCACAAGCGGCACATGCAAGACGAGGAGTAGCGAGTTTTGACATCTTTCGAAGCACAGGGAGTGACGAAAGTCACAATCAGTTTAATCGAAGCTTTGCACGAGTCGGAGACTACGCAAACGAAATACGTTCAAAAGATGTTATGCAGGGACTCGTCCGAAGAACATTCAATGTACAAGATGTTGGTGACGAGCGTACTTCTCTAATTGATACTCTCCCCCATATAGACCAAGGACAGTTGCATGAAAAGGAGCCTGATCGTATGCGACAGATGTTCGGAAAACTACGTACATCCCTACGAGTCATTGATGCTCGCGATGCAAAAAGTGTAGAAAAAACTATCACGAGGAAGAATTCGTATGTTGTTCCGTACTTAGACACCTTCATTCTGTATGAGGGAGGTATCAGAGAGGATATAGCCTGGCTGGAAGAGCGTATGTCCCAAGGCCCTGGAGGAGCCAGGGTGCACGAAGAACGGGAGAATATATTTCGTGGATATAGAGACACGCTGGTACGTATAAAAAACAGTCTTACTACCCCTGCCGCAGAACATGAATTTGGGAAAATCTATGGAGCCGATAAGCGCAGTCTGGAAGACTACTGTCGCGATCCTGAAAAATGGAAAGGGGCAGGGCAAATGGCAGGACTCATAGTTATTGGTACTCTACTGGCCTTTTTAGCAGTACATGACTTTAAAAAGGGTTCGCTTTCTTTTTCGACAATGTTGCTTGCTGGTGCTGCTATGTTCTTATCCAGAAGTGGGCCCAAAACCGCTGTGCTTTCCAGTTCGCAATTTGCTCGTCTCTCTGGACGCATAGGAAAAGGGGGAATAGAAAAGCTTCAGAACTTTGCGCGTACAAACTCCGGCCCATATAACCACTTGGTAAAAACTTTGAAAGACAGAGCGAACAGAGGGGGTATTACCGAAGAAAATCTCCATTTGCTTACCGACCCAAAAAATAAGAGAAACAAAGTGCCCGAAGACATTGCACGAATGTTTATAGGTGACCCAACACCTGCCGGCAGTGCCTATGTACTGGCACGACTGAAAAAATTAAAAGACCCAAAAACCCGAAGGCTCACCGTTGATCTAGCGGGAGCAAACGCAAACCCAAATGCACACCGGGAACTTAATGATCTTATTCGCCAGGACAAGGGCTAGCCTACTTTTTGCGCTTTAGCTCTTTGAGGAAAACTTCAAGAACATCACCCTCTTCGATAAGGATTGAGCTTTCGGTACGCATACCACACTCTGTACCCTCTTTCGCTTCTTTGATATCATTATCTCCCTTACGGAGTGAAGTGATGCGACCTGTTCCTACCTCTTCTCCGTTACGCTGAATACGGTATGTCAAACGTTTAAGTGTTCCATCAGTCACTTTACCTCCAATAACTTGCTCGTTCTTCTTCGTCATAAATACTCCCCTAACTTCTAGGTGCCCCATTATCTTCTCGTCTTCCTCGGGTTCTACCAGACCCCGAAGCAACCCATCAATATCATCCAGGAGCGCGTAGATAACATCGTATTCCTGCACCTTCACCCCTTCATGATCGGAAGCTCTTACAGAGGTCGGAGGCACTGCTACGTGGAACGCAACGACGATACCGTCACTTGCTGATGCCATCATGACATCTGTTTCTGTAACAGAGCCAATAGCTGAGTGAATTACTTTTACCGTTACTTCTTCTGTGGTCTTTTTAGAAATTGCTTCTGCAATGGCATCCAAAGAACCCTGTGAATCTGCCTTGAGTACTACTTTGAGCTGTTTAAGTTTTCCTTCTGAAAGTCGAGAAACCAGATCTGCAAAACTACGCTTTTTACGAAGGGCACCCTCTTGCTTTACTTCATCTACCAGCTGCTTTGCATGCTGCTCGGACGGAACGACCTGCAAGATGTCACCAACCTGAGCAATAGAAGAAAGCCCCGAAACACGCACGGCACCCGATGGGCCAATATCTTCATACTTCTTTCCGTGCTCATCAACCATAGTACGAATCTTTCCGTACACTTCGCCACACGCAAAAGGCTCACCTACTTCGAGCGTACCGGTATTTACAATCACTGTTGCCAGTGGGCCAAGAGACTGGTCAAGATGGCTTTCTACAACAGTAGCAATTCCACTGCGATTAGGATTGGCCTTGTAGGCTGCCTCCTCTCCCATAAGAACAAGTGTATCGAGAATCTCTTCGATACCCTGCTTCGTCTGAGCACTACAAGGAATAGTTGGCGTTTTTCCACCCCAGCCTTCCGCTTGTAAACCATGACCTGCTAACTCTCCCTTCACTCGCTCTGGATCTGCACCTTCTTTATCCATTTTATTGATAGCAACAATAATCGGAACATTTGCATCCTTGGCATGATCTATAGCTTCGATCGTTGTTGGTTTTACCCCCTCATCTGCAGCAACAACCAATACAACAATGTCTGTGACCTGAGCACCCCTAGCTCTCATAGCAGTAAAGGCTTCGTGGCCTGGAGTATCAAGGAAAGTGATCTTATGTACCTCGTCAGACCCCTTGGACTTGTGCTCTATCTGATAAGCACCGATGTGTTGAGTGATTCCTCCTGCCTCTCCTTTCACCACGTCCGCCTCACGAATCACATCAAGAATAGAAGTTTTTCCATGATCAACATGCCCCATTACAGCAACTACAGGTGCCCGGGGAGAAAGATTTTCTGGCTCATCCTTTAGGAAGTCTTCGAGATTGCGGGAAAGCAGTGCTTCAGCATCCCCAATAGATTCCTCTTTCTGAACGTTAACACCCATATCCACAGCGATCACTGCCGCAGTATCGTAATCAATATTCTGCGTGATGGTTGCCATGACTCCGTTACTCATAAGTGCCTGAATAACTTTTGGAACCTGGATACCAGTTTTTTCAGCAAACTCCTTTACTGTGATTTGCTCGGGAAGCATAACCATACCCTCCTTCTTCTTGATCTGCTCCTGGTGAACTGTTGCTGCTTCCTTTGGTTTTGCAGGAGTCTTCTTGGCGACTGCGCTGCGCTTTTTGCCTGATGGCTTATCGAGTTTTTGTTGTTGCTTTTTTATAGCCTCCTTTGAGACATCTTCCAGAGTAAGTTTTCGAAGAACATTCACCTCTTTTGCCTTCTCTTCCGAAACCGGTTGTGCAACTTCGGGCTCTTCTGCCTCTTCCTCATCCTTCGTAACACTCTCCCTCGGCTCCTCTGAAAGATCCATGGGTCCAAAGAGTGATTCCATGTCTATATCAAGCCCTTTTTGACGTGCTACGAAACGTACAATACCCTGAGCAAGATTATCAGGAATCTCTCTATCGGTCGGTTTAACACCGAAATCGACGTTTTCCAGCTCCTTACGGAGCTGTTGACCAGTCATGCCGAGAGCCTTGGCGACCTGAACGAGACGCATAGATTTCTTGAAGAAAGCCAGAAAGAGTCTATCAGAGAAAATGCCTAGAACAAGCAAAATGGGCAATGAACAATGATCAATACCCAAAAATCATATGAGCATTGCTCATTTGTCATTGGCCATTACTCTGCCAATTCTCCTATGACATCTGTTCCTGAGTTTTTATCCGGTTTGGACTCGCCTATTTCGCCTATAACATCTGTTCCCCGTACAGGAGGCTTGGCTACCTGCTGCATTGGGGGCTTGGGTGGTTCTGGCTTTTCGGGAATCTTTGCCTGAGATTCAACTGGGCCCTGTGCAGAAAGGTTTTGCTCCTGCATCCCCACCTTCAGTTTTTGTACTGCATCAATGACAGCAAGATCGAAATTATCGAACTCTTTGATGCGAAAACCTGCAGCTCTTGGATGCCCTCCTCCACCAAACAGTTTCCCTGCAAGACTGCTTACATCAACAGATGCGCTGCTGCGCATACTGGCTTTAAGTCCGCCCTCTTCCATCTCGGTAAAGAGGATATGAATATCTGCATTGGGGATAGTAGAAATGAGCTCATCAAGAATACCTGAAGTCTCTTTGCTCGCTGCTTCCATCTCTGCCAGATCCTCCTTAGAAACTGTTGACCACACAATGCCCGCAGACGTATCCATCTGAATACGGTTGAGTGCACGTCCCCAAATCTTGAGAGTGCTGAGTGGTTTGGTTTTGTAGATATGCTGAACAATTTCCTGCTGTCTGGCTCCGCGTTCAAGAAGCTCTGCGGCAACCTCCAGGCTACGCGGTGTGGTATTTGGATTTTGGAAGCTCCGCGTATCGGTAATAAGACCTGTAAGAAGCAGTGTCGCGATATCCGGTGTGATCTTATCCTTAAAGCTTTGCTCATGCATAAACCAGTCATAGAGAACCTCTGTGGCAGATGCTGCTGTGGTATCGATCATCTGAAGCTGACCGTAGTTGGTATTACTAATATGATGATCGATATTGAGAATTGGAACAGAGGTATACAGATCGATATTGTCCGTATAAAACTGACCCATAAGCGGGAGATCTGCTGTGTCGACTGCAACGATGAGATCAAAGCCAGGTCCTGTATCACCAAAACTCACATTCTGCGGATTGATACGACCTGCCTTTGGCATAACAATAATATTTACTTTGCCATCCTCAACGGTGTACCGCAGCTTATCCACTTCTACACCTCCTTCCAGATTTACGGTAATCACAAAGTTCTGCGAAGTTTCTATCCCCTCCTGTAGCTTCTCAAATCCGGGTAAGAAATTGAGATTTTCAGGCTTTGTATCCGGGCAAATCACCGTCACATCCTTGCCCATTTGCGTAAAGACCATTTGGCAGGCAAGCGCAGACCCGAGTCCATCGGGGTCAACATTGGCATGCGGCACCACGAGAATCCTCTGAGCACCTTTTATGGCGCTAGTTGCAGCCGATATCTGGTCATTATTGAGTGGCATATTAACTTATTATTATAACATAATTATCATAATTTGACAATACTCGCAAACTGGAAAATAAGGATGGATTCTGGCACAGATCCCCTGCTTAGGCAATATCCTATGAGTGATTTTTGAGACATGGTCGGGGCGACTGGACTTGGAACCTGCCGACCACAACGAGCCTTAAGCCTTCATTCTACCAACTGAACTACGCCCCGATGAGTGCAGTTTACTACTGAACTCTTTATCATTGTTACTTTTCGGATGAAAAGTAACCAAAAATCTTTGCCACTGA
>CEPX01194465.1_pt1 | contig 10258 bp, 8 predicted proteins | sample 361361 | NCBI WGS metagenome assembly CEPX01 (sample SAMEA2619974, study PRJEB7988) | marine metagenome | biome: marine biome (ENVO:00000447); feature: mesopelagic zone (ENVO:00000213) & marine oxygen minimum zone (ENVO:01000065); material: "saline water (ENVO:00002010), including plankton...
TGCAAGCACTACAGTATTTGATTGATCGCTTGAAAGATCATTTATTGACTGGAGCGTACGTAGATGAAGTGACCCTTCAGATGTCGCTAATATACTTGCAGCTTTTGCCATATTTTCCGCAGCGGCAACCTCACCTTCTGCTTTAATGATCACAGCACGTCTCTCTCGTTCTGCTTCTGCTTGTTTTGAAATTGTTCGAATAAGATTTTCTGGAAGCTCGACGTGTTTTAATTCTACAGATACAACAGAAATTCCCCATGGATCACTTGCTGTATCAACAATCCCCTTAATTTTTTTAGAAATCTCGTCACGGTTGGCCAAGAGTTCATCAAGCTCGACTTCTCCTACAATGTCGCGCATAGTAGTTTGTGCAAGCTGTGAAATGGCAAAACTATAATCCTCTATCTCAATCACCGCAGCTCTCGCGTCTCGCACTTTGTAGTAGATAACAGCGTTTACACGAAGCGATATATTGTCTTTTGTAATGGCATCCTGATCAGGCACATCAATGACGGTAATACGCATATCTGTTTTAATCATTCGTTGAAAAACTGGAACTACAATACGCCACCCTGGATCCTTTGTGCCACTATAGCGACCCATCGTTAGCATTACACCGCGCTCATATTGGTTTACTTGCCGTAGAAATGAAAGAATAAGCACAACTACAGCGATAAGAAAAATATAAAATCCTGTCATATTTTTTATTTATTATTAATAATATCTTTAATATTGATAAAGCACTCTCTGCACAAATGTTCTTTCACTGATTTGCCGTCCTCTGGAGGGCCAAAGAGAAGTGCTCCTTGTTCATTTAACTCATCCCTACACATGTCACATATAGGCTTAATTGCCATAGGCTATATATCCAAGTTTGCTAATGCAGCATTTTTTTGGATAAAACTCTTTCGAGGAGCGACCTCATTCCCCATAAGTACGTCGAACGTTTTGTCTGCTTCTTTGACATCATCAATAGTAACTTGCTTAAGCATACGAGTCTCTGGATTCATTGTAGTACTCCAAAGTTCATCGGCATTCATTTCTCCAAGTCCCTTATACCTCTGAATGTGAAGTTTTTTCGCTTTACCTTTTGTAACCTCTTCGGTTTCCTCTTCTGCACCTTCTTCTGGAATTTCCCCATCTTCATCCTCAGACTCGTCCTCTACGCCTTCATCTTCACCAACCAATTTTATTTTCTCATCTTCTGAATATACATAGACGGCGCTCTTCCCTTTTCCTATTTTATAGAGAGGCGGCTTTGCGACATATACAAATCCCCCTTCTATGAGTGGTTTGAAATATCGATAAAAAAGTGTCAAAAGAAGTGTGCGAATATGTGCGCCATCTACATCGGCATCTGTTGCAATAATAATTTTATGGTAACGAAGTTTTTCAGCATTAAATGTATCGCCAATTGCAGTACCTAATCCAATGACCAATGATTTAACCTCTTTATTCGCAAGCATTTTATCAATTCGTGCTCGTTCAACATTTAGAATTTTTCCACGTAATGGTAGGATTGCCTGTGTCCGTCTATCGCGGCCCTGCTTTGCGGTACCTCCAGCGGAATCTCCCTCGACAATGAATATCTCAGCCTCTTCTGCATTACGTGTCTGACAGTCAGCAAGCTTACCAGGAAGTGTCATACCTTCAAGAGCTCCCTTCCTTAAGACGCTGTCTTTAGCCGCTTTTGCAGCCTTTCGCGCACGCAGAGCAAGAGATGCTTTACCTATAATCTGCCTTGCGTCATCGGGATGCTCTTCTAGAAATGCAGAAAACATCTCTCCGAAGAGTGCCTCAACAGCGCTTCGCGCGTCAACATTTCCGAGCTTTGCTTTTGTTTGCCCTTCAAATTGAGCATTTTGGAGCTTTACAGATATGACGCCGGTCAATCCTTCTCTGACATCATCACCAGTGAACGCTTCACCATCTTTAAATAAATTATTTCGTTTTGCATAGTCGTTTATTGCACGCGTTAAAGAAGTTCGAAAACCAGTCAAGTGCATTCCACCTTCCGGAGTTGCAGTATTGTTTGCAAATGTGATTTCCCTAGACGACAGATCATCAATATATTGCAGAGCAATTTCTATCATTATTCCATTCACATTTTTCTCAATATAAAAAATATTTTTATGAATTGGTTTCTCATAGACATTATAAAATTTAATGAGAGAAAGAAGCCCCCCTTCAAAATAGAATGTCTGTGATGGTGCCTCCAACCCCAACTCACCCAAGAAGAAGACTTTTTCGTCATCGATAGTTCCAGAATATTCCCTAGCGTCGATGACGCGTATACGAAGCTTTTTAACTAAATACGCCTGTTCACGCATACGCTTAATGATCTTTTCCCAATCATATGATGTTTCTGAAAAAACTTCTGGATCTGCTTTGAAAGTAATGATTGTCCCGGTTTTCTTTGACGCGCCAATTTTTTTTACAGCACTTTGTTTTGTGCCACGTTTATATTTCTGTATATATTCTCCACCGTCACGATGTACACGAGCAGTCACCCATTCGGAAAGTGCATTGACTACAGAAGCACCGACGCCATGAAGCCCTCCAGAAATTTTATATCCAGAATCATCAAACTTGCCTCCGGCATGGAGTGTGGTCATTACAGTTTCAAGTGCTGATACTTTTGTTTTTGTATGTTTCCCTACAGGAATGCCAGCTCCATTATCTGCAATACGTACAATATCACCCGGCAATAATACAACTTCGATTTCATCGGATGCTCCCGTCATCGCCTCATCACGCGCATTGTCAAAAATCTCAATAAGCATGTGGTGAAGCCCTTCTGGTCCGGTTGAACCAATATACATACCCGGTCTCTTTCGTACCGGTTCAAGACCCTCTAAAACGACGATATTTTCAGCGTTATATTTCCTATTTGTAGCCGTTGTTTTAGCCATATTTTATGCAGTTAGTATAGCATATTTTTGCTCAAAAATCTACCTATTTTTAAGAGAATTTGGAACCCTTAAAACTTGACAAGTATATATTTAAATGATAATAAAGCACTAGAAGTCCTCCCGTTTTGGGGGACAAACAAGAGGACTATTTTCATGAACTTCGAAAACTTCCGGCGCAATGTGCGCCAGAACTCCGGTCGTTGGATGATGGGAGTTACGTTCCTTTTGGCCATCGTGCTCACCCTCTTGCTCTACTCGGATGACTTGTCAGAACTGTCAGAGATTCCCACCTTCACCAAAGCGGGAGTCGAATTCGAGGACTACGTTGTCAGGCGTGGGGACTTCCTCTGGAAGATTGCCGACGCACATGACGTGCCGAGACTCACACTCCTCACGATCAATGAGGGTCATCTCCGAAATCTCTACGAGGACAGGTGCACACTCTTGCGCGAACGCTATCGCAAGCGCAGAACAGGCGGACACTACTGCAACGAAAAGTACAGCGAATATGTCCATGCAAATTCGCTCAAGCCTGGAGATGTCGTGCGAATCCCGCACTTTGCGCCATCTACTGAGATCGCGCAAGCCATCATCGATGTCCCTGGGCAAAAACTTTCTGTTGTCATCGACGCAACAGGAAGTATGAACAATGACATTGACCGTAAAGAGGTCGCAATTGCCTATCAGCAAGCGATCGAGAATGCCGGACGGGAGGTCATCTCCGTCTGGTTCTACGCCTTCGACGACATGGAAAACCGTCCCATCATCTGGACGATAAAGCCAGATGGGAGCACCGATCTGTTCGCGGGTGTCAGAAGCCAGGGGAGCTTCGAGGCTGTCTACAGAGCTCTTCGAAAGGCCTATGAACGGGACAACCCGGATGCCATTGTCCTCATCGGAGACGAGGCTGGTGACGACCTCGCTGGCCACTGGGGTCAGATGGCAAAGCTCCCGCCTGTCTTGGCTCACTGCATCAAGGATCAAAACGTGCCTCGCTCTTGCACCAAGACGTTCAAGAGGATCGCCAGCGAGACCGGCGGCACCTTCCGAACTTCCGGAATCTAGTTCCCCTAGAGGTTGGGTAAGCAACCTCAAGACAGAAACCTTCTGCCGAGATGTAGAAGGACCTTGCCTGCGCCCTATGCGAAACCACGCATGGGGCGTTTTCTTTTATGAATCTCTTACCTCTCCCCCAAATTGTGATGTTGTCATTTCCTCAACTTTTTTATGAACGCCATTCACTTCCTCATTTGTGAGCGTTCTATCGAGATGTCTATATGTAATGCGAAATGTATAACTAATCTTTCCCTTTCCGAATTTCTCTTCATTTTCATATTTATCAATTTGCTCTACTTCTTCAACAATATCTCCTCCGATATCACGAATAGCATCAAAATAATCATTTAGAACAAAATCGTTGGGCACTATAAATGATATGTCGCGCGCGACTGGAGGAAACTTAGAAACTTGTTTATATTTTTGACCAAGCTCCAATTGACGAATGACACGCTCATCATCGCTCCACAAAAGCCGTATATCTGGCAATTCCATAGATGCAATTGCGAGTCGTTCAATTCCAAAACCAAATGCCCAACCATTATAACCAGTTAAACCGAAATTCTTCAGAACACTTTTTCTAGGCAGACCAGATCCAAGCATTTCAATCCATTCATTATTTATATATGCTTCCATCTCATAAGAAGGATCCGTATACGGAAAATTATGATCGTAAAATCTAAACTTTACATCTTTACCAAAAATACTCTTTGCAACTTCTGATAGAACTCCCTTCAATTTATTTCCTGTGACCGTTTCTTTATTATCTGGCGCAAGATATAATCCTCCGATCTGATGGAAAACATTCATGTGTTTTCTGTCTATTTCATCTTTGCGATATACCTTTCCAAAACATATTGCCCCAAAACTTTCACCTTTTTTGATCTTTTCTTGAATCTTTGGATGATTTAAGTAGTAATACCAAAAGACCGTATCATGTGTGCGTAATACGCGCGTATCATCCACATAATAGGTGTCTGACGTACTCCGCGACGGGTGGCCCTCTGGCATGTTAAAAAGATCAAAAAGAATCTCAGTAGACATAATCTCTGGGACACGGATCACATCAAATCCACTAAGACTCTCCACATCGAGAGTTCTTTTAACTATTTCATGAAGAGGACTCCCTTTAGTACGAGAGAGGTCTGGCATAGAAAGATAGCGCTTTAATCTGAGGGAATGCGCATCGTCTTTGTCTTCTAGTTCTTTTCTTAATTTTTCTTCTTCGGATGTATCTATAATGATAGTATCTAAATCAGAATCGTATTTACTCCTATTTTCCGTCATAGCAAAAAGTATATCTAAAAATAACCAAGAAGCAAGTGGTGTGGTAAATAAAAACAGTGCTAAAAAAAATAGCACTGTTTTTATTTACTGGAGCCACCTGTCGGATCTCTCACCTCTCGGAAACCCACGGTTTTCCGACGCTCGTCTTTCTCGCTGCCTTCCTCAACGGGGACACTACGTTTCCCCGACCCCCTTCCTGTTCGAGTCCGACGTCTATACAAAAAAGCACTACATATGCAACACCGTTTTTATTTACTGGAGCATATTTACGACACTGCTCGAACCTACTTTATCAAAAATTCCTGAATGAGGACAGATTCCCCGCCCGCGTGCTGCGAAGCGCACGGCACCTCTAAACCACACTGGGCTTCCATAATGGAAGCCCAGTGTGAATCCTCTAAAAACGAAAAACGTTGTAATGTGGAGCCACCTGTCGGACTCGAACCGACGACCTATTGTTTACAAAACAATTGCTCTACCAACTGAGCTAAGGTGGCTGATATGAGATAAACCCACAAATCGATAGCCCGTATAGTCTACAAAATAAGGGCCTTGCTAAGCAAGCTTGCTGACGTGTTTACTCACTGCGTACTTTCAAGTTTCGTGACTTTACTACCCTTTTCTCCATTCTATCATCCTCTCGGTTTGCGCTTTCCTTTGGTGAAATATCTCGCAAAAATCCTGAAGAGGTTCCATGAGAAATCTTAATTCTACCCATAATAAGATCCATTAACGGAGAAAGTTTGGCTTGGACATATGTCTGTAATTTATGAATTGGTTGAGTGATCTTATCATTTCCCGTAAGTACACCAGAGTTCATAATATTCCCATGACGAAAGGATATCAGCGTCTTCTTTAGCGAAACAATCATTTGCTTACTAAATTCTGAAAGAGTCATATCTTGGTTAGGAGTATGACCATTTTTTTCTGTCTGGTGGGCTTCGTGTATAAGCACAACAAGTATTCCACTGCTAGACAGAAGAAGTGATACGTAGAATAATAGTAACTCATTCATAAAGACAAGTTGATTACCTACCTAAAATTGAAAATCTTTCGAATTTACCGATATCTGTTTTCTCGCCGAATTTCTGTATAGCACCTTGAAGTAAGTCTGCTATGGTCTGATCTGTATTTTTTATATATTCAGAAGACAGGAGTTCATCCTTATCTCCCGCTGGCGAAGCAGAAAGATGCATTGCAATATCGCGTGCAAGCTGTTTAAATTCCTCATTTTTTGCCACAAAATCGGTCTCGCAGAGTAATTCAACCATAGCACCAATATCTCCAGTCCCGTGTACATACGATCCAACAACACCCGCTGAAAGATCTCTATTTTGTTTTTTCTGTGCAACTGCAATTCCTTGCTCTTTCAAATATGTAAGCGCTTCGTCTATGTCTCCGTTACCTTCCTCCAATGCCTTTTTACATTGCATTATAGAAATGCCAGTCCGCTCACGTAATGCTTTTACTTGCTCTGGGCTAACCATGGTCTTATTTTATTTACAATAATTATTTTACAATTGATTCCTTATATGCAGATACTATCTTGTCAACAAAATAGCTAACACTCTTAGTGGATGCATCATTCCCAGGCACAGGGTAGGTAATCTTTGTTACGTCGCAATCTGAGCTAGCAAGAGCTATAACAGGAATACCCATACAAAGCGCCTCTGTTACTGCGATATCTTCATGACGAGAATCCACTACTATAAGCGCATCAGGCAATTTGGTAATATCTGCAACACCTCCGAATTTTCTAATAAGATCGTCCATTTCCTTATGTATTTTCCCTTGCTCCTTCTTTGTATACTTAGAAAATCCGTCATCTTTTTTCTCCTCTCGTAATTCTAACAAGCGTTTAATTCTCTTACTTACTTCAGCAAAGTTTGTAAATAGTCCACCAATCCAACGATCTGATACATATGGCATATTAATATCTTCTGCTCCAGCTTTTACAATATCTCGTGTCTCAGGTTTTGTACCTACAAAAAGTATTGTCTTTCCGTCTTTTGAGAGCTCTTTTACAAATTCTACTGCTTCTGACAGATTTTCCTGTGTTTTTACCAAATCAAAAATATCTACGTGATCTTTTTTACCAAATAAAAACTGTTTGACAGACGGATGTCTTCTAGACCTGCTATATCCTATATGAACACCGGCAGCAGAAAGTTCAGTAGTACTTTTTGATGTACTTTGTGTAGATTCTTCTTCCCCACCAGAATTATCTTGTTTGGCTGGCTTTTTTACTGTGTCTATTTTCACGCTTATTTTACTCTATATCGTTAAAAAACGCGCCAAAACGCGTATGAGGATTGTAGCAAAATAGTCTCAACTGCGCAATAGATTAGAAATTATGAGAAAATCCTGGTATAAACTAGACATCCTCCAGCACATCTATGACACAGTCCGCTGAGCATATTATTGGATTTTCCCCATAATATGCTTCGCAAGAGTCATTTACTACACATGTAGGGTCGTCTGATTCATCATTATCAGTTAGATCCCAGACCTCATTTACATCATCCCAACACCCTCTATCACCAAAAGTATTTGTGATTCCGTCTGCAGAACAATCGGAACCTTCAATATCACAAAAACCATCTGAATCATCATCTATTCCATTTGAACATTGTGGAGGAACATTTATTATCGAGTTTTTAGAATCTGAATATCCTATATCGTCTTCGCAATACAAGGTATAAGTAAATGTACCGTTTTGTATTATATCAACAGATAATTGACCTGGTGTGGGTGGTGTAAGTGTAAATGGCAGATCCCAATTCGAATCCTGCGGATTAGATGAAAATTCACATCCATTACCACCTATATTGCCAGTAATCACCCAGTCTATAAAAACCGTATCCCCTGTATTTCCTCCTTGTGATTGTGGAGTCAGTGTGACATTAACATTAGGAGGATTAGGATTAAATACGGCGCATGTCGGCCAGATAGTCTCTCCTGCCCCACTTGAGAGTGCGTGCACAGCAGTGGCAGAATCAATATCGCCTACAAGAAGTTGGAGGCTTGTCTCCAATGACTCTTCGAATGTAGAAACTCCATCCGCTAGATCAAGAGTTGCCTTTGTTATAAAATTTCCACCGGCAGAATACCCTAAATCAATCTTCCAAATTTCGTTATCCTCAGTTCCCTCTCCATTTGAGTGGCCAATATCATCATATTGAACTGTTATATCGTATGTCCCTGCTGGAATAATACCGGACCCACCGATAGTTCCCGAAACAGACCCTCCTGGACTAAGCACATTATCCCATGTAACAAGTATACCCCCCGCACCTTCTACCAAACCACATGTCGGTAACTGTGCAATATAATCAAAAGCAGCACAAATTGGTGTTACGCTATTCGGATCACTGTCCGGATATTCATTATGGACAGCTGTAACTGATTCAAAATAATCCCCCGGTACATACATTCCATAAGTTGCTGTAGCAAAGTCATCGTTATCGTCTATATCAGGAGTCGCCGGTGATTGTGCAATTTGATTGGTCCCTTGCCCACCCCTGAAAAATTCTATAAACCAATTTTCTTCATCTTCACCAGTCTCCGCTGTTACAGAATGATCGTCATACGATGCAAGATGTACATTGTAAAATCCAGCAAGCTGATTTGGCGCAATAGTCTGTATAAAGCCGATCTCTGCTTCGGCCTGACTCTGATTTGCAACTATGCTAGTCTGCACATCTCCTACTTCTGCAAAATTTATAACCCTCCTATTTGGAGCTGGTGCAAATGGGCAAGTAAAATCGAGTACGAGACATGCAGGGACAAGGGAGCTATCATACGGCGCAGGATCTACTGACTCGTCATATATGGCAAAAAAACTAGAATCTAATGGTGCGTCTTCAGAGACTGTAAATATGGTATCTACCGTAAATTCCCCATATGTCGTATAGTCCGGAAGATCTGGCGTCACATTAGAAATATATGTCGCCACCGGAGAATCAAATGAAAGATACCACGCTTCATTATTTTCTGAATCTGGATGACTACCATCAAATGTCGCGAGTATCGCTTTATAGTAACCCTCTGGAATTTCATCTTCGTCCACACTATTTGGATTGATAGATAATACATCTCCGCCTCCGTCATTACCAAGCTTATTAGACGAATTCCATGTCATTAGCTTTCTTCCAAAAGAATCGTCGAGGTAACAGCCAAATGTATTTCCACTGAAATTTGCAGTAACACCGCTTAAATCTATCCACCCGACAAGACCAGATGCTATTACCGCATCAGAATATGCAAAGTCACTCACTACGCCAGACTCTTGATGAATTTCGCCTTCATATGATATTAGTACACAAGTATTAGGTGTCGTGCAATCTAGTGATACCCATCCGTCAGTAATTGGATCAGATCCTCCACCTTGTATTCTCCCCCAACCACGAAGACGTCCTATATTATCAGATGAAGACCATATAACCTCAGCAATACATGGACTAGAAGGACACCCTGAAAGATCGCTAGAATCGAATGAAATCTATCCTAAGACATCATTCCACGCCTTTCCCTGTATCTCCCCAGGGCTTGATGCAGAATCTTTATCTTGAATGTCGACTTCGACAACATAGTTTGATGTACCACATGAAGAATTATTATCACAATTAAAGCTTATAGAACTCGTTGCCATCTCTCCCCCTGTGTCATACTGAAAACTTGCATATCCAGAAAACTCTTGCCAGACCGCTCCACTACCCCCTCCGCCGCCACCTCCGCCGCCGGCGAACGTAGTAGCACTAAAACCAAACAAGACAAAAAAGAATACAAGTGATGCTGAGAGCATAATGAGAATTTTCTGATTCGTAGATATTATAGACATACTTCTATTATGGTGGATCTTCCATTGGTCCATTAAAATTCGTAGGTATTTCAAGTCCTCTTGGTTGGGGTGGTAATGTCTGTGGCTGAGTCCATTGTGCAGCAGGATAATTTTGTGGATTACTTCCTGCAATATATATAAAATAATACGCCCCAGTGAGTAC
>CEPX01415001.1_pt1 | contig 10253 bp, 10 predicted proteins | sample 361361 | NCBI WGS metagenome assembly CEPX01 (sample SAMEA2619974, study PRJEB7988) | marine metagenome | biome: marine biome (ENVO:00000447); feature: mesopelagic zone (ENVO:00000213) & marine oxygen minimum zone (ENVO:01000065); material: "saline water (ENVO:00002010), including plankton...
GAGGCATCAAAGAAGTCACTATCTAAGATATATGCCTCTTTGAGGACATATTTGCGCCAGTTCTCTAGTAAGAGTTTCATTATTCTTGTTCGTAATAGCCATTAGCCCCATTTTTATAACTGAAGGTGGTCATTTACTATAAATAGTATTACAATGTCAATAACCAATCAATAGAATAGATAGTTTCTTCTTCATTGTACCCGCGATCAATGTCTCTCGTAACCATCTCGCGATCAATATAATAGAATGTTGGCCAACCCTCAACTCCCCAGGTACCTGTTCCGGAACTTGCTAGCATAGAGCGATTACCGGCAACAACCGGAGAAGTCACATTCCCGAACTCATTCGCCCACGATCGTATATCATCGATCGTTGGGGGCTCTCTGTTTACATTTTCCACTAATATAGTAATGTAGACAAGATCTTCGTCTACATATAAATCCTGGACCTCTTGCGCATGTGCGGCTGCACTTCTGCAGGGTCCGCACCACATTGCTGATAAATCGACAACGATTGGCCGGCCAAAAAAAGTGTACAAGTCAAAAGGCTGATTGTCGTGATCAAAAGATAGAATATTACAGGGGTGTTCGTCTTCCGCTCCGCCACAAGAGTTCCAGTCAACACCAGGATCATATGGGTCCTCAAAAGTTTCGTTTATTTTGGGGCTCTCGTTATTGTCGGCGCCCGGAACGACACAAGCAGTACAAGCAGTCAGCAACAATAGCAAACTAGTAAATATGGTATTTTTCATAAAAAACACCTCCTATCATAATTAGGACGGATTTAGGTGAAATCAGTCGGATCTCTATATTTCTGTCTAACTTTTTCGCTTATGGGGATCGCCTCCCCGTCTCCATCAATGCGAACAAAAGTCATCTTAGTTCGAACAGTTGTGCACTGAGTACCGTTATACACTGAGTGTCTTCTCACCTCCATATTCAGCGTTAGAGAGGTTTTGCCGATCCGGTCCACCTCTCCATATATCTTGATGATTTGACCAGGTCTCACGGGCTTCTCAAAGGTCAGGGCGGCGATGTGCTTGGTTACCATGCGAGGGGTATCGGCAACTTGGGCGGCGAACGCTGCAGCGGCTTCATCGATCCAGGCCAGCATCACCCCGCCAAATAAGTTGCCGTGATAGCCAACCTCACTCTTCTTTACAAAGTGTGTCGATATTAATTCCATTAGTGGCTACTTCTTTCTTAACAGTTGTTTTTTGTGAGAGTACCTCACTGTGCACCTTATTTATAAGTTCACAGTTCCCAGTGCTTCTACATAGAAAATCAATCTTTTCCTGTAGCAATAAAACTTTTTGAGCTAAATCGGCGACAATGGCATTAATACTGGGTGTGTTTTTTTTAGATTCCATCTTTTTCTATCTCCATAATCATTTCAAAATGCGCTTCTGCAATTTTTTGTCTCATTTCGTCCGTCATTAAAGCAGAAGCATCTTTAAGATTGGTCATAAATCCGTTTTCGGATAATACGGCGGGCATACTTGTTTTTCGAAGGACGTAAAAGTTTGCCCATCTGTCGTTAGCAAAAATTCCACGATCCTTGAAACCAGTAGCAATTGCTAGGGCTGGCTGTAGAATACTAGCTAATTTGGCGCCGCTAGGGCTTCTGTGGTAATGGAAAGTACATACCCCGCCAGCCGAGTTGAATTCCTTCCCGTTTCCGAAGGCGTTAGAATGCACGGAAACATATATACTATTTCTGTTCTCTCTATGGAGCAGATTGGCCTTCTCGACCCGGTGACGAAGAGGTAAGTCCTCGTTGGTATCAACAAGGTTCACAGCATCAAATTTTCCGTGGCAAAGCGCTAGAATGCGAGATACAACATCGCGGTTAAAAACACCTTCATATAACACTGAGCCGTCGGAGAACCCCGGGGATCGCTTGCCGGCAGTTTGGTAAACACCATCAATTAGGCCACCGTGACCTGGATCTAACAACCATGTGTGCCTAGACATATAAATCGCCCCTTCAACACTAAGTAGGGGAGAACTCTACAAGTAGCGCGCCCAGGCAAGATTATGATTTTTAAATCTATTTTTAATAATCGATCTATATGTCGGCTTTCGTGGAAATCTCTTGAGTGTGAATGGGGTATCCTCTAGACGGTAATTAGATTTTTTTTGATTGCAAGTGCTACAAGCAGTCACAACATTATCCCAGACGGTTTTGCCTCCTTTGGATCGAGGCACAACATGATCTACCGTCAGCTCCTGATCGCTGAACTTCCCGTCACAATATTGACAGATTTTATCATCACGAATTATAACGTTTTTCCGTGTGCACGGTAAAGTAAAATAGTTTCCGTCAATAAATTGGTACAACGCTATAATGGAGGGGACTTTAAATTTTTCTCTTGCAGAAGAAACCCATTTCTCTGTATATTCAACGGCCCACGCTTTTCCAACGTATGTTAATATGAAAGCTTCTTGCCAAGTTATAACTTCGAGAGGCTTAAAAGAAGAATCAAGCTTTAAGACAGTTAAACCATTCATACAGACAACCTCATAAAATTAATTAGAGCAAGTCGCCCCCAAGGGGTGAAAATCTCTTTTAATTAGTACTTGATTATTGAGCTAATATATATTATACTAGTATAAAGAAAAAACTAAAATGTTTTATGACTGTGGGAGTGTAATTAGAACATGAGTATCTTCCGAAAACACAAATCTATCGTCGACCGGTCGGCTGCTGACCGCTCTCGGCACAAAAAGAAAATAGATAAAGCGATAAAAGAGTCAATCAAAGATGTTATTGCCGAAGAATCAATTATTGGGCAAAACGGGAAGAAAAAAATTAGGATCCCCGTACGCGGTATCAAAGAATATCGCTTTGTATATGGAAATAATGAAAACAACAAGACTGTCGGATCCGGTGGAGATCACAACGTTAAAAGAGGCTATAAAATTGGCCAGAAGAGAGCGGACGAGGGAAGTGGTCAAGGCCCTGGGGGCCCTAGTGACCAAAAGGGCGACGAATATTATGATGTCGAGGTCTCCTTAGAAGAACTAGCTGATTATCTTTTTAACGATCTAGAGCTACCAGATCTGGAAAAGAAGAAATTTAAGTTTGTATCTCAAGAGTCGATAAAACGCCAAGGATATCGTTTTAAAGGTATCCGGCCGCGACTTTCGAAAAAGGAAACCTTGAAAAGGAAAATCCGGCGCCAGAAGATGGCCGAAAAAGTGGGGACATATGATCCCGAAAGCGACGAAAGATATCCGTTTCACGAGGATGATCTAAAATATCATCATATTAAGCCCAAAATTAAAGAAAACAGCGCAGCCGTTATATTTTTCTTGATGGATGTATCTGGATCGATGTCAATGGATCGAAAATATCTTGCTCGAAGCTTCTTTTTCCTCTTATATCAGTTTCTTAACCACAAATATGAGAAAATAGATGTAGTTTTTATTTCCCACGCAACCGAAGCCAAAAGAGTAAGTGAAGATGACTTCTTCAAGGTCGGCACCAGTGGGGGTACACTTATATCCACCTGTTTAGACCTGGAATTGGAGATTATTTCAAAAGAATATCATCCAAATACTTGGAATATTTACTCTTTTTATTGTGGCGACGGCGAAAACTGGTCGTCAGACAATGAAAAATGCATCGGTTTGTTTAAAGAAATAAAAGAAATAAGCCAGCTAACTGGATACTGTGAAATTAATGAGCATTATGCCAACTTTGCCGAGGAGGAAGAGGATATTATAATGCCTTCCGGGTACCCATGGCCCAGCTTTTCGGCTTGGAAGAATGAAGAAATGGAAAATTTATGGTTCAAGCTAACGGCGCTTTGTGATGAAAAGTTTAAAAAAGTCATGATCGGCACAACAGAGCACATATGGAAGGCCTTTAACCAACTGTTCGGGGGAGGAAAGTGATATGAATACTTGGACAGAATCTGATTTGTTCCATTGGGATGAGAAAATCTGTCGTGCCGCCGAAGATCTGGGGCTAGATTGGCACCCTATTGACTATGAGATCATTGATTATCAAGAGATGCTTGGGGCCATGGCCTATGTGGGTCTCCCGACACACTATCGTCATTGGTCTTATGGTAAAGAGTACGAGCGCACACATACACTATATAATATGGGCCAGACTGGTCTTCCATACGAGATGATCATTAACTCAAATCCTAGTATCGCCTATCTAATGAGGGAAAATGCCCTCGATACTCACATACTTACAATGGCTCACTGTGTCGGCCACTCTGATTTTTTCAAAAACAATCGCATGTTTGTAAATACCGACCCCAATAATATTATTGACACATTTAAGGCCGCGGCCAAATACGTTCGAAAGCTTATCGAGGACCCATCTGTTGGTGTTGATAAAGTTGAAAACATACTAGACGCCGCACATTCTATAAAATATCAGGTCCCCCGGCAGCCCGGTATTAAGTATAAAACACGAGATCAGATTATCGCAATCGAAAAAAAGAAAATGTCCGAGAATCCAAAATATAACCCTAATCTCAACAAGATACCTCTTCGGCCAGAGTACAACCTGTTGAAATTTGTTGCTGAGCACAGCAAACATTTGAAGGAATGGGAAAGAAATCTAATTCTTATTGTTGAAGAAAGTTCAAAATACTTCATTCCGCAGGCTCTTACCAAGGTAATGAACGAAGGTTGGGCGTGTTTAATAAAGGGAAATCTAATTAATACAAGCATGGGCTTATTACCAATTGAGGACATAGTAGAAAACAAAAAGACAGTTGATGTATACGACGGCATAGAATACAAAAAAGTGTATAATTGGTTTAAAAATAAGGGTGTCAAGAGAATTAAAATTATAACTGAAGCTGGTTATGAGCTTCATGGTGGGAATAATCATAAGATATATACAAATAACAAATGGTCCCCTTTGTCTGAATTAGCCCCGGGTGATGAAATTGAAATTTTAACAAGTGAATCAGAGCCCTGGACAAGCGGTTACTGTCGTTTAAATTATGAACCCCCCCAAATTGTGACAAAAACACAGATTTTAAAGGAAAATTCGTTAGATCCCAGGACATATCGCAAGTTCGAACTTGGCAAAATTGTTACCAATAAGCGCAACGCTTTAGAGCGTTGTAAAATAGTAGAACACAAACTTTTGTCCAGAACATCAAAGTGTGGCGCAAGCTTTGGAAAGAGAGCGAATGCAATGGATATCACATTGCCGCCTTATTTAACAGAGGACTTGGGCTATTTGTTGGGCATGATAACTGGTGATGGCGGTTTCCACTCCAAAAACAAAAATCACCAGAAAACTAAATGTTATATAACAACAGGAGACTACGAAACGGTTGTAAAAATATCAGAAATAATTAAGAAGTGCTTTGGTTATGAACCACGAGTACAACCCTTACAAAATAAGTGGAGCATTAATATCTATAGTGTTATACTCAACCATTTTCTCATGAGTAACTTTGGCTTTAACAGCGGCAAAACTTCACATACTAAGAAGATACCAGATCTGATCTTCCAATCGCCAAAGAAAGTGGTAGTAAATTTCTTAAGAGGCTATTATGATGCCGACGGCTGTGCCGCAAAAGACGGCTCTGTTATTTTAAGCTCAACCAGCAAGATACTAATAAGACAAACACAAGATCTTCTTTTGAGATTTGGCATCATTACAAAATTAAATAAACAGAAAAATTATAACCCGCAAAAACATAACACTTGTTATCAGCTTTACTTGGCCGGTGAACACAGCCGAACCTTTCACAATGAAATTACATTTGGCTTGCAAAGAAAAAGAAGAATTCAAGAGAACTGGCTTTCCAAAAAGAAATGGTTTAAAAAGCAGAGCAATAAAACAAAAATCAAAAAGATTGTCCACGACATCGGAGATACATACGATTTCTCTGTAGAAGACACTCACAGATACCGCTCAGGAGCTTTCTTAAATCATAACTGCACAATTCACCATAAAATTGTTAATGAGCTGAGGCTTCCAGATAGTCTTCATCTTCCTTTTATTAAGCTTCATAACCAAGTGGTGCGCCCCCATCTCGGAACCCTCAACCCTTATCATCTCGGATTTAAATTATTTGAAAAGATCATCAACGAAAAAGGATTCGAAGAGGCAATGATGGTTAGAGAAATTCACAACGATATATCATTCTTACGTTTTTATATTGATGAAGAATTTATGAGAGAGAATAATTATTTTAGTTATTCCTTCAAAAAAGACAAGAAAGCATCTACAATAGATGAGATATCCGACAAAGAAGGGTGGGAAGCCGTCCGCGACCAAATGATACAGAATATTGGTCTAAATCGTGTACCTATTGTCTATGTAGATGAGATAGAGAAGAATAACATCTTATCTCTTATACACGAACATGATGGAAGAGACCTAGACTTAACATATGCCAATAAAGTGCATCGGCACATTGGAACCCTATGGGGCGACGAGCTTAGATTATTTTCAATAGTGGAAAATGAAATATGGGAGTTTTAAATTATGACCACAACGAATAAGTTTTTAAAGAGTGTAAAGGCGCACCGCGAGAGCAAAAGCGCAGAAAAGTTTCATGGCGTTTTAGGAGATTACCTTAAACTATTGGAAAAAAATCCAGATATATCTATACTGGCTCACAAGAGATTATACAAACAAATTATGTCTACCGGTATGCGAACCTTAGACGAGACAGACGCGCGCTGTAACAAGCTTTTTAACGGAGAACCAGTTCGTATATATGATTATTTCTCAAGTCAATTCTTCGGTATGGAGCGGCCCCTAGAAAAAGTAATGAGATTCCTTCGTTCAGCCTCGATGAAAGGTGAAGAGAGCCGACAGGTGCTTCTTTTGTTGGGTCCTGTAGGTGCCGGCAAGTCTGCGCTCATTGAACACATTAAGGGCGCCCTGGAGGCTTGCAATCCTATTTATGTCTTGAAGGATTGTCCGATCCGCGAAGAGCCTCTTCACCTAATTCCGCGCTCCCTAAGAGACGAATTTTCTGAGATGTACAATATTAAGATTGAAGGTGATTTGTGTCCCCTCTGTCGTCACCGTTTAATAAACGAGTATGATGGGGACTACACGAGATTCCCAATTACGCAAGCCGGGTTTTCTGTACGAGGCCGAAAGGGAGTCGGGGTCGTTCCTCCGATGGATCCCAACACCCAGGACACAGGCTTGCTTATCGGCTCGGAAGACATTTCTAAATTGGATCTTTACCCCGAAGATGATCCCCGAGCGCTCAGCCTTAACGGCGCCTTCAACGTAGGCAACCGCGGCATCGTAGAATTCGTTGAAGTATTCAAGAACGAAATTGAGTTCCTCCACACAATGATCACAGCCACCCAGGAAAAGAACGTACCTTCCCCCGGCAAACAAGCTATGATTTACTTCGACGGTGTCATCTTAGCTCACTGTAACGAAGCAGAATGGAATAAATTTAAGTCCGAGCACACCAATGAAGCAATCCTTGACCGCATCGTACGAGTTAATGTTCCTTATACTCTAGAATTTGAACAAGAGGTCAAAATTTACGAGAAGTTGATTGCAAGATCAGATTTCAATTATCATATTGCTCCCCACACTCTTGAGATTGCCGCAATGTTTGCTGTGCTTTCTCGCCTTAAGCCATCGGCCAAGGTTGATCCTCTCACCAAAATGAAGATTTATAATGGCGAAGAAATTGTTGAATCTGGCCTTATCAAAAAGGTTGATATAAAGGATCTAAGGGAAGAAGTAGAAGATGAAGGAATGACTGGAATTTCTACTCGGTTTGTTATGAAGGCTATTGACGCAGCGCTCTCAGATTCCACTAAAAATATGATTACGCCAATTTCAATCCGTGATGCTCTTATAAAGCAAGTCAAGGAACAGATTACTAGCGCCGACACCCGAGCACATTGTTTACAATTCCTGCAGAAGACGCTCCACGAAGAGTATCTTGCGATTCTTGAGAAAGAAATTACAAAGGCTTTTGTTACAGCTTATGAAGAGCAGGCGGAGTCTCTCTTCAATAATTATCTTGATCACGCAGAGGCTTATGTTAATAATACAAGAGTGAAGGATAATATTACAAATGAAGATATGGAGCCAGACGAAAGATTTTTACAATCTATTGAGGAGCAGATCGGAATTAAAGGATCATCGAAGAATAACTTTCGGGCAGACATTACTTCTTATATGTTCGCGAAGCTCCGAAGAGGTGAAACAATTGATTGGCGCTCCTACGGCCCTCTGCGCGAAGCAGTAGAAAGCAAGTTGGTCGCCTCAGTCCGGGACATCTCCCGTATTGTAACCAAGAGCAAAAGCCGGGACACCAAGCAGAAGAAGAAGTTTAATGCAATGGTGCAGACACTTATTGAGGATTATGATTACAATGAGGCCTCAGCCGAAGAAGTGCTCAAATTTGCTTCGAACAATTTATGGCGTGATTCATAGACTCCCACTTTCACACGTTGCGCCAGAAAAGGGGACCTTTGTGGTCCCCTTTTTATTTGAAGCAAGAAGAATGCCGCTCTGTTTACACCATTCAAAAGAGTTATAAGGGGCGGTCCACTGCACGCGAACCCACGGATCCCCGGGATCCAAATCGCCAAAAATTTCTATTATAATACCAAGACGGCCACCTTTGATAGATTGTATTAAGTCTCCGGATTTCATATAAATATATAGTTTTCTTAGTGGAAAGTGTCATCCTCGGCCGACCCGAATCCGGCCATCGTCATTGGGTCGCCATCATGTAAATTGTGGTTTAAAGATAAAATTAGTTCATTTGTCTTAGTATCAACATATACCGAGACATACTCTTCTCGCGAAACACCCTTAAAATCATCAACACTAAGACGAACAGTACCATACTTATAGACAATCACAGTAAGAATCGTTGATAACATTTCCGGGGAGTTAAGATCTTCCGAGGCCTCCGGATCCCCCTCTTTGCGAACACCACCGCGAAGACCAGAATGAATAGTTTTGCTTTCCTTGATTGTTTGTAAAGTTTGACGAAGAATCACGTCGAGCTCATCAGCAATAAAATTGTTTTTTTTAAGTTGTGCCGCGCTTTTCCAAGCAGACCAAAGCGCCCAGCATATAGAAAGAATCAGGCCCGAAGACAACAAAAGATTTAAGAGATTCATGATATGTCTATCCTCAATAATATATAGTTGCGCCGGCGCCAAATTTTTTGCTATTTTTTGGATCCCCCGCATGCAGGCGCATCAAGTCCGTAGGCGCAGCCACCGAGAATAAGGCAACACAGAGCACAGCGCATAATAAACGCGTGCGAACGATAAAAAGTAAGTATAGGAACAGGCACTAAAGGTGGATCCATATCCAAACAAGTGACCCTGCGAAGACAGCACCACAAATAAGGCATATAGCTTGAGTTAGATCATCAGTGCTTCGTAGGGGCTTCATAACGTGTGTAACAGATATAAGTAGTTGGCATTATACCAGATATACCAGATATATTGTTACAGGAGTATGTATATTATAAACTGAAAATGTAAAAAGTCTGGGAAAATTCTACTGGGATTTATTTTTGGGTCGTGTTTTCGCAACGCGCATTAAGTCAATGCGTTCCCATCGCCTCTGCGCCCGCAGGGACTCTTTCGGGTACATGCTGAGAAATGCTTTCTTGACCTGATCCGGCATCAAGTCCGCCGAGGCGCCTGGCCGGCTTTCCTTGGTCTTAAACCGTCGACGGCATGCTCGCCACGCAAAGTAGACCAGAAGGCCTCCCGGGACCACCACCGCGGCGATGAATACCGCTGTATGTACTATGGGGTTCATCGTCATTCGGTGTAACCTCCACTATCATGGTTTCTTGTTGCCTCTGATCTTCTGCATTAGATTTAATATGCATGCCCGCGCCCTATTCCATGCTGCTTGTATTACCATCACGGTGCTGGCCACCCACAAAAGCGCCAAACTGGTGACGCCCACTACAACTATTGTGTCCAAAAGGGTGTTCATGCACTTTTAATTATACTGGTTTTTGGGTTATATGTTTAATTTTCTTTTTTTTCACCGAAATAATATTATTTTCCTCTTTTGGGCCGCACCAAAAAGCCCAGAAAAATTCAGAAATATCGTTAACGTACTTAGGCGCCCCTTTCGCCCCCATTACATGTATAGCACATATATTCGGGCCGGTGGGGGTGGGGGGGGTACCCCGTGAGTTGTTTGTGTTTTACAACTTTATTTTGTGAGCTTTTGTGAGTTACTTGCTGGTGCTTAACAACTCACACAGCATTCTCCAGGTTCTCCGTGAGTTACTACGC
>CEPX01001230.1_pt1 | contig 10252 bp, 10 predicted proteins | sample 361361 | NCBI WGS metagenome assembly CEPX01 (sample SAMEA2619974, study PRJEB7988) | marine metagenome | biome: marine biome (ENVO:00000447); feature: mesopelagic zone (ENVO:00000213) & marine oxygen minimum zone (ENVO:01000065); material: "saline water (ENVO:00002010), including plankton...
TCTATAGACACCCCATCACCCTTGTCCAATTCCTTTATCAATTGAAGAATTTTGTTTGAAGGTGTCGGATCAATAACCTCTATTACTTTGTTGCTTGTGTTGTTATCACCATTTTTAGTTTCTACATCTGGTTCTGTGTCTTTTTGTAGTTCCAGATTTCTTACTTTTGCCCACAAAGAATTCATTTTCTTTATAGTCTCGATAAGCAAATACTTTTCTGAGGAAAACTCCCTTGGTCTTCCAACAATCATCACAACATCCCCTATGTCTGCCGTATCTGGTAAAACATTATTCTCAAAGATTCTGGCAGAAATCCTCCCAGTACCATCGTCTATGATAAGAGATCTATAGTTGTCTATCTCTGGCTTCTCTACTACCACCCCCACTATGTTGATCCTAGATATCTCTTTGGAGCCAACCTGTAAATAGTTTGGTATGAACCCTTCTGTTTTTATATATCTAGAATTAATTATATCTACAATCCTTATCTTGTATGCAACCTGTCTTTTCTGGAATTTCTGATCTACCTCAGTCAAGGAACTAACACCCCCAATAATGAATATTTATGATCAAATCCTACTTAAAAATCCTCTTCGAGGTTCAAATATCTCTCCAACTCTTTTTAATTTCTCCAAAACTTCCTCAACTTTCTCCTCACTAATCCCCTTATTTTTTGATTCCTCGATGATATCATCTATAGGGATAGTTTTCCCTACTTTGTTCTCTAGATCATCAATAACCTCTTTAATCACACTTATATGGCTTCTTTGAGATGCGGATATCCCTGTCGCTATACGGTCTATGTCTATCTTTCCTGTTTCTCTGTCTAGACCGACTTCCATCAAGCAGTACTCTACCAGTTCAATGGCTCTTCTTGCATCTTGTTTTGTGACTTTGTCGCTTAACCTCAATCTTGCAGAAGCTTCTGCAAGCCTCACAAGGGCTTCTAACTGTCGTGCTGATATAGGTATAGCTTTGATACCTTCCTCCACACCACCGCTAGTACGCATCTTAAGATAGAAATCCTTTATTTCATTCAGAGCTTCGTCTGTGATGTTTGGTATAATTTTTTGTTTTGCATATGCAATGTACTTTCTTAAAAATTCTGTGGGTATCTCTGGTTCATAGAAATCGGGAGTCTGATGCAACTTCAATATATGGCTTGCCATTTTCTCGTCTTTTGTCTCATCAGGAAGATCTTTTATTGTGAAGATAAGATCGAATCTGTTGATTAATGTAGGGGGTAGGTCTATCTGCTCTGCTATTATGCCATACGGATCAAACCTTCCGAATTTTGGATTAGCTGCTGCAAGTACGGTTGTGCGGGAGATTAACGTTGCTTGTATGTTGGCTTTTGAGATACTGACTGTTTGCTGCTCCAGGGCTTCGTGCATCGCAGCTCTGTCTTCTGGTACCATTTTGTCCATCTCGTCTATGCAGCAGAGACCGTTAGATGCCAAAACTAAAGCGCCTGCCTCAAGGCTCCACCCTTTTAAGAATTCATCCCTTACGACAGAAGCAGTAAGTCCGGCTCCTGAAGCACCCATACCCGATACATACCTGCCTTTCGGGGATATTGTACTTATTCTTTTTAGCATTGCACTCTTTCCACTTCCAGGATCCCCTACAAGCAGAATATGAGTATCACCTCTGCTCACGACTTTGTCGCTTCTTATTTTTCTTACGCCGCCTACAAGCTGCAATAGCAATGCTTCCTTTACCTTCTCATAACCATAGATGGAAGGCGCAGCAGAATCTACAAGTTTTGCATATAGCTCAGGATCTTTCGAAAGCTCTTTTATCTTCTCCTCATCTTCTTCTGAAATCTCTACCTCATAAAAAGTTTCTTCAATCGCTTCAACATAATTTGCTTCTACCATAAGATCAGATCTTGTCGACTTAGAACCTGTTTTTAATATAATCGGAACTTCTTTTATGGATCCTACTATTGATATTTTGCTTCCCGGATTCGTTTTTCTCTCACTAAGCGGACTGACTAAGTCATCCTTAAGGAAAATGTTTATTCTTTTTGGCTGTTCGCCGCCCTCAAGGCTTTCCGGAACTTCTTCAAGAACTATTCCCTGGGCATCAACAAGTTCTTTGCTGAGCAGCATAAACTTTCCTTTTCTGCCGCAACCACATTTAGAAGGCTCCTTGAAATTGCTGTCCAGTTGCAACACATTTATTATATTCCCGCAGACAGGACACTCAAATTTCGCAGCAGTAACTTGTGGCCTTACATCTGATTTCTGCCTTACAACTCCATCAACATACATAAACTTGCCAATGTGCTTGCTTCTTACGTTTCTTATCATAATTTTCTGATTTTCAGGGAGATTGGTAAACCTAACCTTAAACTCTTTTATACCCTCCAGATCAAATTGCTCGACTGCCAGCTCTGCCGCCTTTATAGTATCTTCAGGGTTCTCCAGCAGTTCGTTAGCCAGATCAAGATCAAATTTAGAGAGGTCAGCAAAATCAACTACAACGAATTTGTGGTCTTTTCTTAAATTTTCAACAATTTGAGAATAGTAAGATGACTCTAGAAATTCTTGAAAGCGTTTTATTTGTTCCGATGCGTCTATCCTAACTAATTCTTGCATAAATACCATACACCCTTTTTGATTTAAATACCTTACGCGCAGATGTCCAGTGGTCCAAAAATAAAAAAAGAATCAAAACAAAGTAATCAAGCTTTGGCTTTCTTTAGATTCTCTATCAACTTGTCCAACGCCAGATGGACTTCTTTCTCGCTTTTTGTTCCTGTACAGACTATCTTTCCATTGCTGAACAAAAGGAAGGTAGCTTGTGGATTGGTCTTTGTAGGAGGTAATTTATAGACTAAGCCTGGAAACTGCTCTGGTTCGTACTCAACATTCTGCAGTTTTGTTGCGAGCTCATTTAGATTAAGGTCCATGCCCACACCACCGGAAGCAACAATATTCTGGATCTTTATTTCCGGCTTTATCTTAATCTTGATACTTATCTTTTCAAGGCTTTTTATTATCTTTTTTATGCTCTCCTGAACTTTTTCTATTGTTCTTGCGCCTGTACAGACTATCTTACCTGAGCTAAAGATTAAAGCAGAGGTTTTCGGCTCTTTTATCCTTATAACAAGCCCCGGAAACTGTTCTGGGTTGTATTCGGTATTGCTCAGCGTAGCAGCCATCTTTTCTAAAGGTATATCGTGCTCCAAAGAAGTAGAAACTACTATATTGACTATTTTTATATCTCTAGCGACTTTTTTAGCCATTCTCACACCCCCAAGTATGATGTTTGTTTATAAATGTTTAAAAACCGGGTTCTATTTAAATACTTTTGTCTTTAAATAGACGGATTAGGATATAAGCATTCAAGAAAATATACCCCTTTGGTTTCCTATGGAAATTGTTATAAATAAACGATAAAAACATAGGAGATATGGAAAATGATTGATATTGTGATACCTAACAATAATGAAGAAGAATTCATCACAATAGCAGAAAAACTAGGGTACGGTGGCATATGCTTCCTTTATGATATAGAGGACTATCTAAATAATAAAAAGAAACTTCAAATTGGTCATAAACTTAAGATTAGTTTTGGCATCTTAGCAAATAGCAGGAATATAAATAAAATTAAGGTTAAATTGAAAGGACAGAAAGTGTTTATAGCTATTAAGAGCTCTAATATGGATCGACAAGTCATAGAGGGATCAAAAGCAGACATAATTTTTTCATTTGAGGAGAATACAAGGAAAGATTTTATTCATCAAAGGGCATCGGGATTAAACCATGTATTGTGCAAACTGGCAAAAGAGAATGACATAACAATCGGTTTTTCATTATACTCTATTCTTGATGCTAAAGACAAGCATGTGATGCTCGGGAGAATAACACAAAACATGAAGTTATGCAAGAAATTCAAATCAAAAACTGCAATTGCGTCTTTTGCAGAGAGACCTCTTGATATGAGAGACTCAAATGATCTGGTAAGCTTATTAAAAACACAGGGTTTGACTGGTCTGACTTTTTTGACTAACACCTTATAAAAATGCACTTTTAATACAAAATTTTAAAAACATCTTAATACATTGATAATAAAAAAGAGGGATAGAATAAATGTTCGTACAACAAAAGAAAACCCAAGTTACAATCTTCCTTATGCTTGGGGTCATCATGGTCATTACTATCTTTGTACTTATCATTGCAAATAGAGGTTCTATTAAGAGTTCTTTAAGCAGGGAAATAGCTGATGCAAATAAAATTACTTTGGTATCCCAGCCGGTGAAAAACTTTGTTGAAGAGTGTTTTTCTTTAGTTTCAAAAAATAGTTTAGACGATTTTAATGAGAATTCTACTGAAGAAGAGTTGGAAAGATTTGTAGATAGCAATATTGATTCATGCCTGGACTTTTCTGTGTTTGAAGAGCAAGGACTTTCCTTTTTGAAGAAATCTGTTGGTGTCAAAGCAAACATCAACGAGAAAAGGGTTGTATTCAGAATGGAGTATCCTATAATCATCACAAGACCTAATGGAGATAAAATAGAGATGAACGATTTTTTAGCAGAACATGAACTAATGGTGGAAGAAACATGACGAGAAAACCAGTAATTAGATCTATATTTGTATTGATCTTAGTATTTACTTTACTTTCTACCTTAGTTTATGCAGTCACTACAACTCTTCAAAGCCCAGTGGCTGATTTTGTGGACGATGATGGGTTTCTTGATCTGAGGGCAAGCTGTGAGGCAAGTTATGACGGAACAACTTCTTATAATATAACTAAAGCAGATTTATATTCTAATGAGGAAGGTAGTTGGATATCAGGAGGAACCTTACAAGTTGAGAATCCAATTGCAAATGCCACTTATTATTTCAATTTCACAAATACTTTAAGTCAAGTTTCTGAAAGTGAATTTGTGTGGAGTGTCCAGTGTCATGAAGCAAATTCAAGTAATGATGGATTGGATGTAAATCAAGAGTTTGCTGGAAACAAGACAATCAAGGTTGAATATGCAAAACCTACTGTCGCAATTATTTCTCCTGCAGATGGAAGCCACGATCTGGATGGCCAAGATGTCTTGATAAGTTGTCTGGCTACACCTTCATCTGGGTGGAACATCACTCAGATAAATTTGATGACTAATATGAGTTCAGATTGGAAATCAAATCAGACATTTACTATTCTTAATAGGATTGTTGATACACAATTTGCGAACGTCTTTAACCTTAATGCTGGAACAAATAGAAGCGGAGACGCAACAAACATAGTTTTTGGTTGTTCAGCAATCCAGATTAAAAATGATTTGGAAGGAGCACCAATCTCTGAAAGTAGTTCGTTAAATCGGACTCTAAATCTTGGAAATCTTCAGCAATGCGTACAGGGAACTTGTGATATAGGTACAAAACAATGGTGCGACAACGGCGTATTTGTTTCTGATGGTTATTGTGATAACTGTGGAGGGTTAGATTTTACGTGCACTAGCTGTGTTGGTAATTCTTGTGATGTAACCAACCAAAGATGGTGTGAGGATAATTTATGGAAGGGAGGTACATATTCTCAGTACTGTTCCCATTGTGGTTATACTGATGGCAATTGCCCTGTGTGTGAAGGTGGTGTTTGCGACACAACACATAAACAATGGTGCAATACTAATAGCACTTGGTCGGTTATAGATTACTGCGGTTCATGTGGCAGTGTTGATGCAAGTTGCGACGCAACATGTGTGCATGGTGTTTGTGATACTGAAAACAGAAAAGTATGTAATGCTGGTGTGTGGGATGAATCCAACTACTGTTTTAGCTGCGGCAGCCAAGATAGCAGCTGTTCTTTTGAATGCACAAATAACGCTTGTGATACAAGGAATAAACGATGGTGCGACAACGGAGCATGGAGTGATGCTGATTACTGTACGCATTGCGACACAAAGGATTTTACATGTGGAGCAACCTGCTTAAATAACGCTTGCGACACAACATCTAATAGATGGTGCGACAGCGGCTCATGGTCTTTTCTGAATTATTGTGGTCATTGTGAGGATTCAGAGTGCTTAGATATATGTGTAGACAACTCTTGTGACGTAAACGCCAAAAAATGGTGCGACAACGGTTCATGGAGTGATATCGATTATTGTGATAATTGTGGGAACAAAGATTCTTCGTGCCTGTCTACTTGCCAAGAAGATACCTGTGACACGACTGCTAATAAAAGATGTTCTAGTGGGGAATGGATTACAACTAATTACTGTGATTATTGTGCTTTGGAGGATAGTGATTGTACAATAGGCTGCGCAGAAGGAGAATGTGACAGTGTGAATAAGAAAGTCTGCGTAAGCGGCTCATGGTCATCAGATTCTTATGATTCATTATGTGTTGTCCAGGCAATTAATGTTTCTGAGACTATATGCAATGAGCATGGAAATTGCACAATTGGTACTTCCTGCATAAATAATTCAGAATGTGCCAGTAGTGTGTGTTCTGACAACTTATGTTCTGGACTAATATGCAGCAATGGAGTGAAAGACCTGAATGAGACAGATATAGACTGTGGAGGGGAATGTGGGAAGTGTGAGGATGGTAAAGAATGCTCCATTAATTTGGATTGCTCATCTAACTTATGCACTTCCGGAACCTGTGCGAGCATAGATTTATGTAACGACCGTATTTTAAATGGTGATGAAACTGGAATAGACTGTGGAGGAACATGTGAAAATAGATGCCAGTTAGGAAGAACATGCAGCATTGATGGTGATTGTGAAAGCAGTTTGACATGCACTTCCGGAACCTGTACAAATCCTATACCAGATATTGGAGAAACTATTGGTGGAGAAGATAGTGACGAAGATGGGATTCCTGATGAATGGGAACTGGATAATGGCCTAGACTCATCAGATCCTTCAGATGCTTATGCTGATTTTGACAACGATGGTTTAACAAATATTCAAGAATATACATTCGGTACGAATCCAAACAGGGCAGACAGTGATAAGGATGCAGTTAGCGATAAAGATGAGATAATAACCGAAGACACAGACCCGTTAGATCCTGTCAGCAAACCCGGAGGAGTTGGTGGGTTGCTGTTCTTTATAATAATCTTAATAATTGTGTTTGGAGCAGGAAGCTATGCGTTTTACTATTACAAAGATAAGTTCATTAAACCTAAGGCAAGAGGGCCTGTAGGACCTACTTTTATGGAACAACCTTTGCCACAAAGACAGATCACAAGAAAACTACTGACTAAAAAAAATAATATGCAAGAAATTGTCAAGAAAAGAAGGGAGCAAAAAGAAGAAAAAAGACTAAAACTTTTAGAGACTTTTAGCGGGAAAAGCAAGACATCGGTGCAGTCAAAAAAACAAAAAGCTCCTGGTAAAAAACCACAAAGCGAGGTTTTTCTCAAATTGGAAGAATTATCAAAGAAAAAATAAACTATTCTGACTACAGATAAACTTAAATACTATTATCGGCTAAAATCTAGTATGTATATTTCAAAAAAAGGGGTTGTAGAAACACAGTTTAATTGGATCTTTATTCTTATAATCGGGGCTGTTGTGCTTATACTCTTTACTGGGGTTATTGTAAGGCAAAAAAATGTTTCTGATACGTCAACAGAACTGAATCTTCTTGAAAGTTTGGACTCTATCTTTTCCGGTTTAGAAACTAGTTCTGGAACTGTGAGTCTAGTAGCTATCCCAAATTCAAAAATTGAATTCGGGTGTAATGCTTATTCTGTTGGAGAAGTTTCAAGGCAATCTATCACGAGCATATTTGCCCCTTCTTTTTTGGAAGGCTCCGATTTAGTAGCTATGACTCTTGCTTGGAAATTGCCATATAAAGCTGCTAATCTTGTATATCTCGCTAATCAACAAACAAGATATATTTTCGTCGGTGATTCTGACTTTGCCAAGGAAATATTCGAGATGATACCTGACGAAATCAAGAATGATGGTTATACTAATGTCGATGTCATCCAAAATGAAAATGATCGTATCGTTAGGTTAATCTTCTTTGATGAGGAACCTACACTTCCAAATAGTCTTAGGAATGTGGATTCAATAACCTCATTAAGAGTAGATGGAAATGAAGATACTGGTACGTTACAGTTTTTTGAATTAGTTGATGGAGTGTTAGAATCTAAGGGGTTTTCTAATTATATCAAGGAAGCAGGATTGATAGGTGCTATTTTTTCTGATGAGGTTGAAAACTATGAATGCAGTATGAAAAATGTTTTTAAAAAATTGAATATTGTTTCTAAAGTACATAAAGAGAGAATTAATAGAGTATTTGATTATTATAGTAATGAAGCAGCTGGAAGTTCTTGTATGTTATTTTACGAAGCTGAGATTTTACAGATATCCGGTAATCTTGATGTACTTTCATCCTCTGTTTTTTCACCAGAAGATATTCCTGCAGTAATCAATGCAGCAGCCGAATTAGAAAATAAAAATTTCGAGGTAGGTAGACTTTCATGTACAACAATCTATTGAAAAGGAAAGCGCAAATACATATGCTGGAAACAATCGCTGTTCTAGCTGTATTTTTTGTACTTGTGATATTAGGATTCTCAGTATATTCAAAGTTTTCTAATGTTAATTTGGAAGATTTTAATGAAGAGAGCTTGCAGCTAGATGTCATAAAGGTAGCACAGAGAGTTTCTTCTCTTCCGGAATTGCAATGCAGTTTAAGTGGCATAGTTGTTGAGGGATGCATCGATATGCTGAAATTGGAAGCTATATCTGGAGTAATATCTAAAGAAGAAAATAAACTCTTTTTTTTCGATAATTTCGGTTTCAGTAGGATAATTGTGAAAGAGATATATCCAGATAGTGAAGAGGTTTTAATTTACGATAACTCTTTGGAAGATTATTCCAGCAAAACTGTTATGAATGTGCCAATATCTCTTTTTGATTCAATTGAGAGTAAATATTCTTTTGCTGCGATAAATATAGAGGTGTTTTCAAAATCATGAAAACTGGAAAAAAAGCTCAAGTAGAAATCATGGGTTTGGTAATAATCCTGATATTGGTAACAATAAGCCTTATTCTTGCGCTTAGATTTATTGGAGTGGAAGATGAAGTAGAGCATAAGAATGAATTTACACAATCACAATTAGGATCAAATATGTTGGATGTGCTTTTGAGGTCAACCAGTGAGTGTGGTGTTTCTATGACAGAGCTTTTGCAGGATTGCAGTTCTGATAAAGAAATAGAATGTAGTGGTATGAACTCATGTGATTATTTTGAGCAGGAAACTGAGGAGATATTCGGAAAAACTTTAGATATTTGGGGTATCGGATATTTCTTTAATGCTGTTTCTGAAGATGATAACCTGATTGACATAGGAAATGGTTGTTTAGGGGACAAGAAATCAAGCACATTTTTTATACCCTCATCTTTTACTACTTTAAGCTTGAAATTGGATATTTGCGGGTGATATTTGTTTTCCGAAATATTTATATATAACTTATCCAATAGAATACTATTGGTAAATAAGAGGTGTACAAATGGATAAAAAAGCACAAGGAATTTCTATCAATGTCATAATTATAGTTGCTATAGCTTTAATTGTTCTAGTTGTATTAATTGCAGTATTTACTGGAAGACTAGGTGCTTTCGGCCAGGATGTAGATTCTTCCAGATCATGTCAGAGCACATGTAGCGCATTGGGGCAGAGTTTTAGTGATAAATCAGCAGCAAGCTGTACAGGAACTAATGAGAAATATGTACCTGGATCCTTTAATGATGCGACTAATGGTTGTTGCTGCACAGGATAGGTTTTGATTTTTCTTTTATTATGTTATTTTTACAAAAATATTTAAATAGTTAGATTAATAAGGGGATTATATGATAAAAAACATTATTGAGGTCTTAAGGATACTTTTTGTACTGAATAAAAGAAAAGCACAAGGAATTTCCATCCAAGTGATTGTTGCAGCTGCTATAGCTCTTGTAGTAGTTGTAATTATTATTGCCCTGCTCACAGGAAAACTCGGTAGTTTTGGTAGCGGAGTTACTTCCACTCTGCAGAGCAATCCTACTTGAGAGCCCTTTGTTTTTATAGTGTTGTAGATTGAAAAATGATTAAAAGAAGAGGCCAAGCTTCTATTAAGATTATCATAGCAGCTGCTATAGGCCTAATAGTCATCGTCGCTGCTATCGCCTTGGTCGGCAATAAAATTGATGCTTTTAAATTGTGGTTAAGAATAAGAGGGGGAGATATAGAAAAAGCTTGTACTCATGCTTCTATAGGTGGAACATGTATGACTGTTACAG
>CEPX01029631.1_pt1 | contig 10245 bp, 1 predicted proteins | sample 361361 | NCBI WGS metagenome assembly CEPX01 (sample SAMEA2619974, study PRJEB7988) | marine metagenome | biome: marine biome (ENVO:00000447); feature: mesopelagic zone (ENVO:00000213) & marine oxygen minimum zone (ENVO:01000065); material: "saline water (ENVO:00002010), including plankton...
GCCAAAGAGAATATTATAAATCATTATATTGTTCCAGATAATTGGTCTGATATAAGAGATAACGTTGCAAAATTTATGTCCCAAAAACAACAACCCGGAGATTCTCCAGGAGCCGATGGTTTTACTAAATGGTTTGATTGGTTAGATAACAGATTTAAAGAAGCTCAGAAAGAATTCTCAGATAAAGGTGTTGATATGGTTACACTACGAAGTAGAAATCCAAGAACCGGAAAAGTCGAGAATATCATATTTTATAACGAGAAACGATCTATGTTAACATTTGCAAAAGATCTATACGGAGCAGACTCTTTAGATAGAGAAGTAACTTGGCTTGGCCATAATATTGGAACTGCAGATCTAGCAATAGTAAATAGAAGTGCTAAACGAGTTCTTAGAGCAGCACAAGACGGAATTGATAAATTACTGGATTCAGAAAAAAGAGTGATAGAAAGACTCGTACTTGATACAACTCCAGAAACTCTTTTAGCTAAAGGTAAAGTTATTGATACTTATGCATGGGGGCGCTTATTGCAAGTAGGATCTCACGAAAAAACAGCTTTGAGTTTAACCAGCTTATTTGATAGTCTGATGGAAGAGGCATCTCAAAAAGTTGTATCTAGAAAATTAGATAAAAGAACTTGGTCTAAACAATTATCAGATGCTGTGAAAGGATCTGGAGGAAAAATAACAAGAAGTATTAAACATATGATTGATGATCTACCTTCTAATGTTAGAGGATCTATAAAACGATGGATACAAGAAGATTGGAGAAATGTAGTCTATACATTTGGAGAAGGGGGACACCATGATCCCGGTTTTGATACTAGAACTGATATAATACTTAGAGATCTTTTACACTGGAAAACAGAAAATATTAGAAACTATAATCCAGCTCTTTATGCAAAGATGATGAAGATTGGAACCCTTTCTGAGGAGATTGTTGAGGGAAGAAGATTTGCGTGGTCCCAACCTTTAGAGATTGTACAACAATCTGAATTATATGAATTAGATCCCACAGGAAGAGCTCCTGATGGAACTCTACTAAGATCTCATTTATTTGCCTTTAGTCCAGATCAAGCAAGAGCAGGTCGAGGAGCCCTATTTGGTCCAGAAAATTATTTACCATTTGGACACAAAATGAATCTCCAAAAACAAGCTTATCAGGTTCTAACACAGAAAGCTTTACTTACTGCCCCTGGAATTGAAGTATCTGCTGCCAGAAATAGTGCATCCAAATCTCTATTCCCAGTATTAGAACACTCTCTTAGTGATTTAGCCCAAACTGATACTGGATTCTCTATGTGGATGACTGCTACAAGAGCAGCCATTACTAAAGAGTTTTTAATGGAGCAAATGCTGGGAGGACGACTAGGCGTTACTCCTAAATCACGACTTCAGATGATGGCATATTATCTTCCTAGTAATAACTCATTAACGGGAGAAGACACTGCCATAATGAGTCCAAAATTTAAAGATGCATTTAGACATCTACCGGCGGGAGGGGCAGGCCAAACTTTAGAGATATATGCTCCTTTTGCTAAAGGCTTACTACAAACAGCAGAAGACGAGTTAGTAGGAGTAACATCTAAAAAATTAACTCTAGCAGGTTGGCTTAGAAAAAATGGAGTTAATTCTGCTATAATTGAATCTGTGGAAGCAACCCATCCTGGATTAACTTTAAAAGAATTTGTAGAAGCATCTAAGGGATCTGGGATATTACAGCTAGATTTAATAGGACCCCGAACTATTACAGACTTTGATATTGGTGCTCAAAATATACTAGGTCCTAATACAAATTTAATGGAAGTCAATGGGGTTGCCTCCCCAGTATGGGATGCTAGTAGAAGACTCAAAGAAAATAAATATATGACTGGTACAGGAGCTAAATATCATGTTAAGAATCCTATTAAACAAGCTGCTGTATTAAAATCTATAGCATTTGATTACCATAATGAAACCTTTTTATTTGATATTACCCCAATAGAAACACCTGGTTTTACTAAACTAGTTGATCCTTTGAAACTATTTAAAGGAAATAGCATTGGTTTTGGTAGCGGATTTCTCCTTGGAGAAGGTATTGGAACAGTATTAGGAGCAAAAAAACCTAGTGTTGCTCAAATGCTGGAAGTTCATATGAGAAGAGCACTAAATATTATTTATAAAAATAATCCTGCAGATCCTAACAAACAGAAACAGCTTATTAAAAATCTAATTATAAAATCATTTGAAATAACTGATAGTGAATTTGATTCTATGTTTGATTTAAAATCAGCTCCCATATCAAAACTACAGTCCAAAGACTTTGGTACGTCAGTTATTGTACCTGTAGTAAAATCCACCAGCGATATTACTTACTCAAATAATCAATTATTTAAGGGAGCAGTTAAAATGCTACAGCTTAGTGGAGTAACTCATGCCGAAGTTAAACAAATGTTTATAGATTTAAGACTAGAAGAGATACATGGATATGCTAAAAAGGTAGGAAGTAGATTAACTAGAGGTGACATAGAAAAACAGCTTAAACAAGTCTATGACTCAATGAGAAATAAACAAAAAGAAGCTATAATACGTATCTCACAGAGTGCATCTATGGAAGTTACTGACCAAGCTGCTATGATAAATGAAATGAGAAGAGTTGTTCAAAAGACCGAAACAGCACTGTGGGATCCCTTTTTAACTGTTGAATTCTCAAAATTAGACGTAGAAAAATTCAAAGAACATGGATTATTTGAATCAGGAAATGTAAATTCCTTACTAAAAGGAGTCTATACAGAACCTATGGCTCACCTACTTCCATCAGAATTTTCATTAATGGAAACTATTGCAGATGTAAAAGGACCACAAAAACTAGCTACTGATATATATGGAACTCCCATAAAGAAAACATGGAGTATGTGGCAAGTTATGTTAATGTATAACGCTACAGAGGGTAATAACGTTTTGAGAACTAATTTGTTTAAACAAGTTTTACCTAAGATGGGAAAATTTAATAAGAATATAAGTAATGCCTTACAAACTTATTATGCTGCTAGTCTAACTATGAAAAAAGGTTTTACTTTTGATACAACTAAAACTTCTTATAGTGGTAGGAAAAAAGTTTTTACATTAAAGGATATTCTTAAAACAACTGAATTAATGAAGGTTGCTAAGGAGCTTAATATAAATGAGGATTGGGCTACTATACAACAAGTTATGGCAAAGTCCGATAGTCTTAAGACCGAGATAGAATTAATGCTAAAAGAAAATAGACCGGATGCAAGACTAGGATTAGTAACTAAAGCAGATCTTGACAAGATTAAATTATTTAAAACCGAAGCAGACACTCTATTTAAATTTGAGCTCCCAGATATAGAAAATATATTTAATGAAGCTAAAGTAGACGAGGGTGTATTAAAAGTAGTAAGGGACGTTCAAAATAAACAGAAGGCTATGATGATTAGAGAAATGCGAGATACCCTAGTAGAACGATCAGCTAGTGCATCAGAAAAACAACAAATAGAACTTATGATAAAACAGTGGGGATTAATGGATAATGTAGCTGAAAGACTAGAAGGAATTATTGTTCCCTATATTAAAGCAGATGGTCCTCAACCCATACCCGGAGGAAAAGGTGAATTTGTTTTAGGAACTCAAATGAATCGTATAATGCAAGTTACTGACGCAATATCTGCATATTCAGAAGAAACTCACAGATTAGCAGCCCAAATTAAAGACGGAAGTATTGGAGAAACAGGGCTTGTTAAGCTTATGGAAGATTATCAAAAAAATTCTATGGCTAAAATAGGTGCACCTCTTACCGCTTTAGTATATGAAGGAATTAATAATCATGCTTGGAAAGCTAATCAATTTTATGCAGGAGGCGTTCAGTATGGGAAAGCAGTTAATAATATAGTTCTTGCTTCTAATATTATTGGAACAATTAGAAATCAAGGAATAGCTGCTAGTGAACAAGTTTTAACTAGATTTGAGGGTACAAATGCAATCCTTGATGCACTAGGTTCTTTAAAAAAACAAGCAGGAAAGGGACAGGCCCAAGTATTAGATAAGCTTATAGAAGCAACTAAAGGTATAACCATGGATGACGTTTTACATGGTATATCCAAACCGCAAAATCCGAAAGAAGCTATTGGAAATATCCTAAGAAGTATAGAAGGACAAAAGGGTAATTTTTATGGAGTCAAAGGAATGGGACTAAATGAAAGAATCATGCCTTCTGGACAATTTGCTGCATCTTTAATGACAATGCACCAAGGAGATGACTTAAACGAAATACTTCTCAGGTTAACTGGTACAGATGTAGGTGCAGATAAGGCAGGTAAGGCTATTCTTAAGGGAAAAGTGGATAATTGGATAGCATTAATGACCGGTAAAAAAAGAGTACAAGATTTTCTAATGCGTATGCCAGCTTTTGAAAATGTTGGAATACAAACTATTTCAGATTCCTATATATGGCATGATGAATTATTTAGACAAATAGGTATGAAATCTGATGAAATAAATAAAATTGTTACAGTTAATCAAATGGAACTAATGCTAATGGGAGGTGACTTTGATGGTGATTTAGTCCAAAGAATGCTTCAACTTTCGTCGTTAGGAGACGCCTCTGCACTCACCAAAGAACAAATTATTAATGATTTACAAAGTTACCATGGTCTATCTCAGAAAAAAGTAAACAAGCGTTATGGTGGGATGAGTAAAACTGATTTAAAAAAGCTGTGGAATACAGCACAAAGAGACTCCGTAAAAATACAAATGGGACAACTAAAAGAAAATATAAGTTGGGAATCAATGAAAAATGGAAAAGGAGCTCTTTTACAATCAGGAACAGACTATAGCAATATTGTTAACAACATTACAGAAGTAGATGGAAGATATTTACTAAAGGATATGGGAGAGGAGCAGATGAAAGTCTTAATGGATTCACAAATGCAAGGATATGTAAATACAGTAATAACTGATGAAGCTTCCGCAGGTATGAGAAGCAGAGCTCTTACCTATATGATTCAGCAAACTCTTGTTGGTCCTGTTGGAGAACAACAAAAAAGATTCGATATAATGTTTAGTGGAGGTTCCAACTCCCCTATAAGAACTAATGTTATTGAAAAGATAAAGAATATTTCTAATTCTCATAAGATGGATGATAATACCGTGCAATTCTTAGCTGAGATTGATGCTAAATTTGATAAAACACAAGCAAATGATTCTAAGTATGTCAGAGAAAGAGCACGAAAATTAGCTACAAGCTTAGAACACGCTTGGGATAGATTAAATGACTCTGCTGATTTATATTTCTTTGAAGATCCAGGTCCAGGTGCAACTGGTAAACCTGGAAAAATGACGTGGAAACAATCTGGTATGACTAAGCTAGGTTATCTTAGACGATACTTAGCAGGATATACTCATCATGTTCCTATTGAAAAACAGAAACAGGCAACCAGCAGTGTTCTAGTTTCTATGGAACAAATGTATAGAGCTAGAACTCTATTTGGTTATGGATTTTATAATGATAGAAGTAAGGTTGGTTTTAATCAAGCTGTAAAAATGTTATGGAATGGTCTAGATGCTGTTGACGCCAATGCTAAAAATATGTTACTAGACATTGATAGTGATGTTTTTGCAACACACGCAGATAGAACAAGGGCTGGAGCAGAGTTAGAAAAACAAAAGAAATTGTTTTTAAGCGTAACTGACGACATTGGATTCATTATGGGAACAACCGCTAGATTAGAAGCCAATCAGCTAATTTATGGAAATCTAACATCTCAGTTAGTTGGTAGAGGTCCAAAAGCTGGAGCATATGGATTTCTCCACGATGCCTTTACTCATGATTCTACTGCCTGGGTTGGGCATGCTTTTATGGAAGGAATATCTAGATCAGATATTGCTTCTATCTCAGAAGCTGATGATATGGCAAAATATATAATAAGTAGAACTTTTGATACTAATTCTGTTAGAACTCGAGCAATGTTGGAACAAACTTCTAGAACTGTTGGAGACATGTTACATGGAGTAATGCAAGGAAGATGGGCAAAACGAGCAGGAGTGGCTGCTCTTGCCTTAATGATTCTAGATCCTAATACCAATTCTATTCTACTTCCTGACCAACGAGCAGAAGGTGAAAGATATGACATACCTTCTCTACAGGAACTCAGTAAAACATATAGAAATAGACTTGTTAAGTTTAGAGAAAATTCTCCGGTATTTTTAGATAAAATGGCTAGAGCAGTAGGATTGCCTACTTTTGGTGGAAGTCCTGGATATGAAAATCCACATATGCCTCCTGCTCCTCCAGGAATGGTTAATTATACCAAAATTCAACACAGGAGAGATCCTCTTTCTTTATCACAAATGTCTAAACAAGTAGAAGGAATAATGCTAAGATAATGAAAATTAAAATACAAATAGATCTAGCACCTGTACCATATGAACACGATATCTCTCCTCTTACGGGCTATCTTCATATGATTGTGTCAGAGATTACTAAAACTCAGGCTAGAATTAATGTTAATGATATAGATTTTACAGATAAAATTAGTATATTTAAACAATTAAGAGAGCCTTCTATCTTCAATAGGTAATCGACCATGGATAAAAAAACCGCATTAAATCAATTTCGCACGGATGGAATGTTATATCCCTATGTAACATCTACTCATAAAGATTCTGAGGTCGCAAAATATGGTCTTGGTAAAAATTGGGAAGATTGGAAAGCGGGTGATCCTTCGGAGCGAGATAGGCTATATCTCCACTATTTTCCAGAGAGACAAGTTCCTAACCTTTGGAAAGATCCATGGAGCAAAGATCTACTAAATAAAATGATAGACTCAGCGTTAGGCATAAGTATCGATATGTCCCTTGATCATTTTAAGCTACTCAGATCTAAAATAGCTAGTGCAGAAAATAGTGGAAAAGACCTAGTAGAAGGAATAAATAAATGTAACAAAAAATCTGGAGATTATCATATAGGATATCAGCAACTATCATATATAAACTTTTATGTTTTTTCTAAATATCTCGATGAAGTACTTTATGGAGAAAACAGCAGTGGGAAAACAGATAGCTATATTGAAAATTATATAGCAGACGTAAGAGGGGCTGTTGAAAAAGATATAGAAATAGCAATAAACAATGGAGCAACAGGAGCAGTAATACCTAATTATGATAGTGCACACTTTCCACTTATATTTGATGAAACTGCACAGGATATATATCTTGCCCTATCTATATTGGATAGGCTAAGAAATAGAAACTTAGCAACAGTAGAACATTATGTTATTAATAATCCTAGAGGGGGTGGTTCAGGTTGGAGGGGAAACTGGACAGTAGACCAGTTAAATGAACGGATATATACGGATATAACAAATGAAATAACTTATTTGGGCTATATGGCTAATAGTGATTCTGCTATAACTGGAAAGTCAACACTTGGTGAAGTATTTAAGACACCAACTTCTTCTTCTAAACTACTAGATGACGCTGTTTCTTGGCTAAAACTTAAATGGGACTCGGCATCTCCAGATAGTGTTATTAGAAATATTTTTGAACAGAGACCTTGGATTGACAAAGTTTTTAATAAAAAGTATATGAATGGGATGGATTTCAGACTATGGAGAAAGCAAGCTATTCAATCGATAAGGGATAAAGCTAAGCCTACTGAGGTGGCCGCTACTGCAGCTTTTGAGAGAGAGAAATCTGCCAAACCTACATATGAACTTTTACACGATGATCCTAAATTATATAAAGCTGGAATAGATGCAGATACCACCGGACATATGTATATTGGAGATATCCTCTTTAGTATTCCTCCTGTAGCCATGCGCTTTGGTACTACAAATCAGGCCATGTCTATTCCTACTATTAGAACTAAGGGAGATCCTGTTCTTACTACTAATAATGAGATGTCAAGAGTTGATATAACTCTTTATTTCTCGGGCGAAATAGCAATAAATGAACAATTACGTCCACTTGTAGCAATGTATCAAAGTATGCCCTTCAGTACTGTCCAAAATACAACTATATTTGATTCTTGGATAGGTAGAAAGAATTCTTTTCACACAATATCTGAGCATGATCTAACTGATGCAGAAGCTCTTAAAAGAAGATTTAATCCAATCCCCATATATTTGGAAAATATATCTCTCAGTACTATTCCTGGATTTCCCAATAGTATTCAGGCGCATATCTCCTTAATTAAGATGAATAGATTTCCATACGGAGTACAAGCTAAAATGTGGAAAACATGGGATATTGCTAGAGAAGTTTCTATAGAAAAAGCCCTTAGATATTCTTTAGACAATACTATATTAGGATCTACTCATGATCCAAATGATAATGATCCAGTAAATAATCCTGATCCGAATGCTAAATCAACAATAGAAATCTTAGATTCTGTTGGAAAAAAACATATAATTGAAATAGGAAATCACTCTGGAAGTACATATAGACCAGATGATCCTGATCATACTACGCTATATCCGCAAGAGTCGGAGCCCTTTCAAATTCAATATAAAAATGTTCTTAGAGACTTCCCTACTCATATCGGAGCAGACCGAGGTTTATCTGATAAGAACGATGAACCAGATAAAGAAAAGTACTGGCCTCCATATCTCCCAGAACATAATGATCGTTTATATCTAACATATAATACTCCTAGAGGATTTAGAACTGTTCAAACAGTTTTCAAAGAAAGAATGTTTGCTTTATCAAAAGTATATACTCTTATGAACACGGCAATAGCACAGCTGGAAATGATGAGTACCGCAGAGTTAAAAAAACTTTATAAACCTATAGATTCAAGGCCAAGTATTTCTTACCTTATAGATAACTTTCTTAAATCAGTAAGTTTTGTAAAAGAAGCAAGACAACTATGGGATGGAATTGATGAAAGTCTAAGACTATATATTACTGATCTTGTTAAGAAGGATATATTTGTACCTTACGTAAATTCAAGTGCTCTTGAGCAAGGTAATCTAATCGTATCAGCCCTTGGAGAATGTACTGAAGGTCGTTCAACAGGAACTGAAGAAACTCAGGCTGACTGCGAAGCTGTAGACGGCTCGTGGACTGATATTATACAAGCATTTGAAATTAATCTTGAAAGCACACTGTATGTAGATCAAAATTTAGAGATTCAGAGTGTAACTAAAAATTTACTAGATTGGGTTGATACACTGATACAAAAAGAAATAGAAAATTCTGATGAGGTAATACGAGTAGGGGATAACGACGAACCAATTACTAATGCATTTGAGCAAATAATAAAACCTTTATATGAGAAGATGGCATCTGATCCACTTGCTTTCTTCGGAATACAAGAAATTGAAAGTTTACTAAATTATGATAAAGTTCATGTGGAATTATCTTGGCAGAATAATCCCGTTGCTCCGCTAACTCCTGTCGAAAAAGCAGCTGGAATTTTTGATGCTAAAACTGTTGAACAAAAACGAGCCTTGGAAGCTCTTGGAGAAGCTGTTGCTATAGATACTCTTGTACAACAGGGAGAACATTATGAAAAAGATCCTGCATATCCCTATAGATATCGTTTTCAATCTGTTCTTCAAAGTATTACCTATAATTATGCAAATAATGTAATACCTTTATATTTAAGTTCTAGTTCAACTCCTACTTTTCAACATATGGGAACTCCAAATCCTACAGTAACTTTATCACTTAGAACAAGAGATGAACGATTACACAAGATACTCACTGATATGAAGGAAGCCGTTCAAGAAGTTGGAAGTATGATTATGTCTGGACATACTTCTCTATTAGGAAGGGACAAACTAACATTATCAGGAAATAATACTGGATTAAATACTGGTGTATTTTCTGGTCACTTACTAAACTCTCTTGGATTCACCCAGTGTGTTATACAGAATGTTAGTTCAAGAAGCTTGGAGGGATTCCCTGGATGGTGGGAAATATCAGTAGACTTAATAGGAGATACTCAAAATCTTAGATTATTAGAACAATTAAAGCCTTTAGATCTTCCTGAATTATCAGATTTACCTTATATTATGCAGCACTTTTTCCCAACACCTTTAATAAATGTAAATATTGAGCCGACTATGGTTTTTAGTTCAGCTATTCTAGATGTGCAAAGAGAAATAGAAGAAAAGGAACTCTATATGGAGACTCCCGAGTTTAAAGAGAAGGCAAGCTCATACGGGTATGTTTCGAATTATGGGGTGTCAAGGTCTGAATACGAGATAGAATATACGAGATTGTTAAGTCTAAAACGACGAT
>CEPX01182363.1_pt1 | contig 10243 bp, 7 predicted proteins | sample 361361 | NCBI WGS metagenome assembly CEPX01 (sample SAMEA2619974, study PRJEB7988) | marine metagenome | biome: marine biome (ENVO:00000447); feature: mesopelagic zone (ENVO:00000213) & marine oxygen minimum zone (ENVO:01000065); material: "saline water (ENVO:00002010), including plankton...
ACAACTTCCGCCTTCCCCGGAGCGCCGGAGATCAACCCACGTCCGACAAGCCAAGAAGAGGTGACAGAATGACGAAAGCCAACGTCAACGGAATCGAGATCGATTACCAGGAATACGGCGAGGGCGAGGCAATCGTGTTCGCACACGGCGCAGGCGGCAACCTGCTCAGTTGGTGGCAACAAGTCCCCTACTTCTCGCCGAACTATCGCGTCATCACGTTCTCGCACAGGGGCTTCGGCCACTCTCCTGATGTCGCCGACGGCCCCGGCATGCACGCGTTCGTCGACGATCTGGAAGGGCTGCTGGACCACCTGAACGTCGACGCGGCGCACATCGTGGCGCAGTCGATGGGCGGCCGCACCGCGCTGGGCTTCGCGGTGGCGCACCCATCGCGGACGTTGAGCGTGGTGCTCGCCGACACGACCGGCGCGATGGACGAGCCCGACATCGTCGATGCCATGACCGACTGGCGTGACAACCACGGCTCGACGCGCGAAATCGGGTTCCGTGCGCTGTCGCCCGGGTTCTGGGAGCGACGGCCGGACATGGCCAACCTGTACCTGCAGATATCCCGCACGAATCCGCCGCGACCGCCAATCGCTGGGGTAATGTCCGGCGGCCCTTCGGGCACCGCCTTATCGGGGATGAAGACGCCCTTGATGTTCATCGTGGGCGAGGAAGACGACCTGACGCCACCCCATGTCATCGAGGCGGCCGCACGCCACATACCAGGTTCATTCGTGGTAAGAGTACCGGGAGCCGGACATTCAGTCTACTTCGAGATACCAGACATGTTCAATTTCGAGGTGGGCAGGTTCATCAGGCAGGCATCGGCGCGGAGCGCCTGAGGTAGCTCCCTTCGGCGTCACCAGGGCGAGCAAGCCGGTCAGATCGCTCGCCCCAGGCAATACTGCCGAATCAAAGGCCGCGACTAGAAATTGAACTCGGTTCCGACGCCCTTTTCCACGGCTTGGTGGTACACGAATGAGGCTATCGAGATGTCTTGGATCGAGAGTCCGACGCTCTTGAACAGGGTTATTTCCTGATCGTTCTCCCGTCCTTTCTTACGACCCGTGACTAGTTCGCCGAGTTCGCCGTATAGGTCGTCAGCGGAGAGAGCGCCTTCCTCGATGGGGATCTGTATGTCGCCGGCCTCGGCTAGGCAGGCTGCCAGTTGATCGCACACGATCTTCGACCTGACCACGCTTCGAGTGTCCAACTCTCGAACCCCGGGCGCGTGAGAGCCGATGGCGTTGATGTGCGTGCCTTCCCTGATCCAGTCGCCGTCGAGGATCGGCGTAGCGGCAGTGGTCGCCAGAGACAAAATGTCTGCGCCTTCGATCACCGCGCGGCCGCTTTCCGCCACTTCAACGGGAACGCCCAGCAGTTCGGACATCTCGCCAGCGAAAGCCTGTTGTGCATCAGGCGGATCCTGAGAGTAGCACAGGATGCGCTCGAGCTTGCGAGCGACGGACATCCCTTGCAACTGAGCGCGGGCCTGGACTCCGGCGCCAAGCACGCCTGCCACGGTCGCGTCGGCACGCGCCAGGTGTTTCGTGGCCAGGCCGGTCACCGCGCCGGTGCGCACAGCCGTGAGGTATCCGCCGTCCATGACCGACAGCGCTTGCCCAGTCTCACCGTCCAGCAGCACGATGGTGGCCAAGGTGCTGGGGAGGTCGTGCTTCGACGGATTGTCTTTGTAAACGGTCACAGCCTTGATTCCCAGTGCGCCCATGTTCTTTAGCTGGGCAGGCATGAATGCGTACCACCCGTTGTGTTCCGCGTCGGTTTCCGCGGTGCGCTGCGGCATGATGGACGTGCCTTCGGCAAGTTCCGCGAAAGCCTGCTCTATGATGCCGACGGCGCCCTCCATGTCCACAAGTCCACGAATCGTTTCTCTGTCGAGTAGCAGTGCCATCTTGGCCCCCTTACTGGCTAGTTGCAAATGGGTCTACGAACATCTCTACCGTAGCACGCCGTCGACGTAGAGTTGATCGACGTCGGTTTCGTCCACGGCGAGGAGCTCCTTGAGGACGTACTCGGTGTGCTCGCCCATGAGTGGAGCTCGTCCGACGACGGGCTCCAATCCCGACATCATGATCGGTTCGCCGTGAGTCGTCATCGGTTCGGTCTCCGGGTGGTCCATTACAAGAACATGTCGCTCTCGATACGCTTCATCGTTGTTAAGCAGATCGTCGGAATCCTGCACCACTCCGGCAGGCGCCCCTTGCGCCTGCAGCGTATTCATAACGTCGTAGGGCTCTCGGACGCTGGTCCAGTCTTCGATCAACCGGTCGAGGTCGTCATGGTGCTTCCTACGCCCCGTGACGGTTTGAAAGCGATTCTCATGCGCCCACTCCGGATCTCCCATCGCACGGACCAGCCCTTGCCATTCGTCTTCGGTTTCCACCGCTATGGCGCACCAGCGGTCATCTCCTGCGCACCTGTACACGCCTTGTGGAGCGGCGAAATTGGATCGGTTGCCTGGACGTGGCGGGAGGGCGCCGCCGGCCGTGTATTGAAGCACACTGGTCCCCAGCAACGCGATCGTGGATTCGTATTGTGCCAGGTCGATGAACTGGCCTTTGCCTGTCCGATTGCGGTGCCGCAGAGCGGCCAGCACCGCCAATCCGGCGTGGTTCGGATTGCCGGCGAAGTCCGGGTAGAGCGAGCCCGTTCCCACGGGCGCCCTCTCGGGGAACCCGGTGATGCCGCTGATGCCCGCGCCGGCGATGATGTTGATGCCGTTGCCGCCGTATCGTTGGTGGACGCCCGTTGTCCCCATCATCGGCATGCTAAGCATGATGATGTCAGGTTTGATTTTGACCAGGTCCTCGTAGGCCATTCCCCAACGCCCCATACGATCTCCGCGAAAGGAGTTCGTCACGACGTCGCTCACTGCCACGATGTCTTTCGCAACATCGAGCCCCTCGGGCGATCCCAAATCGAGGGCCAAGCTGAGCTTGGAGGTGTTGCAGTCGTTGAACACTCCGGCGGTGTTCGGGCTCGTGTTGCCCTCGGGACGCGGCCCGCCGGTCCGAATGGTGTCGTAGCGCGCCGCCGACTCGATGCGGATTACCTCCGCTCCGTAGTTGGCCATGACTCGCGTCGTTAACGGACCGGCTATCATCCAGGAGAAATCCGCGACGCGAATGCCTCTGAGCGGAAGGTTCGTAGATCCGTTAGTCATTCCCTGATTCCCCCTGTGCCAACATAGCTTCCGCCTGCGCGTCCGATAACCCGAGCCAGTCGCCAAGGACTTCCCGGCTGTGTTCGCCTACCAGAGGAGCTCGCCTTCGCAGTTGCCACGGGGTCTCCGACAGCTTGTACGGTGCTCCGGGGTATTTGAACGATCTGTCCAATTCAGGATGCTCCACATCGACGAAGAACTCGCGGTCGCGAAGTTGCTCGTCTTTCGTCAGGTCCTCTACATTCTGGACCGGTGAGCACAACAGCATGTAGCGCTGTGCCGAATGGTACAACTCTTGAGCCGTGTGCTGAGCGGCGAATTCAGTCAGGACTATGTCGATTCGCCACTGTCTTTCTCGCCGGTACTCAAGGTCTTCGAACCTCGGGTCTGCAAGCTCTTGTTCCGCGCCGAATTCCGCGAGCCATTCCACGAAATGCTGCCATGCGAGCGGTGGGTCGGCATGCTGCGCGTATGCGATCCAACCGTCCAGGCACTGGTACAACGTCGGTGGGTATGTCCGCGCCGTCGTTGGTTTGGACTGTGAGCTGAATGCGTGGTTCAAACCAGTTCGGTGTCGAAGCACCCCGAGCCAGGTGTAAGCATTGAAGTTGGCGGTTTGTAGCGTTGCCATCGAGATCGAGTCTTGGAGCGCGATCTGCACGTCGGCGCCTTTGCCGTCGAGATCGCGGCTCAGGAGCGCCATGAGGGTGCCGACAGCCGCGTGCAACGAGGCGACGTGGTAGGCTTGCTCGCCTCCGACCTGGTTGGGCGGGTCTTCGGGGTAGCCGGTGAGCGCCATTAAACCGCCCATCGCCTGGGCCACGATGTCGGTCGCCTTGTAATCGACGTATGGCCCCACGGTTCCAAATCCCGTTATAGTCGTATGGACCAACGCAGGGTGGCTCTCTCGCAAGGTTTGCGCGTCCAGATCGAGTCTCTGCGCCTCGGACGGGCGAAGCGTATCGACCAAGACGTCCGCCGCGGCCAACAGCGAATCGAACACCTCGCGATCGGGCGCGCTCGAAATGTCCAGGGCGACGCTGCGTTTGTTCGCGTGAAAGTGCCAGCGGTAGAGGCTCTGGTTCTCGTCCGGCTCGTCTCCGAAGAACGGTCCGGGTGAATGATCGGGGTCGCTCTCGGGCGGATCGACGCGAACGACGTCCGCGCCCAAATCGGCCATGAGCTTGGTGCAGTAGAAGCCCGCCGGACCCGAGATGTCCAAGACGCGGACTCCCTCCAGCGCCCGGGGGCTGTTCGTACTCGGCAGTTCTTGGCTCAAAGTTAGACTCTGCTCCTCATATGGAATCGGCGTACAGCGCACGAGAAGCGCCGTGCACTACCAGGTGTCGATGTATGGGTGTTTCTTGCCCGTGCGCGGCGGCAGCGGCGGCAGGCTGCGCAACCCGGCGACTATCCATCGCCGAGTTTCGGACGGATCGATGACGTCGTCGATGCCGAAGCTGCTCACCGCGTTCACCGCCCTGGCCCGCTCGTAACCCCGTGCAACCATGTCGTCGTACGTTTTCAGGCGCTCCTGTGGGTCTTCGATCGCGGCGAACTCCCTGCGGTATCCTAGCTTGACCCCGCCCTCGATATTCATTCCCGCGAACTCCGCGGTAGGCCAGGCTACCGTAAAGAAAGGCACCAGAGAGCCGCCGCCGCACATCGCCTGACCGCCAAGCCCGTAAGCTTTTCGGACCACCACTCCGAACATGGGAGTCGTGACGTTGGCTCCAGCGTTGAATAGCCGCGCGCAGTGGCGGACCAACGCCGTTGCCTCCACATCCGGACCGACCATGATTCCTGGGCAGTCCATCAGGGTGATTACGGGTATGTCAAAGGCATCGCAGAGCTGCAAGAAGCGGGCGCCTTTGTCGGCGCCGTCACTGTCGATTGCGCCCGCCAAATGGGCCGGGTTATTGGCGATCACCCCCATGGGGTGCCCCTCAATTCGGATGAAGGATGTGATCATGCCGATCCCGAAGTCTTTGCGGATTTCCAAGACCGAGTCCTTGTCAGCCATGGTCTCGATGATTTCGCGCATGTCGTACATGCGAACCCGGTTTTCCGGGATGACGTGGCGCAACGGCCGCTGGTCGTGCGCTTCCCATTCATTGACAGAGCCTTGGAAGTATGAGAGGTATTTCTTGCCGATCTCAACGGCTTCCTCCTCGTCCTTCACCAGGATGTCGATTACCCCGTTGGGGACCTGGAACGACATGGGCCCCACTTCTTCCGGTGTGTAGATGCCCAGGCCGCCGCCCTCGATCATCGCGGGCCCTCCCATGGCGACCGTGGAACCCTCGGTGGCGATGATCACGTCGCAGCATGCCAACAGGGCCGTGTTTCCGGCGAAACAACGACCGTTTGTAATCCCCACCATGGGCACAAGGCCGCTTAATTGGGACCAGGTGGTAAACGTCGTTGTGCTCACGCCCACGCCGCCTCCGCCTCCGGTCCCGCTGGCTCCAAAAGTCCCGCCGCCCGGCCGGCCGCCGCCCCCTTCGGAGAAAAGGACCACGGGCAGCCTGAAACGATGCGCCAGCTCGTACACTCGGTCTTGTTTGTAGTGGCCTTTGCCGCCTTGAGTGCCTGCCAACACGGAGTAGTCGTATGAGATTGCCAGAACACGCGAATCCTGGTCATCGAAGATGTCGCCGTTTACGGTGCCAAGGCCGCAGATGAGTCCGTCGGCGGGAGTGTTTGTGCGAAGCCACTCTTGATCGTGACCGGACCATTGCGCCGCGTGCGCCAGAGGCCCGAACTCCATGAACGTGTCGGCGTCGCACAGGTCTGCAATGTTCTCACGAGCGGTCCTATGGTTCCATTTTCTGCGGCGTGCCACGGCCTCAGGTCGATTCTCGTCGAGTTGATAGGAGTGCCGATGATTCAACTCCTCAAGGTCGCCGCGAATGTGGTCCGGGTCGATGACTTCGACCGCGGCAGCTTCGACTTCGCTAACCTCTGCTTCCTGGATGAAGACCAACGGGAAGCCCTGCCTGATGGTCTCGCCAACGGCAACCGCAATGCGTTGAACAATCCCATCGCGGTCGGCGCTGATGACATGCTCCATTTTCATTGCTTCCATAACCACTAGCTGGTCCTTCTCATGCACCTCGTCACCTTCGCTCACGTCGATGCTCAAGACGGTGCCCTGAATTGGCGCAGGCATGCCGACCGATCCGCTGGGGCCTTCCAAATCGGAGGACCCAGCCTCAGATTCCGCTTCGGCCGTGGGTTGGGCAGCTTTGACCTGCTGGTCGTAATTAAACAGAGCCAGCGGGTCGCGGCTGTCGATGTTGGCGCCGGCCAACCCTGTGGCCGCACGCGCCGCGCTTGCCGCAGGTTGAGCAGGTTCGATTGCCGCGTTGGCCGATTCCATGAACCGTTTTTGCTGCATTCGATCCTGAGTGGGAATGAGCTCGCCCATATGGTCGTCAACAAACCGAGTGTATACCTGCCCTCCGGCGAAATCCGGATGACTCAAAACGTTTTGCAGGAACGGGATGTTGGTCTCGACACCGGCTATCCGAAACTCGCTCAACGCCCGTGATGTACGCGCGATGGCGTCGGACAGCTTCGACGAGGGCGAATGACCAATCACCTTGGCCAGCAAAGAGTCGTAGGACTGGTTCGTCTTGTAACCCGCGTAACAGAAGCCGTCTGTGCGGATGCCTGGCCCGCCCGGCGCCTCGTACGCAGTCAACGTGCCGCTGGATGGCTTGACTGTGCCGTCTTCGCCAAAGGTCTCCATGTTGACTCGAACCTGGATGGCGTAGCCTCGTGGTGTGGCGATTCCCGGCTGGTCGAGTCCGAGGTCTGCAATCGACTCTCCCGCCGCAAGGCGAATCTGCGACTGCACGATGTCCACACCGGTGACTTCCTCGGTCACGGTGTGCTCCACCTGGAGGCGCGCGTTGGCTTCGATAAACGCAAAGGCGCCGTCGCCACTGGCTGCATCCGTGTAGACCAGAAACTCGAACGTGCCGAGGTTCGTGTAACCGACGCTCTTCGCCAGACGGAGCGCCGAGTCGATGATGCTCGTGCGCAGTTCTTCAGACAGGTTGGGTGCAGGCGCTATTTCAACGACTTTTTGGTGCCGCCTCTGGATGGTGCACTCGCGCTCGCCCAGGTGCACGATTTCCCCGCCTGTGTCGCCAAGTATCTGAACCTCGACATGGCGGGCCTTCTGGACCAGCTCCTCCACGTATAGATCGCCGTTTCCGAAACTTCTCGTGGCCTCGGAATGGGCGCGTCTGTAGGAACGATCGATCTCGTCCGCGCTCGTTACAACCCGCGTCCCTCGTCCACCCCCGCCGGCGATCGCTTTGATCATCATCGCGCCGCCCGCGCCAAGCGAAGCGAAGAACTCATGCGCTTCTTCGACCGATACAGGCTCGTCAATGCCTTTCATGATCGGGACATCCGCAGCCTCGGCCGCCGTGCGCGCTCGGCCTTTGTCTCCGAAAAGATCAAGATTCTCCACGCTCGGTCCGACGTAAGTGATCCTTTCCTCTCCGCAGCGAAGTGCAAACTCCGCGCTTTCCGCGAGGAATCCGTACCCGGGATGGACTGCGTCGCAGCCCGCGTCTTTCGCGACCTGGATGAGTCCATCGGTGTCGAGGTAAGGCGGAATGCCTGCCCCATTTAACGGGCGCGCTTCATCCGCCATGCGGGTGTGGAGAGAGGCGGCGTCGTCTTCCGAGTAGATGGCAACAGTGCGCAGGCCAAGACTCGCCGCGGCCCGAATGATACGGATAGCGATCTCACCGCGATTCGCGACGAGCAACGATGTGAAGTTCATATATCTACCTGACTTGATTGTAGGTGAATCAGACGGTCGCGCATGCTACAGCGTCCGCCTCCGACCGATGCGGTCGGAATATCGCCGATGGCCTCAGGCGCGTTCGAAAGCGCCCGTTTTCGGCTAGCAAAGACTATATGACCGCTCGGCCATGCTGTCAATCGCCAGCGTGGGAGTGCGACCGCTCCCGCGACACGCACTCTACGAATTCGCGGCGCTCACAGTCTCCAGCTTCGATGCTTCCCAGGCCGCGATGCCGCCGACCAAATCGGCGACCCTGCTTCGCCCGTGCTTCTGTAGGATGCTGGCGGCTATCGACGAGCGGTATCCGGTGCGGCAGTGCACGACGACAGATCTGTCCTCGGGCGCCTCGTCGATTCGCTCGGCGAGATGGTTGAGCGGGATGAGCATAGAACCCGCGATGGCGTTGTCCATCCATTCGCTCTCAGCCCGGACGTCGAGCACCAACGGAGGTTCTGCTGATTCGAGTTGCTCGGCAAGCGTCGCCGCCGTTACGCGTTCCGTCCGACCCAGCAAGTCGGAACGCGAAGCCAGAGCTTGCATACCTCCGTCGAGGTAGCCCGCGACGTGGTCGAAACCGATGCGGCCCAGGCGAACGGCGGCTTCGTTTTCTCCGCCTGGCTCGGCCACGATCACGATAGGTTCGTTTCGATTCAAGATCGTCCCGCACCAGTTGGCGTAGCTGCCGCTCAATCCGATGTTCAGACTGCCAGCTAGGTGGGCGCCCGCGAAATCCGGAGACTCGCGTACGTCGACGACTTGGGCGCCGGAGTCGATCAGCTCCAAAACTCGATCCAAAGTGAGAGGTTTCAGCGCGTCGTCCAAAGCGGAGTCTAGTGTCGGACGCTCTTGCCGGTTCAGCAGGGCGTCGTACACGAAGTATGCCGGCGCCTCGGGCTGGTCCGCAGTCACCAGGTCGACAAACGACTCTTTGCTCATCGGCTGCAGAGCGTAGTTGTACTGGCGTTGGATCCCTATTGTGGAGACCCTGTCGGTGCTCAGGTTCCTTCCGCACGCGGACCCGGCGCCATGAGCGGGGTAGACAAGGGTTTCGTCAGGCAGCGTGAGCAGTTTGAGGTGCAGCGAATCATACAGCATCGAGGCCAGATCCGTTGCGGTCCACCCCAGCGATGCCAGCAGGTCGGGACGCCCGACATCGCCAATGAACAGCGTGTCGCCGGTGAAGACGGCATGCGGCGCCGTTGAGCTCGTTTCCAGGTCGTACGCGAGGATGGACATCCCCTCCGGAGTGTGCCGGGCGTTTCGGGGCTGCGGAGCCGCACTGAGCCCATCTCAAGGTCCGCGCCATCTGGCATCGACGCGAAGGCGTAGTCAGCCTCGGCACGGCCTCCAAGCCGAATCTCGGCGCCAACGAGGTCTCTGAGCTCCAGATGACCTGCGATGAAGTCGGCGTGGAAGTGAGTCAGGAACGCGTACCGGATCTCGAGACCCAGCGACCGGGCGTCCTCCAGGTATTGACCCACATCTCGCTGAGGATCGATCACCGCCGCGTGCCCTGTCTTTTCGTCGCCGACAAGATACGACGCGTGCGCAAGGCATCCAAGGTAATACTGTTTGAGAATCAATCGCGCCGCCTCCCTACACAACGGACGGCAGCCGCCCAATGACGGACTGCCAACACTCATCTTACGCCTGTCGTAAACACCGAGCAGTAAACGGCGTACTTCGGAATCTCAACATGGTAGCATGAAATCCGAGATCGGCTGACGCCGCGGGCCTGCTGTATGTGCACACATCTCGGCACTGGTCGGACCGACGACGATGGCGACCAGGCGTTTGTTTTCGGCTGCCGCCGTCACCGCGCCCAGTATTGGTCCCGTTTTCATGTTTTACGGTCCGGTCATGTGTCCGCGTTTTTAGTGGTGCACCTGTGGCAGTGGGCGAAGGAGACGGCGTCGGGGGTTACGGGCAGAAGCGGGTGGACCATTTCGGGCGCCTGCGATCTATGCTCTGTCGACGGAGCAGCCGGCGCGCCATTCTTTAATTGGGCTGTGGCAGTTGGCATTCGTGAGGTTGTATTGGTCGCTGACAATCCAAATCCGACCGTTCTTGTCATCGAGGACGACCAGGCTATCAGTGACATCGTCAGCAGGGTTCTCGGCGAAGAGGGTTTCGCAACCCACGCCGCCTACGACGGCGTCCAAGGCCTGGACGCATACCAGGCGACTGTAGACCGTCAGCGAAAGTGGGACACATTTGGGCCTGAG
>CEPX01012243.1_pt1 | contig 10239 bp, 7 predicted proteins | sample 361361 | NCBI WGS metagenome assembly CEPX01 (sample SAMEA2619974, study PRJEB7988) | marine metagenome | biome: marine biome (ENVO:00000447); feature: mesopelagic zone (ENVO:00000213) & marine oxygen minimum zone (ENVO:01000065); material: "saline water (ENVO:00002010), including plankton...
GATTAGACCATCTGATCGCTTTTTAAGAAAAATAGCGGCCGAAAGTGGAGAGGCCATCATTGTTATAGGATCACGCAAGGCTGAAAGCCCTAATCGTTCAATTTCCATTAATAAATTTGAAAAAGAAACTGTTAGGGACAATTTTACACCTCATGTAAATCTTTCTAATGTTTTTTCATATCTTCCAATCAAAAATTGGAGTAACGATGACGTTTGGCTATATATACTCCAAGAGGAGTGCCCATGGGGTATTAAAAACAAAGACCTTTTATCCATGTACAAGGGGGCAACAGATGGTGGAGAATGTCCTTTAGTTATTGACACTTCCACACCAAGCTGTGGAGATAGTCGATTTGGCTGCTGGGTATGTACCTTGGTCCAAAAAGATAAATCCATGTCTGCGATGGTGCAAAATGATGATGAAAAATCATGGATGGAACCATTACTGCAATTAAGAAATGAACTTGACCAACATGATCATGACAAAAGAGATTTCAGAAGACTTAGCGGAAATGTTCAGCTATTTGTAAAAGATGATGAACGGTCTATTCCTGGTCCTTACACTAAAAAAAATAGAGAATTATGGTTAACTCTTTTACTAAAAGCTCAATCGGTTATCAGAAAAAATCCAAAGCTTCCGAGTGATCTAAAATCTATTGAATTAATTTCTCAAGAAGAATTAGATGAAATTAGAAGAATTTGGTTTTACGAAAAACTAGAAATAGAAGATACAGTGCCAAAAATTTGTAAACAAGAAGTAAAAGGCCAATATCATTTTGAAGCATTGGAAGACAGTCATGTCTTTGATTACGAAATCTTAAAAATTTTAAAAGAAACATGCACAAATGATGATTTGAGTTTCGAATTAGCTAGAGGACTTTTAGAAATAGAAAGAAAATATTACAAATCTAACAGGCGCTCCGGACTATTTGATGCTTTTGAAAATGTTTTTAAAAAATCATTTTACAAAGATAAATCAGATGCGCTAGATCATGCGAGAGAGAAAAAGAAAATTAATGAACAAATCTTAAATCAACAATTGTCTTTAACGGGTACAAAATGATATTTGATCAATTAACCATTGATAATTATGGAGTTTACAAAGGGAAACAAGAATTTAATTTGTCCGTTGAGAAAAAAAAGCCTGTCATCATCATAGGGGCTATGAATGGAAGCGGTAAAACAACTTTTTTAAATGCTGTCGACCTTGTTTTGTACGGAAAGTTTTCAAATATTTTTAAGTCTCAAAGCTTATCATATGAAAACTTTTTAAAAAAAAACATCAATAATCAAAATTATGATCAGGAGACATCAATTGAACTTATATTTCACAGAAAACTAAAAGGTAAAAAACAAAACTTTAAAATTTCACGAGCTTGGAAACAAAATGGCACTTCAAAAATCAAAGAAATGTTTCATGTATTTATTGATGATGTCTATGATGAAGATATTACTAAGGATTGGGAAAATTTTGTTGATCAAATACTGCCTACCCAAGTTGCTTCTTTATTTTTTTTTGACGGAGAAAAAATAGAGCAACTTGCTGACTTAGACGCTTCAAAAGAAGTTTTAAAAAAAGCCATTAATTCATTATTGGGACTCGAAATTATTGACCGTCTAAATTTGGATTTAGAAGAATTTCGAAAAAGATCGGTACTTCAATTAAAAACTGACAAAGAACAAGCACAAATTCAAGATGTATCAAAAGAACTAAAAACTCTTGATAAAGATATTGAAACCCTTAAACAAAAAATTGTTAAAATTGAAGACGAGCTTACGAAAGTAAATTATGAAATCAAACAGCTAGACGTTGAATTGTCTCAAAAGGGCATAGCTTATTATAATAAACGGAAAGAATATGAAATTAACGCAAAAGAAAAAGAAATTGAAATCAGCGATCTAAAACAAAAACTAATCGATATTGCCGCAGACAACTCTCCATTTTTATTAATTGAAAAAGAGCTTAAAGAAATTCTTAATCTTTCTAAGAAAAACGATACTTATTACGAAAGGGTTAAAGAACAAAAAGTTACTAATAAGCTTATTGGGTCTATAGAAAATTTTAGCAAAGAGAACTGTAATGATAAAAATTTTTTAAATAAATTTAATAAGTTTCTTAAAGATAAAACAATTAACCAAGAGCACAATTTAGAGTCTATTCATTTATTTCAAAATTTAAAATCGGAACAAATTGATTTTTTAATTAATACAGAATTAAAAAAGAATAGAGAAATTATTGAAAAATTATTATATCAGTTTGATAGTACTACAGAAAATTTTGAAAAAATAAATATGATAATAAACAAAATCCCGGGAGACGAGCAAATAACTCCTTTGATCGAAAAACAAAAAGAGTTAAAAAAAAAGACATTAATCCTTCAAACAAAAATAAATGTTGTTGGAAATGAAATTTCTCCGCTAAATAATTTAAAAGTTCAAAAGAATATTTTGTTGAAGCAATTACTTAATGCAAAAATAAATCAAGATTTAGAAAACCTTGATAAACATAGATATGTAGAATATTCCGATAAAATCAAACAAATCATTAATCAGTTTCAAGTTAGAGCTTTAAATTATCATGTAAAAAAATTAGAAAAATTTATATTTGATTGCTTTAAAACTTTATTGAGGAAAAAAAATTTAGTTAAAAAAATTAAAATTGATACAAATAATTATGAATTAAAAATTTACGATAAAAAAGGCTATGAAATTAATTCAGAAAATTTATCTGCGGGAGAACGTCAATTATTAGCTGTCGCTATTCTTTGGGGTTTAACAAAAGCTTCGACCAGTGTGGCACCTACCATAATTGATACGCCACTGGGAAGACTTGATTCCACCCATAGGACAAATATAGTTGAGCAATATTTTCCTCAGGCAAGTAAACAGGTAATATTACTTTCAACAGATGAAGAGATCAATGAACGTTATTTGAAAAAGATAAATCCATATTTAAGTAGGTCTTATCTTGTTGAGTATGATCATAATAAAAACGGCAGTAAAATACAGGAAGGATACTTTTTCTAAAATGGAATTTAGTATTGATACGGTAAAAACAACAACGAATACAAAAAATATTTTAACAAGAATAAAAAGTAGAACTGGAATTCAAAATTGGAATACAATTTGTCGTTGGGGATTTTGTCATTCATTAAAACAAAATACTTTGCCTAGATTAGTCGATGAAAAATTTGATGGAGTTGAAATGACTTATGAAACTTTTTCAGGAAAATACTCGGATATTTATTTGGCCCTTTTGATAAACAACCTCAAAGCGCACAATACCCCTATAAACTTAACTAATCTTAATAGGTATCTAAAAGCTCATATAAATAGAGGTGTAAATATCCTATACAGCTTTAAAATCAAAAATGTAAAAAATATGTTATCTTTGATATAAAAATCAAAGGGACACATGGGTTTTTTAGTCAGCAATGTAAAAGAAATTATTGAGCAGCAGATAAGCTCACTTCGTGAAAGTGATTTTGATCCCTGTAGTGCATATGGCGAAGTAATAGATAATTCTATTCAGGCTAATGCAAAAAACATCAAAGTGGACTTTGGCTATGTTACAAAGAAACGTAATGAATACTTAGAGACAATCGCTTTTGGAGATGACGGTGATGGTATGGGTCCCAAAACAATTGAAGATTGCTTAGGGTTTGGTTTTTCAACACGATATGATGATAGAGATGGGATTGGAAGGTTTGGAGTCGGTTTAACGTTAGCATTTTTAAACCAATGTTTAAAATGTGAAGTATATTCTAAACAGAAAGGTAAAGATTGGTACTACACCTACAGTGATATCGGTTCCTCAAATGATAAAAAGAACATTATTCCTGCACCTGTTAAAAAAGAACCTCCTAAAAAATATCAATCTTTAATCGGAAACAAATCAGGGACATTGGTTATTTGGCAAGAACACGATAAGCAAGATTTTAAAACTACTGAACTTATTGAACAATTTAAAATTTGGTCTGGGCGAACATATAGAAAATTTGTAGATTACGGCATTAAAATTTTTATAAACGGAACAAAAATAAAAACTATTGACCCACTTTATATAAAATTGAAGAACAGTAAATTCCCAAAGGATAAAAAGGCAGAAGTGATTATTAATGAGTCTCTCGAATGGCCCGTTGATAAAGATAAAGCAAAAAAAAAGATGAGACAGGGAAAATAAATATAAAATTATCACTCTTTCCTATCCACTTAAGAAAAGGATGGGGTGACAAATATAGAAAATTTTCTGACTTAATGAAAGAAAGAAATCTTGATGAAGAAAATGTTGGGTTATCAATCGTTAGAAATGATCGAGAAGTATTTTATGGTGTGCCTCATCCATGGGTAAAAAATTTGGCTTTTAACACAGAAGATCGCTTTATAGGATTTGAAGTTAACTTTAATGCAAAATTTGATAAACAATTTACTGTAAAAAATATTAAAAGAGGAGCAGTGCCGGTTATTGAATTAAAGAGAGCAATTTCTGAAAAAGTTAAAGGTGTAATCACTAATTTAAGAGTAAAAATTAAGGAGCAGTGGAAAGAGTATCATGCTCAACAATTAATTAATGAAAGTGAAAGTGGCATTACTACCGGTCACGAAGACGCAGAAAAAGTTTTAATTAAACAAGTTAAAACAAAAGACCCATTAACGATCAAATCTGACAAAAAAGAATTAGAAAAAAAAATTACAAGTCAATTATTAGACGAGCGTCATAAAAAACAAAGAGCAGAATGGGAAGCAAAATTTAAATCTCAACCCTATACTATTTTGGATTCTGAGTGGGCAGGAAGTGAATTTGTAGAACTAGGCTATACTAAAGAAGGAGCGGTGATGAAATATAATTTGACACACCCGCTTCATGTGGAAATAGCCGAGTTAATCAATGCTATGGAAGCGGAAACAGATGCGGAAAAAATGAAAGCTAAGGCTAAACGATTAAAAGGAATTATTGACTTAGTATTGATCAGTTATTGTAAAGCAGAAAAACAGGTAGACCCAGATGATAAAGTAACCAATGTTTTTGATTTTTTAGAAGACTTAAGAAAGAATTGGGGTAATTACCTTAGAAGATATATTCGAGATTATAAATAAAACTAGATGTCTGAACCTAAAGATAAAAGCTATTCTTTTGGATCTAAAGAGTATCCGCTTAAAGTAAGTTTTTCAGAATTTAAAGGTAGAAAGTTTTTGGATCTCAGAAAATGGTATTTAGATAAAAAGTCTAATGAGATTAAACCCACAAAAAAGGGTATTTCATTAAGTCATACACAATTTCAAAGTATTTTTGAATTTCTAATAGATGAAAAAAAATCAATAATTGATTGGTTAAGCAAACCTACTTCTAACGAAGAATTTTTTAAAAATCTTGAAAAAAAATCACAATTAATTCATAAACAATCTGAAGAGGCAAAAAAATTCAAAACCAAGAAAGAAAGCTTGAAAGACTCAGCTTTTTTCAAAATTGAATACAAAGATAACGAAAAATATCTAGTATTTAATAATAATCATGAATTAGCAAAAGCACTTGAAAAAGAAATTAAGTCCAACCCAAGTTATTACAAAAATATTATTGAGGATCTCTTAATATCTTTCAAACAAGCTATAGACGCTTTTGACTCGGAACAAGAAATAAAAGCACAAGAGATGGAGGATATTTTAATTCAAAACTGGAGTGTTATTTTAAGAAATTATTTAAAAAAAAGAGACAGTAATGCAAAATAGACTTGAGAATCCCTGGTCTTATCTCTCATCGGATGTTTTACAAAAATATATTACTAAAGAAGTTATCGATGAATTATCTTATTTTTTACCCAATTTAAGACCTAATGAATTTAAAGAAAATGAAATAACAAAAAAAAGAAATTTAGCAAAAATATTTAATTCTTTCTCGGGGGCTGATTCACTTGAAAAAAGAGAATTTAGAGATCTTTTTTTTAGCTCACTACCCACCGAAAAATTAGAGAAATTAAGCTCTGTTTTTGGTGAAAATTTATTTAGAGGTAATAGGGAAGAAATAATCCAGAAGCTAAAATCATTACGATGGATTAAAGAAGAAAAGCAAATCAAAATTTGTGAGATGCTAAATATAGATCAAAGCTTGTTGCCCGAGGAAAAATATGTTGTGCCTGCTGAATTAAGTAGTTTTGAAATGCTTAAACCTTTTAAACAATTAAAAGATTATCAATTTCCAGTTGTTGCGAAAGCAAAAGAAAAATTAAAAAACACTGCAGCAAGATTTTTTATTCAAATGCCAACAGGCTCAGGAAAAACAAGAGTGGCCATGGAGGTTATTAGTGAGTTCATAAAAAATAGCAATCGAGAAGTTAAAATATTATGGTTGGCACATCAAAAAGAACTTTGTGTACAATCGTATGATTGCTTTGTTGAAGTGTGGTCGCACCTAAAGGATCGAGAACTTGTACTTTATAGATTATGGAATGAGGGTGATAAGGTATCCTTATCCAAAAACTTATCTAAGAATTCATTAATTATTTCTAATTTTCAAAAAATATATTCTGAACTATCTAATGATGAAAATCATTACAATCAAATAAAAAAAAAATTGGATTTAATTATCATAGATGAAGCACACAAGGCTATAGCACCGACATATAAATTTGTCACAGATACACTCGCATCAGTTAAAACAAAAATTATCGGATTAACTGCTACCCCAGGGAGATCAATAACAGATGAGGAAAGCAATAGGAGCTTAGCAATTTTTTTTCATAGCGAAAGAGTTGAAATTGCTCCTCCAAATAATGAAAGGGTAATTTCTTACTTAAAACAACGTAAAGTATTGTCGAAAGCCGACCATGAACCAATTCATGTTGATCTTAAAATTGAATTATCTAAAAAACAAGTCGAATACATTAAAGAAAATTTAGAACTACCTAAATCTATAATTTCAAGTCTCTCCAATAATGAAGTAAGAAACTTTGAAATATTAAAGAAGATAGATAATCGTTTAAAAAATAAACCCAAATCCAAAATAATTTTTTTTGGATTAAGTATTAAACATTCGAAGTTTATTTGTGCGGTTTTAAATATAATGGGAGTTAAAGCAAGCCATGTTGACGGTGGCACCTCTATGAACAGGAGAAATTCTATACTAGAAGACTTTAAAAATGGTGATCTTCAAGTTTTATGTAATGAAAGATTAATATCAACTGGTTTTGATGCTCCAAAAACAGATACAATTGTAATTGCCAGACCGACTTTTTCTATAGTTTTATATTCACAAATTATTGGAAGAGGATTAAGGGGACCCACAATCGGTGGTACTGAACATTGCAAAATTATTGATGTAAAAGATAATATTAGGGGTTACTCAGACTTTGATTCTCTTTATGAATATTTTGATGAATATTTTGAAAATAGATAACTTATAATTTAAATTGTATTCTTTCTGAATGCTCAGGTCTATCGATAAGCAGGTATTCAAATTTACAATATTTTAAATACTCATATAAGTTTACCTGTAAAGTTTTTACTTCTTTTCTATACGGTTTGGGATCATCAAAAAGAGAGTTGTGAATTTGTTCAGTTAAATCTCCAAAGAACATAGTTTTATCCTCATTTTCATTTAATTTTCTTTTAAACCACTGAAATATTCTTGATTTTTCAAACGCCGGTTTAATATCTTCTTTTTTATCTATATTGAGCATTTTTCTATCATGCTCAATTGATTCATCCGAACTGTTTAAATTTTTTATTAATGATTGTGGCGTCGACCAAGGTAACTCACTAACCCAGATCTTTTTTAAATTTATTTTTACTAAATTTTTTAACTCATCGGGCAATTCAGGGTATTTTATAGGTTTAAAATTTTTGTTCTTTTCATACCATTTTTTATATTGATTATAAATTTCATCATTAACTATTACCGATTCATTTAAAATTAAATCTATGTTGTCCAGATCAAAGTCTGTTGCATCAACAGCAATTCCAAACTCTTTATTAGACATTGGAATTAATGACAAACCTTTTCCAGTAAGATTAGCACTACCAACAATTAAATCTTTTTTATCAATTAAAAAAAATTTTGCATGTAATCTTTCTAAGATATAAAAATTCCATCCTTGATTCTTGCAAATTTTATAAGCCTCCAAGCTTGAGGCACCACTAATTAAATCTTCATTATTCCATCTACAATAAATCTTACATTTTAATTTCTTGTCTTTTATTTTTTCCAAAACCCAATTTAAACCAACTTTAGTAATAAATCCTGAACAAATAATTAATTCATCTTTGCATCTTGATAAACTATTTGAAAAATACTGTTGTAATTTTTCTGAATTGATAATTGGAGATCTTTCAGTACTAAAAGTAAAAAGGTGTTTATTCATATTAAATTATTTAATTAAATCGTTTAATTCATTAATAACTTCTTTGTTAGATATAACAATCAAATGTGCTCTAGCTCGAGAAAGACCTGTGTAAAGGTTTTTGACCGTTTTTCTGTTGATTTTTTTTAAGTTGGTAAGAATAATTACCGTTTTTTCTAAACCTTTAAATCTGTTAATAGAATCTTTAGTAATATAATTTTCTTTGTCTTTATCTATATAGGGCAAGCTGTACTGTTCGGCGTCAATAACATAAAATTTTGATCTAAGCTGTTTTGTCAAATTTAAATGGTCCTGGATTGGATCGGGGGTTTTGATTGAAAAATCATAAATTATTCCAATGTTTTTAGGAATAACTTCATCTTGATCAACAAGTTTTTCTACGATGTTACAAATTTGAGTTATTTGATCATTCCAATCTTTGATTTCAATTAATGTTGGTTTTAATCCAATATTTTCTGGGCGGGCAGAATAGTTAAGGTTAAGTTCAGGGAAAAATTTTTTAATTAATTTTTGCAAAATATTAGTTATTTCTCCAGTATTTCTAAAGTTAATATTTAATTGATATTTCATAACATCTTCTGCTTTTTCCAAATCAAAAATCATGCTTTCACCAAATGTTTCTTGAAAAGGATCGTAAAAAAAAACAACCTGCCCATCATCTTTTTTTGCAAAACAAAGTGCTTCGTACCAGTTTTTATGAAAATCCTGTGACTCATCGACTAAAATAAGATCATATTTTTCCTTAGGGTATTTTGTAAAAATATCAAGACACCTATTTGGAACATAATTATCAAAGTATTTTCGAAAATTAGTATGTACTTTTTTTGAATCCTTGGCAAAAACATAGTCTTCTTCAAGTTTTCTACAAACATTTCTAACCCAATAATCAACTGAATGTATTTCTAATTTTGAGTCTGTTATATTAGTAAGTAATTGGAGAAATTTATTTAATGCTTTCGTTTTAGTTAAAATTAAAATTTTTTTCCCTTTATTTATTTGATCGACCGCTCTTTTAGCTAATAGTATTGTTTTTCCGGTTCCCGCTAAACCTCTTACAGCAATTTTTTTATTACCTGGATAAAACATACTGCTCATAATTGATTCTTGTTGTTCGCTTAGTGTAATATTTTGCTCTTCTTCCTTAGCTTTTAATATAGCTCTCAGAGGATTTTTAAAATCTCGTCCCATCATGAGTGTGTGAAGTTTCTTTAGATCATTTTGACTAAGAAAATATTTAGTTTTTTGAAGAGAAAAGACCTTATTAATTGATTGATCTAAATTATTAAACTCTTCTCTCCACAGCATCATTTCAGGCTTGATATCAAATCTAAATTCTTTTTTTATTATCTCGGGCTTGGGAGTGGAAGGAAACAAGACTGCATGAATAGTTGGAATATTGATTTGAATGCTGGTTTCATCCCTTAATTTTCTTAAAAATTTATGCTTGTGTTCCATCGCTTGTTTAATGGGATCTTTTTTCAAAGCGATTTCATTTTGATACCATTGTCCTTTATTTTTGTTGTAACTGATAATTCCATTTTTACTTTCAAGAAAAATAATTCCTTTTTTGGGATGGATAATTAAAAAATCTGCAATTTCACCGTCACTGAAAGTATCGTGGAAATTTCTGTAGAGATAGTTTCTTGAATAATAAATAGTTAAATCGGAGTCTTTTAATTTGCTAAAAGCATTAAAAACTATTTTTTCACTTTTTTTACCAGAAAAATTACTTGGAAACACATTTGCCATTGCTATTTATCATATCAATAAATTTACAATGAGTCTTATGATAGGTTTGTGTTATTTTTAAAGGCCAATTAAAATAAACGAACTAACCAAACTAGTAAGGCGCTAAGTATCAATAGTCCTATGGGAATACCTATGA
>CEPX01198209.1_pt1 | contig 10239 bp, 13 predicted proteins | sample 361361 | NCBI WGS metagenome assembly CEPX01 (sample SAMEA2619974, study PRJEB7988) | marine metagenome | biome: marine biome (ENVO:00000447); feature: mesopelagic zone (ENVO:00000213) & marine oxygen minimum zone (ENVO:01000065); material: "saline water (ENVO:00002010), including plankton...
GTATAGAACTATTTTTTCAGTTAAGAAATATTTTTATGATAGCGGAGTTTATGGTACATATGGAAAATAAATATAATAATTTTTATTTATAAGCTTCTAATACAAGTATATTGCCATAAATTTTTCCGGCTATATATTCTATTTTTTTAATGAGCGGTATAGTTATTAAGTTCCTTTCATATAGCATCCTTATTCCTGGAAAACCCTGAACAAAGTTATATACTTTGATTTTGTGAAATCCAGCATCGTAAGCAAGTTTATATAAGCTTTCTCTAATAAATGGATGCTTATGAACGTATCCATGCCAAAATTCAAATTTAACCTTTCTTAGATCAGGGGTTATTAAGACTAATTTACCATTTCTTTTAAGAATTCTTCTAATGTTCTGCATAAAAGTAAGCAGGTTGTTTGATGTATCATCTAGATGCTCTATCACATGTCTGCAGTTTATTTTATCAAATGTATTTTTTTTAAATGGCAGATTTTTGTTAGCATCATATATCTTTACATTTAAACCACGAGACTTCGCTATCTTTATTTGGTCTTCGTCTATGTCTATACCGGTAATATTTTTTTTGTCTTGTACTGTGAAATTCCCTGTAGAGCATCCTATATCCAGTATTTTACCGCTATTAAAAAACATCTTGTAGTATATATCTTCAGATTTGTCATTAATAGTGTAATGTCTTATATAAAATTTCATTCTCTAAGGCAAGGATACTTCACAGACTTTAGTCTATAGAAGAATTGCATTGCTTTCCCCCATAAGCTTTTTCTACCATTTTCAAAATAAAAAGAGTGCACAACGAAATTTGGCGCGCACACTCAAATTTTTTGCTTTTGATTAATGTGAGCTATAAAAATTTTCGTTGTGGGGAGGCAATGGCAGTAGAATATTTAAACATTGAATTGGAACATTGTAACCATGAGGTCGGCATAGACTTCTGGCACATGAATTGGCAAACAAAATACCTTTATAAAATGTTTGCAAGTTTGAATGCAAAAATCTTTGCGAAGCTTACATTCGCAAAGCAGCTAAAAGGCATAGCATAGAGATTGTTGAACTTGAAGTCATGTCCGATTATGTCTATATGCCTATCCGATTGCCTCCCCAGATCTTCTATTTATATATACGCTAAACCCCATAAATATTTATATGTATCGGTTATTGCGAGATTATGAGTAATAATCAAATTCGAGGTGGTTATTTTGACAGATTCAAATGAAGTAGATATATCCTTACCTAAAGAAGTAGCTGAGAAGCTTAAGCAAAGAGTAGAGAGTTCAGGATTTAGTTCTTTGTCCAGTTACGTAACATACATACTTAGACAAGTGATATCGAATATTGAGGTTGAAGATCGAGAAAAGGATAAAAAAGCTTCGGAAGAGGACGAAGAGAAAGTAAAAGACAAATTGAAGAAAATGGGTTACTTAGAATGAAAAATGGAAAAATTAACATTATTATGATTGTGTTGGATGGCTTAAGAGCAGATAGGCTTAATCTTTGCCCGTCCCTTTCAAAAATTCTAAAAAAGAGTTATTACTTTCCAAATATGATTACTGCAGCTCCGTACACAGTAGCGTCTTTCCATTCTATATTCTCTGGGTTATATCCCTCAAAAAACGGCGTCAATTCATATTTTAATATGTTTAAATTCAGAAAAGAAGTATGTAAAACCCTCCCACAATATCTGCAGGATAAGGGGCATTATACCGAAACAAACATTTTTGGAAAAGCTTTTGTCCCTCCACAGGGCATTGATACTATTTCTGTACATGACGAATACAAAGAGGACATAATAAAACTACATAAAGGAATAATAGATGAGATATCTAAAAAAGAAAAATTCTTTTTGTTTTTGCAATACAGCAAAATCCATGCACAGTCTGTGAAAAATGTAGGCAAAAAATTTGACGATATGGATAAAAAATTTTTTAGAAATTACAAGTCAAATATAAAAAAATATAATTCCTATCTTAAGGAATTAGATGTATATGTAAAAGAAATTTTTTATTACATTGAAAGTTTGGGGTTACTAAAGAATACAATTTTGGTCTTATTAAGCGACCATGGGACAAGTAATGGGGAGAAGATTGGGGAGAAAATGTACGGTTCTTTTACATATGATTATACAATCAAGGTTTTTTGTACTTTTATGGTACCTAACACACAAGGCAAAGAAATTGAGTTCCAGACAAGAACTATTGATATAATGCCTACCCTGATGGATATTTTAGAAATCAAAGCAGATGATTCTTATGAACATCTACAAGGGAAATCTTTAATACCTTTAATGGAAGGAAAAGAAAAAGAAGATCGTATTGCATTTTCTGAGACCGGAGGATTAAATGGGCCATGGCCTTCTCATAAAGAGCATAATGTTTTTTGCGTGAGACTAAAAAAATGGAAATTGGTGTATAACAAAACACCAGATACATGGGAGATGTACAATCTGGTGGAAGACGCTGAAGAAAAAACCAATATATTTGGCAAAAATAAGGAGCTTACTTCGGCAATGAAGAAAATACTTTTAGATCAAATTGCATTAAATGAGAGAAACATAGCATAACCAAAAAATTATTTATATAACTAATCAAAAACAGGTTAAAATGCACGAATTAACAAAAGGAGTATTAAGCGTTAAATTACTGGAAGTTTGCGGTGGCGATATAAACTCTGCTGTTTATTCACTTGCCCCTATTGCAGATGAGGATATCAGATTGCATACTCATAGTTTGCATACTCTGCCATTACTTATAAACTCATCAATAGAAATATTAACTGAAAAGAAAACAGACGTTGCTAAGAGTGCTGTCTATTACAAACACCTAAAGAAAGAGCAAGAGAATGTTTCAAAAAAATTTAATGATGTATGTGATTTAGTTAATGCTAAGGGGGTTATAAAAATAAAAGATGATAAAACATATGCAGGTTTAGCTACTATTAGCCATTTGTACTTTGACTCGTTTATTAGCCCTATACAATTCTTTTTGCCACATTCTTCTGGATGTTCCGGAAAATGGGATTTTTGGGACAGTATTGATTTTTTTAAATTCAAGGAGAGGTTGCAGGATAAAAAATTCAATTTTGGGGTTAGAGAAAAAATACTTAAAAGCAAGACGTGGAATGTTAAATTCAATTTGAGTGACTTTCCAGTTATTGTTCAGAGAAGACTAACAAAAGAAAAATTGCTCAATAAAAAATTAAATCCAGCAGCCATGATTAAAGCGATGATAATAAAAATGGGAGAGATGGGAAGGCCGTTTATCAATTATGAAACTGTGGATTTTTCTATAAGGGAATTCTTTACTTATCTGGGTGAGAAAAAATATCTTAGAGTAGATAGGGAAATGGAGTTTCTGAGAAGGATGGATAAGGAGATAATAACAATCTTAAAAGAAGATTTAGAAGAGCAAAGATGACAGAAAAGAAATGTATATTCTGTGATTATGATTTAATAAAAAATGACATACTATTGGAGTCTGATAATTTCTTTGTGAAGGTGGGGGTAGGGATACTTGCACCAGGCCATGTAATGATTGTAACAAAAAAACATATATCCTGTTTTGGTGAACTTCCGAAACAATTAATCAGAGAATTTGTAGCGCTTAAAAATGAGGTCTTTAATAGAACAAAATCAAATTTCTCCGAACCAATAGTATATGAACCTGGGATATATAGTCAAAGTGTGAGTCATGCCCACATCCATTTTATTCCTAATAAAAGTGATTTCTATCATTTAAAAAATATAAATGAAAAGATATTCAAACATTTGAAATCAACTAAACTAGATGATATGTTTCAAATCACAAATGTTTTTGAAAATGAGGATTCTTATTTCTATTTAGAAGAAAATGACCAAAAATGGATTTTCCATACAAAAGATTTGCCTGAAGGGAGATATAACTTCAGAAAAAAATTTGCTAGACTTACTGGATTGTACGGCTTGTCAAGTTGGGAAAATATGCCTGACGAAGAAAGAATAAGAAACAAACAATGGATTAAGTTAACTAAAGAAATGTCGAAATCAATCTAATTTCTTAATTCATCATATTTAAGCCTTTTGGTGAAAGGTTTTTAAATCAAAACTAAAACCACCTTCTAAATGAAAGTAATAATTATAGCAGCAGGGCCATGTAAAAGGCTAAGGCCATTGACAGACGAGATACCCAAGTGCATGTTAAAGATTAATGGAAAGTCAATGATCCAAAATACAATAGACCTGTTTAGAAGTAATGGAATAAGTGATATCTCGGTGATCAGGGGCTACAAAAAGGAAAAGATAAACTTCCCAGATATAACCTATTTTGAGAATACTGATTTTTTGAATAATAATATACTCCATTCTCTGATGTTTGCAAGGCAGAAATTAGAAGAGGCAATAAAGTCTGGAGAACAGGCGGTTATAACATATTCTGATATTTGGTATAATGATTTTGTAGTTAAAGAGCTTTTGAAATCAGATAAACCTATTGCTTCAATTGTCGATACAGATTGGGAGGACTATTATGATGGTAGAACTGACCATCCTATTCATGAAGCAGAGAATGTTATTATTGATGATCAAAAAAGAATTTTGAAAATTGGAAAACATATCTTTACAAATAACACTACAAAAGATAAACAAGGAGAATTTATTGGCTTGTGGAAATTTACTCCTGAAGGCATTAAGATATTCCTAAAACATTTCGACAGGCTAAATACAACTTTGAAGATGACCGATCCTTATCAAAACACAAAAGAATGGCAGAAATCTTACATTACAGATATTTTTCAAGAGATGATTGATAAAGGAGAGAAGCTTTATTGTGTTTTGATAAAAAAGAACTGGGCAGAATTCGATACTGTCCAAGATTTTGAAAGAGCTGGTGGAGAAATAACAGCAGATTTAGTAAAATAAATGGAGGTATAAAAAATGAAAAAAATATTTTTTGGACTTATAATGTGTTTGGTGATAATAGTAAGCGGCTGCCAAACTGGAGTAGAGGATAAAGAAGAAATAAAAGTTTTGAAGATGGGGCTTATTCCAGCAAGCGATGCTGAGGAGATGTTAAGGGAATACGAGCCTATTAAGGAATATTTGTCTGAAAAATTAGACATTCCAGTTGAAATACAGGTTACATCAGATTATACAGCTGCAATTGAAGCCATGAGGTCAAAACATATTGACATGGCTTGGTTTGGACCATTTTCATATGTTATAGCTGCAAATGTTGCAGGAGCAGAAGCAATTGTTAATGGTGTAAAAGAAAGTACTGGAAGTGCATCTTACAAATCAATAATCCTTACAAGATCTGACAGTGGAATCAAAACTTTGGATGATTTGAAAGGGAAAAGCTTTGCTTTTGTAGATCCAGCTTCAACTTCAGGAAACCTAATTCCAAGGAAGATGTTACTCGAAAATGGAATAGACCCTGACAAGGATTTCAGTACAACCTACTATGCTGGATCGCATACTGCAGTCCAGCTTGCAATCTCAAATGGCAAGGTAGACGCAGGAGGAAGCAGCGATAATATATTTAATAGAATGCTTGAAGAAGGTCAAGTTGACCCCGGCGAAAATGTGATTATTTACGAATCAGATCCAATCCCTGGTTCTCCAATAGCTGTTAGAAAAGACTTGCCAACCAAACTGAAAGGAGTTATCCAGATTGCTTTGATTACAATGGACCAACAGACCATCCACAAAGTAGATGGATGGGGAGGAATAGCAAGATACCAGAAAGTGACTGATAGGGATTATGATGTAATCAGAGAAACTGCAAAAATCTTGGGAATGGATGTTACCAGTGCAGAAGCTGCAAGCAAATAATCTTTTTTATTTTATTTTTAATTAGGAACAATAGAAATGATAAAAATAGAAAATTTAAGCCATACTTACAAAAATCGGAATGAAGAAGCTGTAAAGAACATTAATCTCCATATAAAAAAAGGAGAAAGTGTAGTTATAATTGGATCTTCTGGTTCTGGTAAGTCTACTTTGCTCAAATGCATAAACAGATTGATAGAGCCTAATTCTGGGGAAATCTTTATTGAAGGAGAGGATATAATACATTATCCAATAAAAAAAGCCGAAAAAATTAGGGGAAAAATCGGGATGATTTTCCAGAATTTCAATATCATTGAAAGGGAAACTGTTTTTAGTAATGTCTTGAATGGAAGATTAAGATTCAATAACTCTTTAGGAGTCATATTTGGAAGGTTTTCAAAAGAGGATTACCCTATAGCAGAAGAAAACATCAAAAGAGTAGGTTTATACAAGTATAAAAATGAAAGAGTTTCCAACTTAAGCGGCGGACAAAAACAAAGAGTTGCTATAGCCAGAGCCTTATCACAGGAACCAGATATAATACTAGCAGATGAGCCAGTATCCAATTTAGATCCAAAATTAATGAAAGAAATTATGGACTTGTTGAAGAACATATGTATTGAGAAAAATATAACTTTAGTCAGCAGTTTGCATTTTCTTGATTTTGCTAAAAGATATGGCTCAAGAATAGTAGGAATGAGAGATGGAGGAGTAGTTTTTGATGGAAAACCAGAAGAACTTACAGAGAAAGATATAGTTGACATATATGGTAAGACAAAAGACTGGTACCTATATGGAAAAACAGGATTTTAGAAATGGAAAAGCAAAAACTCAAACTTCCAAAATGGAAGTATAAAGGAATTCTGATTGGGTTATTGATAGTTGTAATTTATTACTGGGCTATAACTGGAACCAACACCAGCCCCGCTAATTTTGCTAAAGGATTTCCTTTTATGATAGATTTCATAAGAAGGATGTTTCCACCAGATATAAGCAATTTAGGAACATTTCTCTTAAAGACAGTTGAAACTCTACAGATGGCTATTGTTGGTTCTACTTTAGGTACTTTGATAGCTTTACCTCTGTCTTTTTTGGCAGCAAGAAATGTTATGCCAAATAAGTTCGTATATCATACAATAAGGACAATATTTGATGCTTTTAGAGGCATAAACGAGATTGTATGGGGACTTATTTTTGTTTCAATGGTCGGATTAGGCCCTTTTCCAGGAGTTTTAGCTTTAGCAGCACATGTAACCGGAGCTTTAGGAAGATATTTTTCAGAATCAATTGAAACTGTGGATCCCGAGGTTATTAAAGCAGTTATTTCAACAGGGGCAAATAAGATCCAGGTTATAGTCAGGGGAATCATTCCACAGGTAAAACCTTTGTTCATTAATTACTCCCTTTATTATTTAGAAAATAATTTCAGAGCAGCAACTGTTTTGGGCTTGGTTGGTGCTGGAGGTATTGGCATGGAGCTAATAACAAGCATGAGGCTTTTCAGAAACCAAGAAGTTTTAACTATTTTGATCATAATGGTATCAATGGTAATGATAATAGACAGATTTAGTGCATATATTAGGAAGAATGTGGTAAGGGTACAGGCATTGAACTAAATCCCTAATATTTATAAATGATTAAGGCGTTTCAATAAAAACTAAGATGAAAGCAATTATTTTGGCAGCAGGAAAGGCAACAAGATTATTGCCTTTAACTAAAGATACCCCCCAATGTATGTTAAATATAGGTGAAAAAACTATTTTAGAAAAACAAATCGAACTTATAAAAAAGTCTGGAATAGAGGACATAACTGTAATAACCGGGTACCTATCAGAAAAAGTGGAACAGTTTTGTAAAGAACTTGGAATTAAAACATTGTTCAATCCATTTTATGAAGTTTCTGGAATGGCTCTTACAGTGTGGATTGCTAAAGAAGAATTAAGAGGGGACTATATATTCTTATATTCTGATATTTTATTTGATTCTAAAATCATCAGCGGTTTATTGGAGAATAAAGAGGATATTTGTTTAGCAATAAGAAAGGACAGGTTGAGAGAAGAAGCAGAGAAAGTTGCAGAAGAAAATGCTATTATAAAGAATGTAAGCAAGATGGACAAAAATAAAGAAAATGGTGAATTTGTGGGTATAGCAAAATTTTCAACTATTGGAACGAAAAAACTAATAGAAGAAATACATAATATAGCAAAAATTAATCTTGATACAAATTTTATAAAAGTAATTGACAATCTTATAAAAAAAGGAGAAATAGTTACAGCCTATGATGTTAAGAACGCTTCTTTTATTGATATTGATTTTCCAGATGATTTAGAAAAAGCTGAGGAGTTCTTTGGATGAAGTTCAAATACTTTATCTCACTATTCTCTTATACAAATCTTTTAATTCAGCAGTATTTATTACTTTCAATAAAAACACCAGAATAATATAAACTATTCCAGATATCAATAATACAATAGCAGTTTCTAACCATACATTAAACACTAAAATCCCTTTTAGCAACCATATTATAAATGTAAAAATTAACCCAACTATCAAGCTTTTTGCCCAAATTTTTATTGGAAAAGAAATTTTAATAAACTTTCCTATGCTTATTAAACCAATTACCATCATTATAAGATAGCTCAAAGATGTTGTTAAATATATTTGTATTCTTTAAAATATATATTAAAAACAATGTTAGATTTTTATAGAAGCAACAGTTTTTTTTATCATTTCCTGTTCAGAGTCTTTAGTATATCTTATCTTGGCTTTATAAAGTGTAGATTCAGATTTAAAAATTTCCTTTAATATTCTGCCATCAACATCATCTGGAATTGGGCAATTCATAATGAATAGTATTGTGGGAGCAATATCCATAATACTTATACATTTTATATTTTTTTTATTTGCTATATCATTTCCATAAGCCATAAAAATTCCAGTATCAGCATGAGTGCTTCCTTGGACCTTCTTTACGTTTAAAGCTCCATGAGGGAATGTATCAAAGTGGTAATCATCAGAAATAAACAATAAATCCGGAGCGTATTTTACCATAGGCCCTTTATACATTTCATTTTTCTTATAAATTTTTTTGAATAAAGGTCTTTGTTTATCATCTTTTAAACTTTCCAGATAACTTTTAATATTGTTTAATACATCCTCATACTCATTTAAGCTGACTTTTCCATCGTTAAATCTCTCTCTCTTATTTAGGTATATATAGCCCGAGAATGCAGGTAAAAAAGCTATAGACTCTGCCCTATTCACTTTATTTTTTAATTCTAACCTAAACAGCAAGTTATTGAAACTTCTAGCAATATTCTTTGCTATTTTGAACAAAACTGGTACTTTTGTTAATTTATCATAAAAGGAATCAATATAAAATTTTGGTAAATTTTTCTTAAGTTCACCATAAGACTCTGTGAATGGGTTTGTATAGTAATTGTGTTTTTTGTCCTCTGATAATTTTATAAATCCTTTTTTCCTTAATATATTATTTACCAAAATCACTCCTTCTATAGTCTTGAACCCATGGTCCGACATTATGATAAGAGTTGTATTTTTGTCCATATTCTCCATAAACCACCCTATATAGCTGTCTATCTTTTTATAAAAATTTAAAATAGAATTATCCTTTCTTTTTAACATATCCCTATATTTATGATGGTGTAAGAAGTCCGTAGATTCAAACAAAACAAAAAAGGTATCCCACGGCCTATAAAATAATTTTTTTGCACATATGAATCTTTTTTCTTCTACATCGCTAATATCGGCTATAAATTCATCAAAATTTTTGATTCCTAAATCCAGGTTATGTAAGGGTCTATATTCTTTTAACTCTGGTATCTCGTTAATAAGGCTTTCTGGAAAAACATTTTTATTGCTTTTTGCCAAGAAATTAGTCATAATTATATCATCAGTTTTTGGTGGATGAGACAGGGGCATATTTATAATTATATTCTTCCTCCCATTTTCATTTAAAATTTCGTAATAAGTTTTAACTTTTATATCGGAAGAGCTAACAGTTTTAATATCATCCATGGATTTGCCTAGATAAATAAAATCAAATATGCCATGCTTTCCTGGATTTTTTCCTGTTGCAAAAGAAACCCAAGCAGGCGCAGTTACGGGAGGGAATGCACTCTTTAAATTACTTATTGCGCCATTATCGTAAATCTTTTTGAGGTTTGGTAAATCTTTTATCCAACTATCAAACAATAATTCTGGGGACACTCCATCTAAACCAATAACTAAGACTTTTTTCATTTGAATTTTACCTAAAAACTTGAATTGTTTTTTAATTCTCAAAATTATACGGTATATTGTGGAATTGCATTGTTTAAATAGATTTCTTCTGTTTTGCAGTTTTAAAATTTTTGATTTTAAAAATTTTTATTCATCCTAAGTTTTTTTGATAAAATTTTTTATTAAG
>CEPX01048040.1_pt1 | contig 10232 bp, 13 predicted proteins | sample 361361 | NCBI WGS metagenome assembly CEPX01 (sample SAMEA2619974, study PRJEB7988) | marine metagenome | biome: marine biome (ENVO:00000447); feature: mesopelagic zone (ENVO:00000213) & marine oxygen minimum zone (ENVO:01000065); material: "saline water (ENVO:00002010), including plankton...
CTCCAAACCTCCGACGCACCCGAGATCATCCTCTCTGGGCCAGCAGGCACCGGCAAAACCCGCGCCAACCTCAATAAGCTGTACGAATGCGCCAAGCGATACAAGGGCTTCCGGGGCGCAATCATGCGACAGACTAGGGCGTCACTCACCGACACTGCATTGGTCACGTGGGAACGGGACGTACTGGGACTTGATCATCCATTGGTCGTCAACGGGTCGCAGCGCCAGTGGCGTCATAGTTATCGATTCGACAACGGATCAGAGGTCGTCGTGGCGGGTTTGGACAAGCCCAGCCGAGTCCTATCCGCCGAATACGATATCATCCTAGTAGTCCAGGCTGAGGAGACTTATGAGGCCGACTGGGAACTGCTCAGTACCAGGCTCCGCAATCACAGAATGCCCTATCAGCAGATGCTTGGAGATTGCAACCCGGAGCACCCACAGCACTGGATACGTCAACGATCAGGAGTTGGCACGCTTGAGCTATGGCATACTCGACACGAAGATAACCCTCTTCTGTGGGACGGTGCTGACTGGACTGAGTACGGCGCTGACTATCTGGCCCGTCTGGATCGCCTCACTGGCACGCGGAAGGCACGTCTCCGCTTCGGTCAGTGGGTCCAGGCTGAAGGCGTAGTCTATGAGGAGTTCACAGAGGCCACGCACGTCTTATATCGTGACCGAAGCGAGTTCCGGTGGTTCGTGGCCGGTGTTGACGAAGGATTTACGAATCCGGCCGTCTTCATCGTTTTCGGAGTGGACGCTGACGACCGGCTGCATGCCATGCGGGAGTTCTACAAGAGGCAAGTCCAGCAAGCGGACTTCGTACAAGAGGCCGCGGACATGACGGCGGAGTATGGGATTTCGACCGTCTATGTTGACCCGTCGGCCGCTGGGCTGATTGCGGCGATGCAGACCAAAGGCGTTCCGGCCATAGCCGCAGACAATGCGGTGTATGATGGTATTCAGGCTGTCAAGGGAATGCTGGCTATTGCAGATGATAGTAGGCCACGGTTGACGGTTGACCCGTCATGTGTGAATCTTATATCTGAATTCGGCATGTACGCGTGGAAGGAACGGCGCACGGGGCAGGTGGATGAACCTGAGAAGGTGAATGATCACGCGATGGATGCTACTCGCTACTCAGTCAAGAGCATGGCGCAAGCCGTCACCGGGAGCATATTCGCATGGGCCTGATTGACTGGGTGAGATTCCAGGCGAGGGCCTTCGTCTTGGGCTCCGACATCTCACGATCCGACATGGGCTGGGGCAAAGACACGCAGGACTATCAGCCGCCCGAATACGCCGACTATCAGGCCACCAGTAACGGGGTGTACGCGTGTAGCAAGCTACGGTCCGACCTTCTGGCCAGTCTACCGCTACGATTGTACACGACTGACAGGGAGGGTGGGCGCACAGAGGTCGTGAGCGGGCGACTGTATGAGCTCCTGAAGTTCGTCAATCCATTCTGGACGTGGAACCGATTGATCCGCATGACCGAACTGAGCATGTGCATCTTCGGTGAATCGTATTGGTTCGTGGAACGTGGGGAATCAGGGATGCTCCCGCCGCGGGAAATCTGGTGGGCGCGGCCAGACAAGGTGCGTATCGTGCCTGACCGTGAGAACTACATAAGCCACTTCCTCTACAAGCCTGACAACGGCGAAGAGGATATCAGATTCGAGCCTTCTGAGACCGTGTGGATGCCGCTTCCGAACATCAAGGATGAATTCGAGGGGCTGGCCCCACTGGCAGCGGCAAGGCTTGCGGCCGATACGGCAAGTGCGGCGCTGAAGAGCAATCGAAACCTATTCGCGCAAGGCCTCCAGATGGGCGGAATGGTCATGCCGGCTGAGGCAAAGGGTGGCGGTCATGTTCCGTGGACTGTAGAGCAACGCGACGAATTGACAGAGGACCTTAACCAGAAGTACAAAGGCGTACAGAAGGCCCACAAGTGGGGGGTATTCCGGACGCGTATCGACATACGCGAGGCCACCATCACGCCGAAAGACGCAGAGTTCCTGGGCCTCATGAAGTGGAGCCTTGAGGATATCTGCCGGGCCTACCAGGTGCCGCTTGACCTGATTGGTGGCCAGCGTACGTATGAGAACTACGACGCGGCCATGAAAGCCATGTGGACCCAGTGCGTCTTGCCCGAAGCCATATTCATCGCTGACGAACTTGAAGAGCGTTTCCTTCCGGCGACGGGTGAGGCAGACGCGGCGGAGTTCGACGCGTCGGGCGTGCCGGTCTTGCAAGAGGATCGGGAGAAGACCGTCAATCAGATGCACTCCCTCCACGGAATGGGCGTGCCGCTTAACCCGCTATTGTCGGAGTTCATGCCGCAACTGTTACCGAAGTCGGAGACGGGCAAACAAGAGGGCTATCCGTGGGGAGATACCTGGTGGGCGCCGATGACTGTAGCGCCAGTAGGCGCAGCAGATCCGCTAGAGGAGCCCATTGAGGCGGAGCCGGAAGAGACGGACGACGAGGAGCCACGCAGCCGCCATGTTCGCGTCATAGAGTACGACAGCCAAGAGCATCGACGCCTATGGCGCATATTCGCACGACGGACGGAGCGATGGGAAGATCGAGTCGCGGAAGAGGTATCCGCGCTTTTCCGTCGCCAACGTGATTCGGTGGTTGACAAGATCAAGGCGGAGCCGGAGCGGGCCTTGATTGACAAGATATTCAGCAAGGCGCAATGGATCAAGGTCTTCCGCCAAGCCATCCGCCCGATACTAGGGGCCGTGGCCAATGACTTTGGTGACGAAGCGTTGACTACACTCGGCCTTGAGATGGGTTTTGACGTCAACCAGCCTGCGTCCGTCCGCTTCCTGGAGCAACGAGCGCAGCGGTTCGCCAAGCGCGTCAACGATACGACGTGGGTAAAGCTCCAGGCGTCACTGGCTGAGGGCATGGGGGCCGGGGAAAGCACCGAAGAGCTAGCGGAGAGAGTCGAAGACCTGTTTACCTCCTGGTATCGCAAGACCGGCGACACTGAGATGCTAGCCAAGGCCACGCGGAGTTGGGTTATTGCGCGGACAGAGGTAATTGGTGCGAGCAACGGCGGGACGCTCTTGGCGTGGAAACAGAGCGACGTGGTGGACAGCAAGACGTGGCTGGCGGCGCTGGATGAGCGGACGCGAGTGACGCATACGATCATGCACGGCCAGACGGTCATGCTGGGCGAAGACTTTGAATCACCGGAAGGTGCGACGGGCCCAGCACCAGGGCAGATGGGTGAGGCTGGGGAGGATATCAATTGCCGTTGCACTATGACGGCGGGGATCAGGTTCTAGGAGGGGGGTTGTAACATGGGCTTCGGTGACTTTCACCTGTCATACGGTGCTCTAGCAGAGTTCCTGGGGATAACGGATGCCAAGATCGTACATGTCCAGGGAGGCTATGCAGGAGATGGGTTGAGGATAGTGGTCGAAAGTGAAGAGATCAAAGGTGGCCTCTCATATGCGCCAGTTGTGTTATTGCTCCTAGCCTCAGCGCAAGGGGTGAGTTTCCGCCAACTATCGGTGGAGGTTGAAACATGAAATACCTGAGAGCATGGATAGTTAAGATGCGGAACTGGCAGTATTGGTTATGCTGCCTGAGAGGACATACTGTGTGGTATGGTCTTAACGTTGCGAAGGGCAAACGTGAGGCGGCGGGTTGCCAGACTTGCAGACGCGGACTACACTTGAGGGATATGATATGCAATACCTGAGAGCATACGCAAAGCGTGAAGACGGCGAACCGACAGCCGATGGCCCGGTCACATTCGTGGCCAGCACTGAGGGCGTGAAAGAGGATGGGCTAGACCTGCAGGCCGATGCGTGGGATCTGTCGCGATACGCGAAGTATTCCCCCGTGCTATGGGCACATGACTACTGGGGCGACAAGCCGCCAATCGGCACCGGGGCGGCGAGCATCGAAGACAGCAAACTTATGATTGACGTCACCTTTGACGCTGATGATCCTTTCGCCATGACCATTCGGGCTAAGGCCCTCAAGGGCATGGTCGCGGGCTCTGTCGGCTGGGGGGATGTGACGCAAAAAGAGGAGACGAAACATCAACTCCGCGAGTTCTCGATGGTGCCGGTTCCGCTCGATCCTGACGCGCTACCGGTGCGACAGGCGCGGGGTTTACGGGACTTGGCGCAGCACTATCTTGACATACTAGAACACAACACGCCAACATTCGACGAGGCAGATTGGCCGGAGGTATCTCGCCACATGGTCGGGATACTTGCGGAATCTGGCGGAGAGTCGGAAGAGTGGCGAAAGAGAACGTACAATCGACTGGAGAAGCGTTATCGGCAACTGGGCAAAGTGGCACCCGAGTTCCGCACGGCGGCAGAGCTAGAGCCGCTGGGACCGGCTGAGATTCGCGGCCTGTTCCTGGAGGATGAGGTCGAGCTACACGGCGACCTTTTCCCTGAGCGTCTACGGCTTCGCAAGGCACAGATCGACGCAATCCATGAGCACCTAGCGGGGATTGCGGATATCATGGACAAAGCGGAGACGGTGCTAGAACCTGAACCGCCAATCGACTTTAGCATTCAAGCAGATGCGTCAGAGCTACTGCAAGGACTGACGGGCGCATTACAGCTAGTCAAACTAGGAGAATAGCAATGGACACGGACGCGATCATAACCGAAGTGAGGGCGCAACTGGAAGCCCTCAACAGCAACTTGGCCGAGGCCACGTCAGAAGAGCGGCTGAAGGCCATCATCACACCCATGCTGGATGGGATCGTCGGGGACGAAGACTTCCAGCGGAAGATGCGTTTCGGCGGGACGGAGCGCAAGCTGGTAGGCTCGAAGTATGCGCGGCACAACATGTCCGTGGCAGACCTGGAGTTTCTCTACGACATGCAGGAGAGCTTGACTGGGCAGAAGCGCGCCGGGCGAAGTGGTGTGTACACTGGCCCATCCGAAGAGCTGAAAACAGCCTTCGGCGCTGTCAGTGATGCGCTCTACCTGACGGATGAACAGGTGCGCGAGATCGACAAGCAGGCCCTCGACAACGTGTTTCCCCGGGTGCCGAAAGTGGCCTTTCACGGTCGCGATCGGGCACTAGCGGAAAAGGGCCTCTGGTGGATGACCGGCGCGTATCAGAACGCGATACGCGCGATGGATACCGCAGAGTCTGGCTATGGCTCCCAGCTCATTGGCGCTCAGTACGTCGGCGAGCTCTGGGAAGCGGCACGGCAACAGTCGATGGTCTTCTCACTCTTCGAGACCTTCGAGATGACCGCGCCGACCGTATACTTGCCGGTCGAGGTAGATATCCCGGAACTGTTGTTCGTCAGTGAATCAACGGCCAACAACAGCTCAAACTATGACACAGTCAAGACCGGATCGAACCGGGTGACTGTGACGGCGAAGAAGTTCGTGATTCACCAGATATGGTCGGGCGAGATGGAAGAGGACAGCATCATTCCCTTTATCCCGTTCCTCCGCAAGCAGGCTACGAAGTCGCTGGCACACTACAGCGATAGCTTGCTAATCAATGGTGACGACACGAACGCGGCCACCGGCAACATCAACCTGGATGACGCAGATCCGGCGGATACCAAGCACTACCTGGCCTTTGACGCCTTGCGGCACGTCGCGATCGTCGACAACACCAACAACCAGGTCGACCACAGCGGGGCGGCCGTGACATGGGATGCAGCCTTTGATATGCGGGAGATGTTGGTCGATCGGACCTACCTGCATGACTGGAGCAACCCGATGGACCCGAACGACCTCGTTTACATCTCCATGCCGGAGATCACTCACGACCTGGGGAAGATGGATGAGGTCATAACGGTGGACAAGTACGGCGCGGCCGCAACGGTGCTCACGGGTGAAGTCGCCAAGATCGGGCGCAACCCTGTGGTCTCCTCAATCGCTATGGCGCTGACGATGGCCGACGGCAAGAGCTCCACGACCGCGGGCAACAACACTCTAGGACAGCTCATGATCTGTAACAAGAACGGCGCTGTGGTTGGGTGGCGAAGACGCGTGAAGTTGGAGACGGAACGACTCCCAGCGACGGATCAGACCCGTATCGTCTACTCCATGCGGCTAGGACACGGGCGATTCACCCCGACTGGCGCGGCCTCTGGGATCGAGTGGGTCGCAACGCTCTTCAACATTGCGGTCTAGGCGGGAGGCGCAGGAGCGAATCATGACGAAACAACGGAAGCAAACAGTCCTAACCATTGCACTGCTGGCGCTAGTAGCGCTGGCGGTCCTGGTCGTGATGGGCGGTTGCGTAACCGTGCAATGCCCAGATTGCCCAGAACCTCCGCTAGCGTCTACGCTAGTACCTATCGACCCGCTTGCTGTGAGGGAACGCCTCTGCTTCAACTGCTCTTCTGCGGATAACCTGGTCAAGAACGGGTACGATATCATCATGTACTCAGATGACCAGAGTACGCAGAAGTTGAAGCTGTATGGTGACACAGGTGACGTTGACGCCGCTGGGGAAGTGCAGGTCGGGACGTTCATGAACCTCACGGCAGTCACTTTCATCACCGTGACGAACGGCGCGGCCTTCACGCCGACAGGTACTTTCCAAGCAATCAAAGCTGCGGGCGAGGTGACGCCGACCGTAGAGACCAGCGGCTACACCGCAGGCGATGAGCTGATACTGTGGAATAACAGCGCTCAGACGATCAACCTAGCAGACAGCGGCACGATGAAACTGTCCGCGGCCTGGGCAGCGACTCAGGATGACGTGCTGAGATTGCGGTTCGACGGCACCAACTGGCTCGAAGAGTCGAGATCGGCTAACTAGCAATACCGGGGAGGGTTTAGGCCCTCCCCGGCCTAGAGGTAACCATGAGATACACAGTACAGATGGATTACGTGTCCGGCATCGGCGGACCGTGGGACAAGGGCGACAAGATCGAGCTAGACGACGCGAACGCACAGGCCCTAGAGCGCGATTGCCCGGGGCTTCTGGTAAAACTGCGAACCCAGCCGAAGAAGCAGGACCGACAACTGAGGCGCAAGACCACGCGACAAGAGCGCGGAGGCCAGTCGCCCATCACGCGGGAAGACTTCAAGGCGGTGAAGAATGGCTGACAACAGTTCTCGGAATATCAAGGTCAACGGCGTTGCACCCCAGCTCGACGACACCGATAAGTTGGCGGTGAGTTTGTATGGGAACTCGGGCGCCGCTGGGGATACTTCGCTTGTCAGTTCAGCGGCGGGCGTTGTTTATGTCATGCAGGCGCGTGGCAGTAGTGGGGTAGAATTTGCCTTTGATACGGCGGGCAGTGATGCTAAAACCGATGCCGTGATGAGCTATTGGCAGCGGTGCATGAACTCCCTCTATAACGGCACGACCTGGAACCGCCAGCGCAACAACGAAGAGGTGACGCTGCTGGCGAGTGCGGCGCGGTCGGCAACGACAACGAGTGATGACCAGACGAATTACAATGCCGTGGGCGTTGTATTGATGGTGGATGTTACCCTCGATCCTGCTGCTGCCAGCGTGACGCCTAGAATCCAGGCGATTCACCCCGTTTCAGGCGACTATTTCAACCTGTGGGTTGCTGGAGCGGCCATCACGGCAACAGGCAACTTTCTCTATGTCCTTTATCCCGGCAATACTGACGGTGGGCAGCTAACAGACAAGGATACGGTGCCTATTCCGAGGCAGTGGCGCTTGCAAATGACTCACGCTGATGCTGATAGCATCACGTATTCAGTTGGCGCTAGCTATATTCTCTAGGGGGATAACATGGCTTGGACATTCACCAGCGCCGTCAAGCACGGCAACATCGCTGTAACCGTCAACGCCACGGAGAGCGAAAGCGGCGAGACGAAATCCTGGCGCTACGGGTATCCGATGTACGACGGGCAGACGGCGACGCAATTCAAGGCGTCGGTGCGCAAAGAGGTGCGGGCGCATCTGGGCCACCTGAATGCGTCAACGACGGACACGGACGCAAGCGCGGATTACAGTAATCTGTAATGGCAGTCACCAATGGCTATTGCACCCTAGCAGAACTCAGGGCCCAAATCAGCATCACGGAAGCGGGTGACACGACCGACGATAGCGTGCTTGAGCAACGCATCGAGGCTATAAGTCGGGCCATTGACTACCTGACTGGCAGGCGCTTCTATACCACTGACGCGGACGAATCACGCTACTACAGCCCGCCACACCCGCGGCTCTTCCTTTGCCCCGACGACATTCTGAGCATCACCACGCTAAAGACGGATGAAGACGGCGACCTTGACTATGACAACACCTGGTCTAGCAGCACCGACTATTTCCTGGAGCCGTACAACGCAGCGGTGGAGACGCCGCCAAGACCATTCACACGGATTCGGACTATGGTAAGCGGCAACTACGGCTTTCCCACGATCCCCAAGGGCACAGAGATCACGGGCAAGTTCGGCTATTCGACAGCCGCCAACCAACCGCCACAGATCAAGGCGGCCACGCTCTTGGCAGCACAGAAGGCTTTCATGCGCCGCGGTGCACCATTCGGGTTAGCGGGTGGGCCGAATGCCCGCCTACAACTGGCAGCATTCATACAGCAAGACCTTGACGTCATGATGTTCATCGAGCCTTTCAAGCGGACCGGATCGAGCGTGATTTGATGGCAGACCAATTCGTCAAGATCGAGGGGCTGGATGCAGCCATTAAGACTGCTAGGGGATTAACGCGGAAGATTCGGAAGAAACTCCTCGGCCCGTTTTTCGTGCAGGCGGGAGAGTCAATCCTTAACCAAGCACGCTGGCAGGCAGCGGTGGACACGGGACGTATGCGATCTAGTCTCGAACGTGGCAAGCCAGGGAACATCTGGCAGAAAAGACGGGGAGGATGGGCAGTGCGAATCGGTACCAACGTCAATTACAAAGGTACATCCTATCCGCGTATCCTAGACGAATCGCCACGCTATCACTACAGAGCCGGGACATACGAAGGTGCGCAGACCCGGGGCTGGTTCTCGGAGGCCCCACAACGGGCTGAGCCTGAGGTGGACAAGGCAGTAGAGTCATTCGGCCGAGAAATACAGAACGAGTGGAGAAAACAGGGAGGAAAAGGGAAGTAGATGGCAACCCTACAACAAGCCATCGACCGAATACAGGCACTCATGGGGGCTCTCACCGATATGCGAGAGGCCCCCGACGAACCGCCCGAGACGATAGCTGTATTCCCCTTCGCCGTCGCATACGCGGAGCGCGGGCGCTGGGATTCTATCTCCGCAGCCTGGGCGATTGCCTATCACACGATCATACTGGAGATACACGTATCTCGCAAGGACTTGCCACGGGACATCCAGAAGGCGATGGCGTACAGTGAGAGTGTGAGCAATGCGCTGATAGGCGACATCACGCTTAATGGCACGGTGGATACCATCACTACCATCTCTTACATCTTCGGGCCGCTGGGCTGGAATGAGGCGCCGTCGATCGGTTGGCGCTATGAGATTGGGGTCAAACAGAAACAGGTGATAAGCTGACATGCAAATAACACTGAAGAAAATCGTGGGGACAGATGTTGGGTATTTACCCATAGGTACCGTGTTGGACCTTCCCCCGCGTGTATCTGATATGGCGTTCAAGCTTTGTGAGAGCGGATACGCAGATGTAACAGAGGAGTTTGCGTGGTTAATGCAAGAGGGAGAGGGTGGCAAGCAAGGGCAGGAAGAGGACGACAAAGCAGAGTAACCCATTCCCATCCGTCGCAATCCTGACGCCTCCCTGGAAGACCGGGGCGCTGCACTACGACACCTACTACGACATGATTGCGATTGCACAGAGGGGCCTGCACAAACAGTGGCTACGCGTGCCGCAACACCGGACGGACGTCGTGCGCAACTTCGGCGGCAGGCTCCTGCTGGAGTCAGACTGTACGCACCTGCTCATGCTGGACATGGACCACCGTCACCCAGCGGACATCGTGCGGCTCCTGGGACGACACGTCCAGCACCGGCCGCATATCAAGATCGTGGCGGGACTAGCCTACAGGCGAGCGGAGCCCTACGAGCCGATGGCCTTCTGGCGAGCGGACGAAGAGAGCGGAGTCATGCTGAACATGGTCACGCCTCCTGAGAATGCGGTGGTACAGGTGGAATACGTGGCGACGTGCTCCATGCTCATAGCGCGGGAAGTATTCGAGCGGACGCCGTGGCCGTGGTTCTCGTACGACTATAACAAAGAGACGCAAACGTCACGCTCAGAAGACATCATATTCTGCGAGAACGTGAGGCGGGCGGGCTTCGA
>CEPX01094846.1_pt1 | contig 10230 bp, 13 predicted proteins | sample 361361 | NCBI WGS metagenome assembly CEPX01 (sample SAMEA2619974, study PRJEB7988) | marine metagenome | biome: marine biome (ENVO:00000447); feature: mesopelagic zone (ENVO:00000213) & marine oxygen minimum zone (ENVO:01000065); material: "saline water (ENVO:00002010), including plankton...
TTGCCCATCTGTATGTAATGGTCAGCAACCCCACCTCTACTGGTAACGAGGATTGGAGACTTACGCTAAGGACTGCTGGCGCGGCAGACAGTCACTCAGGAAACCATGAGGGTGTTATCCGTATTGACTCTGGAACCGGAATAACAGCCGCTAACCGGATGGGTGTGATGGCAGAGGTTCTTGTCGACTCAAGCCAACAAGTTGATTACGCCGCCAATGAAAGCACTGGATCAACTGCCGTGATTATCGAAACTGTGGGCTTCTGGATGCTGACGAGGGATATGCCATGAGTTACGGATTCTTTGTAGACTTTGCAAGCGAAATAAAGCCCGTTGCCTACAAAGGAACAAGGGCTGACAAGCCAGTACTAGAGGATGATTATACTTGGGTTGATCTTGACGATTCTGATCCCGATTCTGTTCTTGCGTTAGAACTTATGAAGTTAGATGTAAGGACACATAGGTTCGATGTACCAACAAAATCAATCGTCGAACTTACGGATGAAGAAATTGATGCTAAAAAAGTTTCTACTATAAATAACGATTTCTCGATATTAAAAGCAAACCAGAATCCACAAGACCGCAGGATGAGAGCCGCGTTTGCTGTTATGAGAGACTTGATTAATGAATTAAGAATTGTTGCATCACTTCCACCATTAACAAAAGCTGAATTAAAGCAGTTGATTATTGATAAGCTGTAAGCTGTCGCCCATAGGAGTTTAATCCCAGGAGGGGGAGCAAATGCCACAAGTTAATCTTCGAGAAATATTGATCAATTTTGAAGGCAAAAAGATCGAGCAGCCCGACGTTACGCAAGTTTTCACGAAGGAAATGCTTGCAGCCGGCAAGCGTCCCGTGATGGAGAAGATTACGTTAGGTATGTGTATTTGTGCCACTCTTCTCAACAACTGTAAAAAGATGGACTTCGGGCAAGACGACCTTGCCCCTATACGAAGGTGGATGCTTGCACAAACTTGCTCGAAGAAAATGCAAATCGGCGAAGATGGCCTAATCGAGCTGGACTCGAAAACAATCGGGATGATTCGTGAACGCGCCGAATCGATGTCGACGAAACCCGAGGACCAGGAACCGAGAATGCCGACCGACCGATTAGTGCCCTTCTCCATCGCGTTGGACCCCGACTTGCTGAATAACGAAAAACTCAAGGACGTTCACGCATTACTTCATCCTGGTGAGGACGAGGAATCGTCTGAGGATAATCCACCGGCCGACCCGCCGGCGCTTCTTGAGACGGCTTAAAACGACGAACAACGAGGAGAAAACGACGAAGAGGAGACGCCTATAACTAATGAGGAAATAAAACCGCATGATTGAATGGGTCGAGCTTTTATGGAAGCCAGAAGTCCAGAAGACATTCGGCCTATTCTTTCTTGTGGTCGTTGTCGCTATTTTACTTTTTGATAGGCGGCAATTGGTTAATGAGCTTAAAGAAGAGCAATCGTATAATCGTGATCTTACTCGTGAAGTTGTTGAAGCATTAACGAAAGGCAGCTCTACTCGTGATCGAATGAGTGACACTCTTCATGAATTAAAGCAACTTATTGAGTTTCGTCTGTTAGGCGGTGGGCAATGACCTTGTGGTTAAGAACTTTATTCAAGTTCAGTACCACAATAAACAGCAATAATGAAAAAAACACGCTTTATCGAAGCGCGGTTGAAAAGCATATGATGAGTTATAGCGATTTAGATGATACGATAGAAGAATTATCGAATTGTTTAAGAAGCGCAGTAAAGAAGAGAGACATAAATGACGGCAAGTAGTCTTATTGTAGCGAACAACACTGTATGGCTAGGATTTTCACTTCTTGTTTTTTTGTTATTTTCTTATCGTTTATTGAAAACCGAAAAGGGTAGTGATGTTCGTATGCTTATGCGTGGAGTTCAACTCGTAGCTTTTGGAACTTGTTTTCATCGCTTGTGGTGGACAGTATGGCGATTCACAAAGCTTGAGCAAGTCGAAAATGTATCAATTTTTTTAGACACTAATGCATTGATCGCTTCTTTAATTTCAGCCACACTAGTCGTAATAGGTTATTCTCTTCATATGAAAACTGTTTTTGAAGGTTTATTAGGTAAACGCTGGTGGGCCATTGCTGCGGGTTTAGCCTTGATTATATGGACGGGGGCTCATATCTTTTTCGTGGAGTAAATATCATGTGGAAACAATTTCTTGCTCTTTGTGGGATAGTTAGTGTCGTCGGTGGGGCAGCCGCTGTCTTTGGTCTTCAGATGACTGAACCACCGATCGTTCTTCGTGATGAGTATAATCTTTACGTCGGGCGGTCAGCTAAAGGAATGGTGGAACATTATCAGCAGCAAGTATGGAAGTATGAAGATCGATTAAATGAACTGCGAACGAAACAACCGAATAACTCTCGGTCAATTGGAAATGTTCGTAAGCTTCTTAAACGTTATCAAAGAGACCTCGAATATTGGGAAAAGAAATTGCATGAACACGGAGGTTAAGTATGCTTCAAGTAATAGCAGATATTATCGAGCGTGAGTCAGAAGAGTATACAAATGATCCTAACGATAGGGGTGGGCCAACGAAGTATGGCATCACTTTAAGAACTTTATCCAAATATCGAAAAGAAGAATGCACGGCATCGGATGTTGAAAACCTAGAAAAACCTGAGGCAATAACAATATACGAACAGATGTACATCGTTTGGCCACGGTTCAATGAACTTACAAACACAGAACTGATGGAATACGTTGTCGATTGTGGCGTGTTGCATGGTTGTCATCGTACGATTAAGTGGCTTCAAGAAACAATGGGCGGACTTCAAATTGATGGTCTTCTTGGTCCTATTTCAATCCAAGCAATAAATCATTGTGAAATGCATCGCGGTATTCTTTTTCGATTAATCGCAATTCGTTGTCAAAAAATAGCTGACTTTGTTCAATCTTATCCTTCTCAATTAGAATATCTTGAAGGATGGATCGTTCGTGCGACTTATCCTCTTACGCAAGAAGACTTGTATATTTAATTGTACTTCTTCTAGAATCGAGTATAATTGCTTTTGCTTGTAGTTCATCATTTAAACGCAGTGTAAGGAGAAATGAAAATGGCTCATACGGATGCAGAACTGAAAATTATGGGACAGAAGGTAGCTGATGCTGACGAGGCTTCAGCTTGTGCTTCGGGATTTCAGAACATTCAGGACGGCCACGGAGATTTGGTTCCAGAGAGTGTGAAGACTTTAATTATCAATAAAACACAAGAGGCGGCTCCGTATATTGACCCGGACGCTAAATAACTCGGCATAATTCGAATGCGTTGATTGCATAAATAGGAGATGGCCTATGAAGTAGTGCAAAGAGTCCTGGCGGACAACCCACAAACATTCGATTAAGAGGACAATAGATAACCTGGGTCTAGTACTGAAAAGTATTAGGCCCAGGTTACTTTTCTGATGTGTACTCATAAAATCAAAGTACTCACCACCATTTAAGTATTAGGCCCGTGAAATATATCAGGAAAAAATTCGTCCTAATACTCACGAAGCTCAATTAAATAAATAGGGTAGCCGAAAGTATCAGGATATTAGGCAAAAAACGATACGAAAAATTTTTCTTAGCCTCCATAAGATTTTTCCTGATATTAATACTTTGACTCTTTAATTTTTTCATTTTTAACAAGCAGGTAAAAGTAAACAAAAGTAGACAAAAGCGACTGCTTTAAAAAGTTATTTACAAACCGCAAAAATTTTATATATTAATTTTCGACACGACACGATAGAAAAAAGGTAAGACGCGAATGTTTAAGACTCCGCCGTATGATCATCAACTGGAGGCCCTCCGATTATCCGAGGGCCGCAAATCATTTGCATTCTTTATGGAACAAGGCACAGGTAAGACAAAGGTTGTCCTCGACGATGTGGCCCGTCTCTTTCGTCAATCGAAAGTGGATGGGCTTCTTGTTATTGCACCTAACGGTATACACTTAAACTGGGCTATCGAAGAAATTCCTAAACATCTTCCTGACGACATCCCTCACGAAGTTCTTTGTTGGATCTCAGCCCGTGCAAATTCAGTTGGATTCAAAGCAGATGTAAAAGATTTTTTTAATATGCGGGAAGAAGCACCAATTCTGAAAATTCTTCTTATGAATATTGAAGCCACGGGCGTAACTGCTAGGAAGCGTGTTATCAGGAAATTCTTAGATACGAGGAAGACTTACTTTGCTATTGATGAATCGACTCAAATAAAAACACCGTCGGCAAAAAGAACACAAACAATGATCGCCTTTTCACGCTATCCCGAATATAAAAGAATCCTATCCGGCTTTCCTTTTCCTCATGGCCCCTTTGACGCCTTCGCACAATTCAAGTTTCTTGACCCAGAGATATGGGACACTACTCAATTTGCGGTTTTCAAACAAGAGTACGCTGAATTTGAGAGGGTACGAACCCGTGGCGGTCAAGAATTCGAGCAAGTCGTTCAGTACTTGAATGTTGATCGTCTTCAATCGAAAATTGACCCATACATGTATCGTGTTCTAAAAAAAGACTGTCTTGACCTTCCCGAAAAAATTTATACTTCACTCTTCGTTGATTTATCACCTCGTCAATTGTCAGCTTATAAAATTGCACGTGAAGAAATCATTGCTGAACTGATGATTCTTTGGAATGCGATGAATGGTGCTGATGACGACCTTCGCGAGACAGCACAAACCGTTTATATCGAAACGACTTTAGCTAGGCAGATGAAACTTCGTCAGATTCTATCGGGCTTTATCATCCCTGAGGCGGGAGCCGATCCCGTTGTGATTGACCCCAAACCACCTAGAATTGAAGCCATTCTCGAGCACGTGGACGAATCAGAGGACAAGTTTATCGTCTGGGCGTGCTTTCGATATGACGTTGAATTGTTGATGTTCACGTTGAAACAAAAGTATGGGCCTAATTCCACGGGCGCTTATTATGGTGGAACAAAAACGGATGACCGAATTGATCTTCTTAAAAGATTTCAAGACCTCGATGATCCTCTTCGTTTCTTTATCGGAAATCCCCAGTCCGCGGGGTTAGGCCTTACGCTCACGGCTGCACACAACGTTTTCTACTACTCGTGTTCACCGAATTTGGAGCACTATATTCAATCGGAAGATAGGCCTCATCGAATTGGGCAGACTCACGCAGTTCTTTATCGACACATGATCGCTCAACATTATTCGCTTCCGAACGGAACTGTTGACTTAAGAACGATCGCTGGCCTTCGTGGTCATCGTGAAATGGGGGAGATGCTTCTTAACGACCCACCAACTGACTGGCTGTAAAGGAGAACGATGCGATGGACGATAGACAAAGTTTAACTGACGTGCTTGAAGAACATGCCACAACTCCAATTGTACCTACTGACGTACAACTTCAAAAAGTTTCTCAACTTGCCAACGACCAAGTAAAACTTGAAGATGCGATCGCTGACCTCGATAAGAAAAAGAAATCCCTTGAAGTGTCTCTTCGTATTATCAAGGAACGTGATATGCCGATTGCGATGCGCGCCGTAGGAATGGAAGAGTTCACGCTTTCCACTGGGATGAAAATCGAGATCGACAAAATAATCACAGCGGGTATTGCCAAGAAAGACGAAAAAGTCGCTTTCCAATACTTGCGCGATAATGGCATGGGTGGATTAATCAAGCGGACCGTCGTTGCTGAATTTGGAAAAGACACGGAGGAGGAGGCTCTCGCAACAGCTAAGTACGCCCTTGAAGAACAGAAGTGTAACGTCGTAGAGGTGAAGGAATCCGTCCACGTTCAATCGCTTCGTAAAACTGTACGTGAAAGAATTGCAGAAGACCTACCCGTTGATGACGACTTACTCGGCATCGACACCGTCGAGCGCGCAAAGATAACGCGCCCAAAAAAGGAGAAGTAAAATGGTATTAGGAATGGGAAGAAAGACAGAAGCCCCCGCACCAGAACCTCCCGTACAAGATCTCGCTCCCACGGGTGAACAAGCTTTAGACCCGATGGCAGATCTTCTCGAGCAAAGCGCCGGTCTGGGAACTGAAGGGGATCTTGGTTCGTTTGCTCCTGCCTTCCTTCAAATCATTCAAGCGAACTCACCGCAATTGAAACCCGCACAAGCCGAATACATTGAAGAAGCAAAGATCGGCATGATCATGAATTCGGCCACGGGTGAAATCTATCCACACGACGAAGGCGTGAAGGTCGTTGCCATTGCAATGGATCGCGTCTTCATCGAGTGGATGGACCGTGATCATGGAGCAGGCTTCGTCGGGATTCATCAAACGGATTCAGAGAAGGTCCGACGCAATTCGGGCGAAAAGAATCGTGACGGCGCCGCGCTGAAAGTTTTGTCCGATGGTGAATTCGCAGGGCACATCCTGATGGATACCCGTCAGCACTACTTACTTCTCCTGTCAGGAATGACTCCCATGCCCTGTATGTTGGGGATGTCGTCCACACAAATCAAAAAGTCCAGGAAATGGATGACTCGTATCGATAGGGAGGCGCCCATCACCGGCCGCTCAGGCGATCAGTTCAAGGCTCCTGCTTGGACTCGCGTTTATCAATTGACATCTGGCCCCGAGTCGAATGACAAGGGCGACTGGTACGGGTGGATCATTACGCCGCTCGATAAGAATGAAGACGCCAAGGTGGCCGTCGCTGCTGCAGAGTTTTACAAACAAATTAAAGCAGGTGATGTGGGAGTCGTAATTCCCGAAAGTGAGGCAGCCCAACCTGGGCAGCAAGGAGCAACTGACGACGACATTCCCTTTTAGTCTTGGTGTCAAGCAGCATCGGGTTCGCGTCGCCCGGTGTTCATCACACGCTTTTGGCCGGTGTGCGTGTCTGCTGAAAACACCGGCCATTTTCAAAAGGGGAATACCGTATGACGCCGTTGAAGAAAAACGAGCAGCTTGCTCTACGTTTTTATCATTTATTTGATGGGCTTCGTCGTGCTTATGGACTTTACTCGTTAAGAAACGCTGACGTCAATACAGCGAAGAACGATAAAGTCGAGGGACAAGGTCGTACCGTTCAAGGCGATTATATATCTGAGCTTTGGGAAAAGCATCTTGCCGGGGGCGAAGGTTTAGGTGTATGCCCAATAAACGACGACTCTTTTTGTCGCTTTGGCGCCATCGACATTGACGAATTCAGTATCGATCATCGAGCTTTGGAACAGCGCGTAAGAAAATCGAAGTTGCCCCTATTGGTGTGTCGTACGAAATCGGGTGGTGTCCACCTTTATATTTTCTTTAAAGAATGGATCCCCGCTGAAACGGTTTACACAACTTTATTGGAGTGGGCAACGTTCTTGGGCTTTTTCAAAGTAGAAGTATTTCCTAAACAAGTTAAGCTTGCTTCGAAGGCTGACGTCGGCAACTGGATAAACATGCCGTACTTCGAAGGTGAACGAACCGTTCGTTATTGTATCAATCACAACGTTGCGATCATGAGTCCCAACGATTTTTGTGACCTTGCCGAATCAATGCAACTCACGCTTGAACAACTTGAATCAGTTAAACTTCCCGAGACGGATCATGCCCTTCGTGAGGGCCCACCCTGCTTGGTTCATCTTTCGCAAAACGGTTTTCCAGAGGGCACGCGTAACAATGCCCTTTTTAATCTGGCTATATATTGCAAACTGCGGTGGCCGGATGCATGGGAAGAGAAGCTAGAGGAACTCAACCGTGAATATATGATCCCGCCGCTTGACTCGAAAGAAGTTCAGACGGCAATCAAGTCAATAAAGAAGAAGGATTATAATTATCGCTGTAAAGAACCACCCGTGTCTGCTTGTTGCAATCGTACGCTATGCCGAACAAAAAAGTACGGTGTATCAAGAGGCGAAGATCAAGACGAGCCCGACGTAATGATTGACTCCATGACAAAGATCACGACGGACCCGCCCGTTTATATCGTCTCCGTAAACGGGGTTCGTATCGAAATGCAGGCAGAAGATGTGATGTCACAAGCACGATTTAATAAACTCTGCTTTATTGCTTTGAACTTTTGGCCGAATACAATTAAAGCTCCAGCGTGGAAAGGCTTAATAAAAAAGCTGATGATTACTATCAACATTCTTGACGCGCCCATGGACGCAAGTCCCAGCGGACAGTTTCTACGCCATCTTGAACAATTTTGCACGGGAAGGGTTCAAGCCAAGATGCGCGAAGAACTTTTGTCGGGTAAACCTTGGACGGATCCAAAGTCGAAACGAACGTACTTTCGGTCGATGGACCTTTTACGATTCTTACAAGACAAGGGCTTTCGCGATTTGAAGCCCGCTGATATTTGGCGCGTACTTCAGAAAAGAGACGTTGAACACAAGCAACTTTCTGTCAACAATAGTTGTGTGCAGTGCTGGACGGTTCCACAATTCGAGTCGACGCCCGCAGTTAGTCCTGACGACGACCCGCTGATGTAATGAAAGCTCGACTGATTCTTGGGCCGCCAGGAACGGGGAAGACTACTCGTTTGCTGGAAGTATTAACTGACGAGATAAATAATGATGTTCATCCTTCAGCGATTGCTTTTGTTTCGTTTACGAGGGCAGCTCGCGATGAAGGAGTCAACCGCGTCAAGCAACAACTGGCCATCGAGCCTTGGGAAATTCCTTTCTTCAAGACTCTCCATCAGATTTGTTGGAAAGCAAACAATCTTCGTCAAGCAGATTTGATGCGCAATGAAAATTTTAAAGAATTGGGGAAAGAAATTGGAGAAGTCTTCACGGGGAGATCTTTTGATCTTGAGGATGGTGCCGCGAAGTCAGGAGTCCAGCGTGGCGATATGCTTCGATTTATCGATGAGCTTTCTCGAAATAGGCAAGAGCCCATCGAGATAACATGGCGAGCAGTTGAACCAGACGAAGTAATTGAAGCTGACTGTATGAGGTATCAAGAATCGTTACGAAAATATAAAGAACGTCGTGCGTTGTGGGATTTCCCTGAGATGTTGGAACGTTTCATTACTGAAAGAAAACCTCTCCCCATTGAAGTTGCTATAATCGATGAAGCACAAGACTTATCGGGTCTCCAGTGGGAAGTTTGTCGGCATGCTTTTTCGAAAGCAGAACGAATCTATATCGCGGGTGACGATGATCAATCAATTTATCGATGGGCTGGAGCAGACGTTCAGTTATTTCTTGATCTTAAAGCTGAGCAAGAACAGTTGTCGAAAAGTTGGCGTTTGCCTAAGCCTATTTTCGATGTCAGTCAGAAGATCGTTAAACAAATAAGTAAACGATTCGAGAAAACTTGGAGTCCACGTGAAGGTGAAGGTAAGGTCGAATATCTTTCAGAACTTTCAGAGATAAGCTTTGAAGAAGGCACGTGGTATATTCTCGCGAGAAATCGTATCTTTCTTCGTGACGCCGAACGCTATGTTGCTTCACAAGGAGTTCCCTACATTCGGCCGAATGGTCAGCCGTCCGTTTCTGAGGATCATGTACGAATTATTTTCGATTGGGAAAAACTCCGAAAGGATGAAGAGTTAACTTCCGATCGTATTCAAATGATCTACGGCGCAATGAAAAATAGTGTTCAGGATAATCATCGAGATTTTCCAGACGGCTCCTACGGTAGGAAATACTCGCTTGCTGATTTAATGGCTGACTACGGATTACGAACTTCGAAGCCATGGTACGAAGCCCTTGACGCAATTCATATTCAAACCCGCCTTCACTATCGGGAAATACTTTCACGTGGAGAAAAGCTTACGGGAACTCCACGTGTTCGTCTTTCGACAATTCACGCCGTGAAGGGCGGAGAGGCCGATCACGTTGTGCTTTTAACGGATATGGCAAGAAGGACTTATGATGAATTTTTGAAAGACAGTGATGATGAACATCGTGTATGGTACGTGGCAGTTACACGTGCACGTGAGAGTTTATTTTTTATTGAAGGAAGATCCACTCGGCAATACGAAATCTAGGAAAACTCTTGGAAAACGTCCATGATCACAAACCTCACTAATAATAAGGGCCAAGTCGAAAAAATATGCCCTTATTATAATAAAAAATGCTTCACATGCATTTTACTTAATAAGCGTTGTTTTTTCAATACTTTATAAGTACTCCAGGTACTTCATTCAAAGACTTAATCTCCGAAATCCCGCGTTATTGGTGACTTTCAAGCTTCGATAGGTTGACAATGTCGACGGAATTTATGTAAAATGTTGGTGTAGCATGGATTGTTTGTTGTTTGTTGTTTGTTGTTTGTTGTTTGTTGTTTGTT
>CEPX01171244.1_pt1 | contig 10229 bp, 6 predicted proteins | sample 361361 | NCBI WGS metagenome assembly CEPX01 (sample SAMEA2619974, study PRJEB7988) | marine metagenome | biome: marine biome (ENVO:00000447); feature: mesopelagic zone (ENVO:00000213) & marine oxygen minimum zone (ENVO:01000065); material: "saline water (ENVO:00002010), including plankton...
TGAAATACTTGGCGTTCTAGCAGAACATGAAATAAACTCAGAAAGATTTGACAGACTGGATGATTACACAAAGCAAATTGCCATGATACCTGTCAGTGCAAAGACAGGAGAAGGAATTCCAGAAATGCTCATGGTCCTCACAGGTCTAGCGCAAAAATATCTTGAAAGTTCTCTTGAAATAAAAGAGGGAGAAGAAGGAAAAGCAACAATACTCGAAGTTCAGGAAGACAAGGGTGTGGGAACAACACTGGACATAATACTCTATGATGGCCAGATAAAAAAGAACGACAAAATACTCATAGGAACATTAAATGAGCCAATCACAACAAAAGTTCGTGGATTGTTTGAGCCTGAAGGAAAGAAACTGAAATCAGTAAACAAATTGCACGCCGCCTACGGAGTAAGAGTCGCAGCACCTAACATCGAAGGAGCAATCGGTGGAATGCCCTTAGTAGTCGCAAACACAAATCTAGAAGAAAAAAAGGAAGAATTGAAAGTTGAGATTGAGTCTGTGATAATAGACACAGACAAAGAAGGTGTCATAGTAAAAGCAGATACACTCGGGAGCCTCGAAGCCCTCACAGCTCTGTTAAAAAAAGAGGACTTCAAGATAAAGAAAGCTTCAATTGGAGACGTGACAAAAAAGGATCTGGCTGAAGCATCTTCCAGCAAAGACACAATAAACAGAACAATTCTTGGATTCAATGTAAAAGAAACAGAAAAAGATTCAAAAGTAAAGACAATTCTCAGCAGTGTCATTTACAAATTAATTGATGATTACAAAGAGTGGAAAGGGGAAATAAAAAGAATAGAAGAACAAAAAGATCTTCAAGCACTAACCATGCCTGTCAAAATGAAAATTCTAAAGGGTTGCGTTTTCAGGCAATCCAGTCCGGCGGTAGTTGGAGTTCAGATAGAAGCAGGAACACTCAAAACAAATACAAAACTAATGAAAGCGGACGGGGCAAATGCATCATATGCAAAAAGTATGCAGCACGAAGGAGAAAACATCAGCGAAGCATCATCAGGAAAAGAAGTTGCAGTATCCATTCCGGACCTAACAGTAGGCCGTCAAATAAAGGAAGAAGATACACTCTATTCAAATCTAACAGAAGATGAATTCGTTCAGCTCAAGAAAAGACAAAAACTCCTAAAGAAAGAAGACATAGAACTCCTAAAAGAAATAGCAGATATCAAGAGAAAGAACAATCCTATGTGGGGAGTTTAATTATTTCTGCTGTTCATTCAGCGCAAGCAGTTCAGAGTAGAGTACAGCTGTATTTCACTCAGTAAGCTTTAAAAACCCAAAATCTACAGCCTATCTAACAATGGCAGAAGAAATCAAATGCGTAATAAATGATTCAAAGAACGGCAAGAGCTACTCAAAACCAGTGGATAAATCAACCCTCTCAGGGAGAAAAATAGGGGAAAAAGTGCCTGGGAATCTATTCGGCCTTACAGGATACGAACTCACAATCAAAGGTGGATCAGATAATGCAGGCTTTCCAATGAGGCCGGAAATTGACACCCACCACAGAAAAAGAATTTTTGTTCAGAACAGCGTTGGAGTAAAAATAAAAGAGCGTGGTCAATTCAAGAGAAAGACAATACGTGGAAACACAATAAGCAACGAAACAGCACAAGTAAATCTAATAGTCTCAAAATATGGTACAAAACCAGTTCAGGAATTGATAACGCCGACAGAAGAGAAACCAAAAGAAGAAAAAGAGAAAAAGCCTGAAGTAGAGAAGAAAGAAGAACCTAAATCTCAAGAAGCAGAGAAGAAAGAATAATTTTACATATCAAATTGTTCCATTTCTGCAATTATCCCATCCATTTTAATTTCTGGATCCCTAACATGACTTATCCACTCACAAAGAACTTCCCTTGGAATCATTTTAAGATAACCTTTCTCATCTTCTAATTCTCTTTTCTTTCGTCTGAACATTTCAAATCTATCTTTATCAAGTCTAACAGCATTTATCTCAAAGTCAGTTGAATTCTTATCCTTAGATTTAGTTCTTTCAATATAACCAAACTCATAAGGAGTTCCAACACCTGCATTGTTTTCAGTTGCAGATTCAGCTGCGTTAAGCATTTCAAGTATGCCTTCATCAAGAGTCAGTTCTCCAAGTCTGTCTCTATATGCCCTTTTACCGCTATTCATTCTCGCATCGAATTCACGCGCTCCATCAGCAAGAGAAAGAATTTTACCAGGCCTGTACTCAAATATAGTATTTCCTGGATTGCTAATCATACAAATATTTGGACCATCAAATTGATTCAATCCATCAAAGGCAGAAACAAGTAAAAGATCTGGCCTCTTGTTAACCCTGCCCTCCATTCTTGCAAGATATTCTTCTTCAAGTCTTTCAGAAAGCTTTCCATTTTCAAAAAGATGTCTGAAATATCCATAATCATTATCAAACTTCAGCAAAAATTGCTTCATCGTTTCTTCTCTATGGATTTTCCTATAGACTTCCCCAACATAATCCTGAAGTTTGGTATTAGATTTGAACTCTTGGCCATACAATTCTCTTGCCACCCTGTTTGCAAAATAAGGATTTCCAGAAACCCCCATCAATCCTGCCCCGTTCATGCCAGGAAGAAGACCATCATCAACATTAAGATCAATAATTTTGTTCTCAAGACCTCTCTGCTGTCCAGTAATTGGATTGGTAGCTACAGAATCTTGTACAATAATTACCTGTCGATAATTCGGTATAAACGCCGAGCAAAGGGTCATTTTAAACAAGAAATAGGCTATAAACTATATAAATCTTTCCACAATTACCACCAACAAGAAACAACAAAATATGGCCACAACAGCCTTTAAAAGCGTATATCAAGCATTAAACATAACCCAGGGAACTGTACAACCCAGGACTTGAATGAACATATCTTGAATCTTCAAGTTCCTCAAGCCACTTCTCCAGAATTTCGGAATTACAGTCAACAGCAGTCTCCCCATCAACAAAATCTTCTATATGGCCGCCACCAATATAAGAGAACATTTTAACATTGGAATGAGTACGTATAAATTCAAAATACTTTTCAAACCAATCCCAATCAACTTTCCCAGGTTCCTTGCAGCCAGCAATACCCGCCTTCCCCTGTTTCGCAGTAGATTCTGCAATCATAAATGGCTTGCCTCTCTTGACTGACTCTTGATAAATCTCCTCAGTCAAAGGAAGTTCAAAAATGTTTTTGCTGAAGATACTAATAGCAAACCAGTCAACTACATCATCTCCAGGATAATAAGCCATAAAATCCTGGTTAGCAGTTTTACTCGAAACAACATGCCATACAAATGCCACATTATCCGCTCCATATTCCCTCAATTTCTCCGCAACGAAACGATAAGCATCTCTATATTTTTTAGGATCATCATAATAATTTGGCTTGCAAAGACAGTTTGCTTCAAAAGCTATTCTTACATACAAAGGCCGATTGGTTTCCTTAAATCTCAATGCCATTTGTTTTATGTTTTCTTCAAGTTCTGGATCCCTGGCTGCTGCTCTTATCATTATAGTTGGATCTTTTTTGGCACCAAGCCCCACTCCAATTTGAAGTATGGTATTCGGATGTTCATCAATATAATGTTGTAAATTATGTTTTTCAGTACCCTTCACAGGACCACTCTTAAGACCTTTTAGTGTAGTAACTGTAGTATAAAACATCGCTCCGGCTGGTTTTGGATGAACGTTTTCTAGATACTCATCAAACGCTGCATTGCTCTGACCAATTACATGAAGTACCTTTCCATAAGAAGGTTCAAAACTATGAGGCACTACAGGTCCAGATGGCAAGGTTGGCTCTGGTTTCGTTGGAACTGGTTTTTCTTCTGCTGTAGTTTGTCTTGGAGTTGGAATTCTTTCATCTTCTTTTTCTTTTTTGCCACAACCAGTCAATAACAGATTAAAAGTTAAAAGAACAATAAGCGCAACAATAATTCCTCTTTTCACATTATTATGTTGTAGCCAGAAGTTAATAAGGCTTCTCACTTGTTTTCAAAACTCGCCTAAAGAGCAATATTGCAACAATCAAGAGGAAAATAACCAACCATAATCCTGGATTGAGCAGAATGGATTTTACTTTAGGCACTTCTCTCTCACTTTCTCTTCCTTTTTCTTCCCTTTCGCCTTCTCTTCCAGGCCCAGATTCAAAATATCCTTCTCCAGGAGGTAATATTTCTTCCAGAGGTGTTATCTCCGGTTCTGTTTCTTCCTCTGGTGGTTCTTCTGCCGGCTCATCTTCTTCAGTCTCCTCTTCTTCAGCTGTTTCTTCTTCAGCTGCTTCAGTTTCGTTAACCTCTTCTTGGGTCTCTTCAGCTGCTTCCTCCTCAGGTTCTTCCTCTGGTTTTGTAATAGTAGGTTTGATAAGAGGCAAGACATTCCAAGCAGGTTTAGGGTTTCCCCCCTCATCTTTAAGACCAAAGAGATCCTCCTTCCCCTGCGACACCCCAATTTTTGGATAAGAATCTTGATGCATCCAAATATTATAACCTATCAACCCTTCCTGTTTTGAAATAGCATCTAGGTTTTCTATCCATGTTTTCTGCTCCTCTTCCGTAAATTCATAAGTGCTCACTCCGCTTTCCCATATTATAATCGGTTTGGAAGTCAAAGCCTTGACATCATTTATATAATCTATAAGTCCTTGCCCACCAATATCAGTCGAATCCTTCGGATAATAACCAAGAGGAATTACAGAACCAAAACTAAATATATCTGCAAGTTCTGCATCAGTAAGGTCACTTTCCCATTTGAATCTTGAAGGTTTAAAATTCTTAAAGGCGAGAATAGCATCTGTATCATATTTTTGCAGTGCATCTTCAATTTCACTTAAACTTAGTCCATAATCTCCATCTTTATGTATTCCTAACAAAAGAAATCTATAATAATCTCCCCATTTTTCTTTACTTGACTTGTATGGTTCCTCTCCCTTCTGGTTCCAATAACCATCCCAGCTTGAATGGTCTGAAGCAACAAGCTCAACTGATTCCCAGTCCGCATAGTTTTCATCCCATCTTGTATTCCAGTAACTAAGGTCTGGGTTTTTATCCTGCAAAAACTTTTGCCACATCTCAACATTTTTTGGAGTATCTCTTCCCCAAGGGAATTTTATATAAAGAGATTCAAAGGCATGTTTGTAATAGAGAATATTTGGCTTATCTTTCATTATTCTTCCAAGTTCTTCATGAAAAACCAAGTAAGCTTCTTTTTTATTTTCATCTGTAAGAATATCCCATGAATGTCCCAAATATCCAGGATGCATAATACCTCCTTCGTCCACAAAAGAATTTATCCATTTTGTATCTTGAATACCTTCTGGAACTGAAAAAGTGCTGGACTTGATATTAAAAATAACACTTAACCCATAGAAATCAGCCAGATCAACAATATTCTGCAATTTTTCTTCAAACATCCCATTGTAAGTTGCAGTCTTTGTTTGAGAATCCCATGAGGTCATTATATCCCCCCAATCAATCCATATTCCTACAACATCAAACCTGCTTGAAAACTCTTCAAAATCATCCTCCAATACAACCATATCAAGCTGGTCAAAATTCGAATGATAATAACTTGGTTGCGTATAGACAATTCCTTTTGAAAATTCTGGAAGGCCCGCACCAACTATGGTAATCAAACCAAATAGCAGAAAAACTATAAAAACAATATTCAACCTCCTTTTCATGTTTTAAAGTCATGGTTTGTTTATTAAAAGTTTTTCTGAGTTGCTTAGCAAAACAACAGAATAATACCATAAAAACGCTTATAAACGCCATTTAAGGTAAATTGAACATGCCAACATCTAACAAGTCAAAATCAACATCCAAATCCCAACCAGAGATAAATATCGGTCTCATCGGTCACGTGGATCATGGAAAAACCACTTTGACAGAACGTCTCTCTGGAAAATGGACAGACACCCATTTTGAGGAAATAAAGAGAGGTATTACAATAAAACTCGGATATGCGAACAGCAGTTTCTATAAGTTCAAAAACAAGAAGACAGGCAAGACAGATTATTGCACAACAGAAAAAGGACCAAAAGGAGAAAAGACATCTCTTCTAAGAAAAGTTTCATTCATAGATGCTCCAGGCCACGAATCTCTAATGGCAACAATGATATCTGGGGCAGCAATAATGGATGGCGCAGTTCTGCTAGTGGCTGCAAACGAGCCATGCCCGCAACCACAAACTGAAGAGCACTTAATGGCACTAGAAATAATTGGTTGCAAGAATATAGTCATAGCACAAAACAAGATTGACTTGGTGACAGAAGAAGAAGCGATAGAAAACTATAAACAAATCAAAGATTTTGTTAAGGGAACAATAGCAGAAAAAGCGCCAATAATTCCAATTTCAGCACAGCAGAACATAAACATAAATCACCTAATAGAAGTTATTGAGGATACAATAGATACCCCAAAGAGAGAAGGGGAAAAAGAGCCAATTATGTTTATAGCAAGAAGTTTTGATGTTAACAAACCAGGGACAGACATAAACAAGCTGGTAGGTGGGGTCCTTGGAGGAGCACTTAAGCAAGGAATTTTAAAAGTTGGAGATAGTATTATAATACTCCCAGGAAGAAGCATTCAAAAAGAAGGAAAAACAGAATGGGAGCCAATAAAAACAACTATAATCGGGCTACAAACAGAAGATATCAAAATAGAATCAGCACATCCAGGAGGTTCTATTGCTGTACTCACTTCACTTGATCCAAATTATGTCAAGGGAGATGCATTAAGAGGAAACACACTTGGACTAGAAAAGAAATTGCCTTCAACATGGGAAGAGTTCTCACTAAAATGCACTCTTCTAAAAAGAGTCGTGGGCGAAAAAGGCAAGACAAAAGTAGAAGCAATAAAGATAACTGAACCACTCATGCTCAACGTAAACTCAGCAACAACAATTGGAGTGGTTACAAAGATAAAAAAGAATGAAATTCATGTCAAATTAAAACTTCCAATATGCTGCACAAAAGATAACCGCATTACAATCTCAAGAACTATTGGTAACAGATGGAGATTAATTGGTTATGGGACTATTTCTGATTAACAGGATTTTCTTCACCTTCAACTCTCGCAACACTTACAACATTGTCTCCACTCAACATCTTCATCACTCTCACGCCTTGAGTGTTTCTTCCAATACAACCAATATCCTTAGCCTTAGTTCTAATCACAACACCATTCTTGCTCATCAAAATCAAACCATCACTTTCGTCCACAACAACAGCGCCAACAACTTTGCCATTTCTTTCATTGGCGATTATATTTCTTACACCCTTGCCGCCCCTCTTTATCAATCTGTAAGCATCTAGTTTAGTTCTTTTTCCATAACCATTCTCAGTAATAGTAAACAAACTAGAACCCTCGCCGCAACGGCTCATGCTCACAACATTATCATCTTTACCAAGAGTTACACCTCTAACACCTCCAGCATTTCTACCCATGTTCCTAACATCTCTCTCATTGAACTTTACCGCATTTCCATTCCTCGTAGCAATAATAAGATCATCAGTTCCGCTACTCAGTCTAACTCCAACAAGCTCATCTTTTTCCCTTAATCCAATGGCCCTTATTCCGCCTTTTCTTGGCCTAGAAAACTCGCCGATGCTCGTTTTCTTAACAACGCCCTTCCTAGTGCACATCATAACAGACGAACCAATCTCAAAATCATGCACTGGAAGCACAGCGTTCACACTTTCACCTTCACTCAACCTAAGAAGATTCACAATAGCCTTTCCTCTAGCATATCTGCTGCCAGTTGGGAGCTGATAAGCCTTCAGCCAATATACTTTTCCCTTGTTGCTAAAGAACAACAGATAATTCAGATTAGAAGTTACAAATATTTCTCTAACAAAATCCTCTTCCCTAAGCTTTGTACCTTGCACACCTTTTCCTCCTCTTCTCTGAAGCTTGTAAGTGTCAAGCGGCATCTGTTTTATGTATCCTGAATTTGTGACACTAACTGCAACCGTACTTTCTTTTATCAGTTCTTCCTCATAGATAATTTCCTCCTCTTCACCCAACTCAGTTCTTCTCTCATCACCATAAAGCTTTCTCACATTTTCTAATTCATTAACTACAATATTTTCTATTTTCTCTTCGCTCTCAAGTATTTCCTTAAGTTTTCTAATCAATTCAAGAAGCTCTTTATGTTCCTGCATAAGTTTTTCAGTTTCAAGAGAAGTTAATCTCTGCAGCTTCATCTCAAGAATAGCATTCGCCTGTTTGTCAGTGAGTTTATAATTTTCCATCAGCCCAACACGTGCAACATCAACATTATCTGCGCCTTTAATCAGTTTCACAACAAAATCAATATTCTCCAGCGCAACCTTCAATCCTTCTAAAATGTGAGCCCTCTCTTCAGATTTATCCAAATCAAATTTCGTCCTGCGCACAACAACTTCCTTTCTATGATCCACATAATGTTTTATGATTTCTTTAAGATTCATTACTGCAGGCTGGCCATCGTGTAGGGCAAGAAGAATTATTCCAAAGCTTACTTTCAGTGAAGTATGTTTCATAAGAAGATTAAGAACAATATCAGGCTCAGCCCCTTTCTTAAGCTCAATCACTATTCTCATTCCTTTTCTATCACTTTCATCTCGTATATCAGAAATATCTCCAATAACCCCACTCTTAACTAAATTAGCAGTATTTTCTATTAACGCAGACTTGTTGACCATATATGGTATTTCATGGATGATTATTCTCCTGTCTTCCACACTAGTTTTAGCCTTTACAATAACTTTTCCCCTTCCAGTTTTGTAGGCCATCTTTGCCCCCGTAGTTCCGCACATTATACCTCCAGTAGGAAAATCAGGAGCCTTAACATGATTAGTCAGCTCATCAAAATCAATATCCTTATTCCTAATGTAAGCAATAACACCATCACAAACCTCATTAAGATTGTGTGGTGGAATATTAGTTGCCATACCAACAGCAATTCCAGTACTGCCGTTAATCAGAAGATTAGGCATTGCTGCCGGCAGCACAATAGGCTCCTTCAAGGTGCTGTCAAAATTAGGTTTAAAATCAACAGTTCCCTTATCAATATCCTTAAGCATCTCATCGGAACTCTTCTTCAACCTGGCTTCTGTATATCTCATGGCGGCGGCTCTATCTCCATCAATACTTCCAAAGTTTCCTTGACCATCAATCAGAGGATACCTTAAACTAAAACTCTGAGACATCCTAACCAATGAATCATAAACAGCAGTATCACCATGCGGATGATATTTACCCAAAACTTCTCCAACAATCCTGGCACACTTCTTAAATGGCTTGTTGTAATGCATGCCCATCTTATTCATGGCGTAAAGTATCCTTCTATGAACAGGCTTAAGACCATCACGCACATCAGGCAAAGCCCTGGACATTATGACAGACATAGCATAATCTACATAACTTCCTTTCATCTCCTGTTCAATCAGTCTCTGTTTTATTTTCTCTGCCATCTTACACATCCAAATTCTTTACCATCTTTGCATTCTCAAGTATGAAGTTTCTTCTAGGGACAACTTCCTCGCCCATCAGCACACTAAATATTTCATCTGCCTCAGCCGCATCATTGATTGTGACTTGCTGAAGTATTCTGTTTTCAGGATTCATTGTGGTATCCCAAAGCTGTTGTGGATTCATCTCTCCAAGACCCTTGTATCTCTGCAAAGCAACACCTTCTCTGCCAACTTTAGAATATATTTCTTCAAGCTCAGACTCGTTGTAAGCATAATGAACTTCCTTTCCCTTAGTAATCTTGTACAATGGAGGGGTGGCAATATACAAATAACCTGATTCTATCAATGGTCTCATATATCTATAAAAGAAAGTTAAAAGCAAACAATTAATGTGGGATCCATCGATATCAGCGTCTGTCATTAAAATTATCTTATGATACCTTGCCTTCTCAACATTAAAATCATCTCCAATTCCAGTCCCAAGCGCAGTAACCATTATAGATATCTCATTGTTTGCAAAAACCTTGTCAAGCCTTGCCTTCTCAACATTGATTACCTTTCCCCTAAGTGGTAGTATAGCCTGTGTTTTTCTACTCCTTCCTTGCTTAGCAGAACCTCCAGCAGAATCGCCTTCAACAATATACAATTCAGAAAGGGCTGGATCTCTCGACTGGCAATCAGCAAGCTTCCCTGGAAGACTCCCAGAATCAAGAGCGCTCTTTCTTCTTGCAAGCTCCCTTGCTTTTCTAGCTGCAAGC
>CEPX01104249.1_pt1 | contig 10228 bp, 12 predicted proteins | sample 361361 | NCBI WGS metagenome assembly CEPX01 (sample SAMEA2619974, study PRJEB7988) | marine metagenome | biome: marine biome (ENVO:00000447); feature: mesopelagic zone (ENVO:00000213) & marine oxygen minimum zone (ENVO:01000065); material: "saline water (ENVO:00002010), including plankton...
TAAGCAAGACCGTCCAATTTCCATGAATTTTCCATCCTTGGAAATTACGAAAGTATCTTTCCGATACCGAGCGGTTTTGCAGTGATCGCAAGCCCCTTTGGACTTACGGAATTTCTTGGGAACTTCCATAGTGGGTGCAGAGAGAACAGTGACGTAATCACCAGCACCATCATGGGTCAATTTACCAATGAATTCCCAACCATTAATCTTGGGAACTTCACCCTTAACGGTAACATCAATCATAGATGTTTTTACAGGAACCTCATCCACTTTGGACTTGGATTCGACAACATAAGTGTCGGAAATCTCATAAGTGAGAAGACCATCCAAACCCTTCTTGGTCGCCCGTTTAAGGATTTTGTCCAGTTTTCTAGAAACCATACCTCTATACCCTGCATTGAGGGTAGTGGTAAAATCAAGTACTTTTTCTGTATTTCTCATCATATCTTAAGCTAACACATCTAAAGAGGATTGTCAAGAAAAAAATGAGGTTAAATGAGGTTTTTATGAAAAAAGTGTCCGAATCTGTCATAGTGTTGTAAAAATGTCACACTATCTCAGCCGGTTTTCCAATATCTTGGCTTGCTTTGCCACCTTACGGGCTCTACGAAGTGCTATGTCCAATTTCAACTTACTTACCCTTTTGGTAAAATTGGAACCTTCCATGTGATCGTATTCGTGAAGAAACGCTCGGGCTTCCAAATCTGTGAATTTGTTCTTTATTTGTTCGCCATTTTCGTCTTCATACTCAACTTCAATCCAGACAGGTCTTTTGATTTTAAGCCACACTCCGGGCCAGGTCAGGCAACCTTCTTCCATAAGTATATCTTCTTCACTTTCTTGTATGATTTTGGGGTTAAAACACGCAATAGGTTCACGTTTCGAAAAATCGCCATACATTACGAATACACGCTCCATAAGTCCCACCTGATTCGCAGAAAGTCCAACGCCACTGTGTTCTTTCATAACTTCAATCAAATCGTTCTTAATCTGTTCACGATCAGCACATTCACCAACATTAGTCAAAGGGACTTTTAAAAGTGGGTGATTATTTCTAAGTAATTCATATTTTGTCATTATATTCTTCCATAAAATGTAGTTTCTGTTTCTTTATCTTCAAAAAGATACCAAGCACAATTGTCTTTGCCCGTCATGTTACCAAACCAACTAATTCGGCCAACACTGACGATCTTGGAACATTTTTTTATATAAGGTGTTGATTGTTTGGTGTGGGCCCAGTCTGTATCGAACAACAACCATGTTGGCCTAAGTGAAGAGAAGTGGTCGATCATCGAATGAAGCAAAGTTCTATCCCAAGGTGGATTCGTGATTATAAATTCAGATTCCAGAACTTGAAAATCCCCAATCTCACTAAAATCATTTTTTGCAATTCCCTCAAGTTGTGGTTCAATATCACTTGCCCACATGCATGTACCACCAAAATATTCAAGATGTCGGCACAACTGTCCATCACCAGCACATGGTTCAGAAAATGCAAATTTTCTGGGTAAATGTTCGATAAGGGGCTCTACCGCCTCAAATGGCGTTTGGTAATAGTCTCTGGGCTTTCTTTCAAAATCACTTCGTTTTCCCACTTTATTCTCCATCCTAATGTTGATTTTGCAAAATCACTTCGTTTTCCCACTATTCATATACTCTGTTATGGGTACTATTCACTCTAACAAATGTAGCACACTTTGTCAAGTCCTTTAAGCGTTTTGCACCCACATATGTACAAGCAGACCGAACTCCACTGAGAATATCTACAACGGTATCTCTTACAGCTCCACAGTAAGGAATTGTAACGGTTTTGCCTTCTTCACCTCTGTATTCCCTATTAGCATAACCGTGTCTGTCCATAGCAGTCTTGGATGCCATGCCATAAAAACTCATACCTATTGGGTCTGGATTATCGTCTTTAAATATCAACTCTCCATCGCACTCATCATGTCCAGCAAGCATACCGCCAATCATAACGAAATCAGCCCCAGCAGCAAATGCCTTAACTATATCACCAGAAGAATTACATCCACCATCTGCAATGATATGTCCACCAATACCGTGTGCCGCATCAGCACACTCAATTACAGCACTCAATTGAGGATAACCTATTCCTGTTTTAATACGAGTAGTACACACACTACCCGGCCCCACACCTACCTTAACTATATCTGCTCCGGCAAGAATAAGTTCTGCTGTCATATCTGCTGTTACCACATTTCCAGCAATAATTGTTGCATTAGGTAAATGCGTTCTCAAATGTTTAATAGTTTGTACGAAATTTATAGTATACCCATTTGCAACATCAAGACCAACAAACGATATATCTTCATATGTATTGGCAACTTCAACAAGTTCTAGTATTTCTTTATTTGATATACCAGACATTACACAAAGTTTGTTTCTGCGTGATGCTGATTGCCATAGCATACCGTTTTTATTGTGATGTCTGGCAATACAAGTCACCATGCTATGAAGACTCAATTCCTCATGCATCTCAAATGTACCAACGGTATCCATATTACTTGACATAATAGGAACGCCTGTCCACTTTTTACCACTGTGATAAAAGGAATAAGTTCTTTCTAACTCGACATCAAATCTGGATGTAAGAGTCGATCTCTTTGGCCGGATTAATACATCGGAATAGTCTAGTTTAACATCATCTTCTATAAGCATTATTCATCCAATTTATTATCATCCAATTCATCATCTTTACATATCTTTTCATTATTAATAACACGGAAAACTCTACAGTCGCTTTCTGCGATTGTAGAGACAACATTATCCACCACACTCTTGCCTGTTTTGGCCTGTACAACTCCATCTACCAATACTGAAGCCAAACCCAGAGGGTCTATTATTGTACAAGATGTTAATAACAACACTGAAAATGAAATAAAGTAAATTTTTATCGTTGCTAGCAACAAGTGATTTTATTTTCCTACTAATCAACAACATGGCTAAAATTTTTAATCTTTTGGAACCGTATTGTGCTCTTAAATTTATCTACGAGCATGTCTTGTTTATGACTAATTACGAATACATTTTCATCACCAAGCGTGTTTAAAATTTTCAGAAACTCATCTGTGCCTGTGCTATCAAGGGAACTATCAAAAATCTCATCCAACATCAATAAATTGGTGTTGGTGCTATTTTTCATTTTTGCAACAGCTCTCCATGTGAATAGGAGAGCCAAATCAATTCTCATTTTCTCACCTTCACTGAAAGATTCGTATGTAAATTCATCCCGAAAACGTGATTTAATTGTCTCACTAAATTTTTCATCAAGAGTGAAGTTCACATAAAACTCCATAGAGGTGAGATAAGTATTTATCAGTTTGTTCATGATGGGTAGGTATTGTTTGATAATTTTAGTCTTAATACCTGTGTCCTGTAACATATTTCTTACAGCCTCAGCATATGTCTGGTCTTCACGTAATTTCTGCTGCTGTTTCTCAAACGACTTCAAAGACTTCTTGAGTTCTTTTAACTTATCCGTATCTTCTTTACTGATTTCGCCAGACTGTAACTGGTCAATTTCTGTCTGTAGAGTTGCGTTAAACTTTTCCATTTCCTTGATAGAATAATTAATTTTTCCTATCTCAGCATCATTTTCTCGTATCTGTCGAATGTAATCTTGTATTGCATTATAAATGGTTTCCTGCTTCTCCAGCTCTCCCAATAAATCTTTAATACCACTATCAAATTTTTCATATTCAGATTTCTTGGAGACAATCATATTTTCTTTAAATGTCTCATCAATATGTTGTTCGCACGTTGGGCAATCATCATTATTTTCAAAAAACCCAATATACTTGTTTGTTGCAGAACGTCTTACCTTCAGCTGCTCATGGAGGCCTTTTAATTTTTGCACCTTCTCTGATTGTTCAGTTTCCTGTTTTGAGTTGAAGGCCAAGTCATCATTACTTTGTTTAAGTTCACCTATCTTCTCTTGTCTATTAGATATTTCTTCCTCATTACCAGTAACAATCTTAGTTTTTTCTTTAATCAACTTGTTCTTATTCTTCTTAACATCATCTATATACTTGTTCTGTAGAGTAATCTTTTCAGTAGTTAACTCTACACTATATTTTGCTTCCCTTTGGTCTTCTGTAATAGTTTTAAGTTTTTGTTTCAACAACATATTCATCAGAGAGAAAATCTGAATGTCCAGAATGTCTTCTACTACTTCCCTGCGTTGTTTAGCCTTCAACTGCATAAACGGAATGAACGTGGATGATCCCAGAATAACAACCTGTGTAAAACTGCGATAGTTCAACTTCAAGATTTGCTGTTCAAGATACTTCTGATAATCCCTTACATTGGCATCCTGATTATACATCTTGCCGTTAATGTATATCTCAAATACGTTGGGTTTAATTCCACGCATAACCTTAATGTTCTTGGAACCTATCTCAAATTCAATTTCAACCTCACATCCGGCCATATTAACAGAATTGAGCAGTTGGGGTTTATTGATATTACGGAACGGTTTACCGAACAAACCAAAACACAAAGCATCAAGAATAGTGGATTTACCAGAACCATTCTCGCCTATAATGAGTGTTGTTGGGTTTCTATCTAATTGTATTTCTGTAAATTGGTTGCCTGTGCTTAAAAGGTTTTTCCATCTTACATACTTAAAAACGATCAAAAAAAGCTCTCCAAACTACCTTTACCATATTTTCTCTCTACCTTGCTAACATTATTAGCATTGTGTTCTACACTATCGCCCCTATGCTCATAAGGTATAGTATTCGTTAATTCATATTTTGTTTCGCCGGGCCGCTTAATCTTCCACTGCAAATCCTTATCCTTCGGATAATTTAGACCCCATTCGCATGTAGATTTTTTAAGATACTTTCTGTCCTTTTTACTCATAGGATAGATATAACGAAACTGTTTTCCCCACACTCTACTAAATCCAAGTTCACCCATTTTTGCATCATTGGGTCGGGGGCCGTATTTTGTATCCATACGGTTCATTTCTTTCTTCATTTTACGTTGGATGGTGCGAAAGTGAACCTTCTCACCAGACTCAGAAACGTATACATCGCTCCATATAAATCCACCATAAAGAAAGTTTGAGGCTTGGTACACATAGCCGGGTTTACCAACTATCCCATCAGCCCAAGTGTATAGGTATTTTCGTTCTGATGTATTTTCTTTCATCCACTTCACAGTTGCAGAAATCATTTGGGATTCAGAGTTGCGTGGCATTTCATCATCCATACACATTTTACCGATTTCATAATAATCACCTGTAGACAAATCAGGGAACATCTTTTTAATTGTTCCCATAGGATTTGTGCCCCAACCTAGTGTAAGGACACCAACCAGTTCATCGTCTTGATATGCACCCAACCATCGTTTAGTTAGTTTGGGCATTACAGGCGAGTAATGTCTGTCTTGAACGAAAAGTGTAGCCACTCTCCAATCAACCAGTTTCATTTCTATCACAGCTCCAAATCCTGTGCCTCATTATATAATGTCTTCATAGTATTTTTCAGTCTCTTTTTGTCCAACACTATATCCAAGTCATCAATATATTTCTCTAACAAAGTCATCGTGTCTTCTGTATTTTCCACAATATCATCTGATACATTACTTGCATCTAACTCCGAAAAATCCTCTATGATTTTAACCTCATAGGTGTCTACCTTCAGAAGTCGGTCAACAAACAAGTCAAACTGATATAAGTCTTTTTTATTGACTACAATCAACTTAACATATTTTTCCTCATACTTTTTAAAATCATAATCAGTATCGGTATGACTATAATCATTAACTGTATCATCATAATATATTTTTTCGAATAATGTATAAGGATTAACCACACGTTCAAGCTCTCTTGTCTCTGTGTCAAAAATATGAAAACCCTTCAAGTCACTATGGTCATTCCAATAAATTTCATATGGTGTTCCAAGATAATATATTTGGCCGTCATCTGATTTGTGATGAAAGTGTCCACTGAAACATAAATCAAACCGTTGAAACAACTCTTTACTATACTTGCCCTCAGTTTTATAACCCTTATGCATCTCAAAGCCGTTTATCTCTAGATGTCCCATAAGAATTTGTGCTGGGGAGTTAGAAAGGGCCAACATAGATTCGTTATAATTATTTGTATTAATCCACGGCATAAATTGAACAAGACATCCCTCAAAATCTACAACCTCAGGCCTAGTGTAAATATTATAGCGATCAGAATCCATCAATTCTTCCATTGAATTTACTTCACTTGTATTCTTGTAATAAGTGTCGTGATTGCCTATAATAACATGTAAGTCAACATTCAACTCTTGAAAGCGATTAACAAACCTTTTACGAAAATCACTGGCAGTCTTAAAGCTGATAAACTTACGTCTATCAACCACATCACCCAAATGAATACATGTGGTTATGTTTCTTTTTTTTAAGGTGGGGAAAAATATGTTGTCATAAAATTTATAAAAATATTCGTTAATATTTTGGTTATCATTTCTAGCTCCAACGTGAGAATCCGATATCAATGCTATCTTCATTCATTATCACCTTCATCCATAAATTCTTCTAGACCTTTCTTATTAGAACCATTTGTGGTCTTTTTTGGTTTGTATACATCTTCTATAGGAAGATTATCTATAGCAAACTGATTCGATATATTATATGATGTAGAATCATCATACGGCATAATTTCATAAGATTGATAATTTGTACTTTCTATGATTTTATTCTTAACATGGGTTTGTTTTTTTTCTTTTTGAATTCTTCTAATAAAAGCATAGTATATAATTTGTGTAAAATATGCGAAAGGGTTCTTCGACTTCTCTGGATTGAAATTTGAAGCATATTGTAGACAATTTTCGACACCATCTGATATCATATCTTCTTTATACGTATAATTAATAAAATTGGGCCGATAAGACAGGTGTTGTGCAATTTTAAGAAAACATTCCCCTATATAGTTTGTAACAGGAGGCCGTTCCTCACCAGAATCTTCTGCAAGCTTGCATTTTTCTTTCCACTCAATCATTGCTTCTAGAAAAACCTTATTATCAACGTAATGTTTGCCCTTTGCTTTTGCCATGTAGGTTCTCCTTAACTTAAACTTTATTAACATTACCACATCTAGAACAAAAAGTCAATACACAAATGGGTATTGACTCAAAAAAAATTTGGTATATTTGTTATGTTGTAAGTTTCAGAAACATATTAATGTATTGACTTACTACTTGTTTCAAGTTCTTCAAGTAATTCGTCATATATTTCATCTTCACTTGGGTCATTATACAAGTCTAAATGTCCAATTTCTTCGCTATTTCCATATTTGTCAAGTATCCCTTCATAATAAAGAGCTAGAGCAGGCGAGGCGTTCAATGTTAAAATAATATGAGATTTATCAATATCAAAACGCTCATCATCTGTAAATGGTTGAACCCAACGGGTGAGCATTAAAGATTCAGTCATTTCTCCTCTATGTCCCAACCCTGGCCGAACATATATCAATAGAGGATTTATAACTTCATACACATCATCAGCTTTTAATGCAAGATCACATATAATATTTTCTCCGCTTATTAGCTTTACAACTTTATATGTATTTGTATTCATTTTAGTTTTATCCTATCTATTTCATAATTAAACTGTTCTTCAGCGTATATATTTATACGAGCAAAGAAATGGTTAAGAGTAAAATTACGCCTTTCCTTATAACTCATATCATCTGCAATATCAAATACTAAAATGGAATCCTTAGTTGATGATGTACGCAAACCTCGGCCGATGGATTGAAGCACTCTGATTTTGGATTTACTTGGACTCGCGAGCACGATGTTGTTAATGTTACGAATATTAATACCAGTGCTAAAAGTACCGTAGCTCGCAATAGTTGTTGAGTTTTTATGTTTCTCAACAAGTCCACGAATTTTCTCCCTTTGATCTGTGTCTGTGCCGCCATATACGAAATATACATTTTCACTTCCTTTCATACCGTCATATAATATTTTACCATGTTTTTCTACTAATTGAAACAGACAGAGAGTATTGCCCCCAATAGTATTACATAAATTTAAAATAAACTTATTTCTAGATTCACACGAAACAAGGTAATCTATTTCTTCAGCATAACTCATCCTCTCTTTAATTTCTGGATGTTTTAGTATTATACATTTTATCTTTAAGTTCGCCAGAGTTTTTTTATCCATTAACTCTCTAGTCGTTACAACCTTCTCTACTGCACCAAACAACCCCTCTAATACTAATTTGTGTGTTTCTGTACCATCAAGTGTCCCTGTAAAACCAAATCTGTATTTACATTGGTGTAATTTAGTCATTATTCTTGTTAGAGACTTAGCCTTAAATGTGTGAGCCTCATCGCCAATTACGCAACCAAACTGTTCAAAATATTTCTTAGGCATTTTGTAGATAGACTGCCACGTTGAGATCACAACATCTTTAGTAACTTTGCGGTCATAGCCCTGATATATTTTCTGGCAATATGTACCAGACGACCATCCATAGTCTTCGAAGTCTGTATACATCTGTTCAACCAATGATGTGGTAGGAACAAGAATCAAGGTTTTCAAGCCCATTAGGTGATAATAACGAATTAGAGAATATATTATTAAGGATTTACCAGAAGCAGTAGGAGAAAGAAGAAGAGCACGATTTCTAGAGATAGCATGTTGCACAGCTTGTATTTGATAATCTCGTACTTTAAGAGACTTTCCTTTACTTTTAAGTTTGAGGCTTCTGACGAACCCGTTAACAACCTCACTAGCAACGACCCTCTCATCTTCTACTCCCTTCTCAAGTATATAGGAAATATTATGTTTATCACAGTATTTTTTAACATATTCCAACAATCCCACATATATCTCACCTGTAGCTGGAGAGAATAATCGTATTTTACCATCCCACATACGATTACGAACTGCGGGCATAAACTTTGCGTTTGGAACCTCAAATTGAAAAAATGACGATAGTTCTTGACTTTGTGATGGCGATAAATCAGATAGTATTAAATAGACTTCATTTTTCTTGGATATATGCATCTTGGATAACACCCACTACATCATCCCTGCTTCGAATTTTTTCCACTCTATTGAGTTTTTGATATCCCAGCCACGATTGTCAATTGATTTGATTACGCCCTTGCAATAATCTACACAAGTTTCGTAGTAACCAATTTTATTAGAAATTCTAAGGATATCTTCATCAGACTGTATATACATGGCAAGATCCGTTTTCATAACTCTAATGTCAAACGGCTTTGCAGCATATACCTTTGCTTCTGCCTTACCACCATAATACTCCCATTTCTGTCGATACAGGAGTTGATGGTCTGTTTTTGCTTTAACCAACAGAAGCTCGAAGTCTGCTTTATGGTTTAACCACTTCTGTTTGATAGCCTGATTTTTATATGATTCCTGATCAATCCGTTCTTGATCAGAAATAGGTAGGTCTTTGTTTGCACTTTGTTTTAATACTTCTAAATCCATAATATCTCCATAATAAAAAGTGAGCAGTTTGGTTTCTCTCCCTGTTTTATATTACCACAATCAATGTTGTGTGTTCTTAGATTTGATAAATGTTAAAGCTTACCAAATCTGCTCATAGGTATTTAGACACTTTCAAACTTGTAAATTTGATATGCAAATGATGCTGTGGCGGTTAGATACTCAACATCTGTTGCTGTCTGTGTAAAATCCAACGAACTGAGTGATATAGGGAACACATTTTTAAAATCAATATTTAGAATAGGGTTGTTTTTATTTGACAGGATCATAAGAAACGCATCTGAGTACATTGAAATGTCTGAAACAGTTTCTCCAATAAGGTCTACAGAAGGTGTACTGCCATCAGCAGGCCTAGTAGAAGTTTCATCTCTATATGTTCTAAATTCTTCGTGATCACTAGGAAACCCTATACCTGTTATCCAATCATGGAGAGATTTATAGTTTTCTAAGTATTCATCTACGATAAATGTAATCTCAAGATTCTCGTATTCTGCCTTATCACCCATAATTGGAATATCTTTAAGTCCTGTTGGAAATGTTGCTACCCCCACTGTAATGCCAGGAAGGTTTGCACCGACAGTGAAAAACTCCACTTTCGGTAACTGTTGAATACCAAAACGAAACTGGGTTGGGCTTGCATAGTCCAACTTAGTAGGTTGTCTTGCGAGTGGTGATTGTGCTGTTGCCATGATATTATTTATAATACATTAACAATGCCATACGTA
>CEPX01021247.1_pt1 | contig 10212 bp, 18 predicted proteins | sample 361361 | NCBI WGS metagenome assembly CEPX01 (sample SAMEA2619974, study PRJEB7988) | marine metagenome | biome: marine biome (ENVO:00000447); feature: mesopelagic zone (ENVO:00000213) & marine oxygen minimum zone (ENVO:01000065); material: "saline water (ENVO:00002010), including plankton...
CAGTTGCTTGAAGGATTCAATTTTTGCTTGCACGCTGGCATGGTCATTGGGTCCACCTCCACGTATTAATTCTAAATAATCATATACGAGTACCTGTGGACGTTGACCGTCCCACAGTTGCGCTGACGCAATCCGCATTGCCTTGTCCAGATCGTCCACAGACATACCCGTGGACTCAAAGTGCAGGTTGGTTTCATTCGCCATGATCTCGCTTGTGCGATTCCATGCCGCCTCGTCGCCTCGGATGAGGCGCCCCAACCAGTCTTTCTGGCTAATCTCCAAACGCATAGCCGTGTACCGCCCCCAAAACATTGATTCAGTTTCGTCGGGGCTAACCCACAGTGTCCTGTGGTTGCGGTTACGAGCAGCCATGTTCATAGCCAGCAACGTCTTACCCGTGTGCGTCTTACCGATCAGGGTGACCAACTGACCAGAACGTGCGCCACCTAGCGTGGCTTCATCAAACCCTCGTATTCCAAACTTCCACTCTCCTCCTGCGCTCAAGTCTGTGCGCATCCGTGACATTTGTTCAGTCTTGGGGGTGTACAACCGCTTCAAGTCAGCAGACGTAATACCCTCAATCTCAACCGCCGCTGGAGCGGGAGCAGCCGCAGCCGCTCCCGCTCCAACCAGCCTCATTGCGTCCTCAAGGCTTAGACGCTCAGGCAATTGCTGCCAACCAGTTCTGCGGATCAATCGCATCTGGACGCTCACCCCATGTGAATGGACTGTGCTTGACCAGCCCACCGAAGTAACCGCTCTTGTTGGCAAGCGGGTGGTTGCCTTCGCCTTGGCTCACGGTATGTGAACCGTCTTCGTTCAGGCTAGTACCACGCTTGATCTTGAAGTCACCAAGTCCGCACTTGCCGTTCTTGGTGATGGGAATGTCTTTGCCTTGCAGGGATTCCACGAAGTAGTTATCGGGGAATTGGCGCAACCCGTTGGCGAACAACTTGCGGATCGCCTGATTGTCCATGAACGCTGACTGCTGTGAACCGTAGACGATTCCAATAGCACGTTCGTGCATGAACAGTTTGTTCACTGCCGCATACTGGCTGTCGTCAATGTACAGCGACTCACGCTGAGGTGCCGACGCCTGCTGCACAGGCTGTGCCTGCGGGAAGGCTTCCACGACGGTCGCTATGGCAGTCGCCGTTGCATCCGTTACGTTGACGGCAGGCTGTACGTCTGCGACTGGCTGATCCAGCAACGTCCGCTTAACCTCCGACAACCCCTGTGCCAGAGCGATAGCGTTATCTACTGCCATCGTCACTGCCACACCTTCGTCGCCGTTGTTGATTTCAGCGACGGTCAGTTCGACCGCAACCTTCATCAACACCTGCGCTTCAATTGATGCCCTTTCGCTAGGGCTTAGTGGCGTAAATGCCATTATGGTTTCCTTTCGTTGGAACCTTTGCAATGCGCCCAATTGGCACACCATTTCTCAGAACACCACCACCCGTTGTCACCCAATACCCACGGTGGTGTGGGCATGGCTTCAACGTAGCGGCATAGTGCCAAGACCTTCGTACGTAGCCAGTCAAAGTGCGTCTGGTCACGCACTAAATCCATGCGACCTACCCCCGCAGGGTGCATGATCGCATATGAAAAGTTGGGGATACCTAGTGCATAGCAGTACGCTATGCTTTGCACATCCCATCTTTCATACTCCCAAGCATTTCTGGAATAGTCACGCTTGGGGAACTTCCAATCCCACAAGCGGTCGCTCTCTACTAGGTCAACTGTCCCTGTGAGATTCACTATGCGCTCATCGTCTTCGATGAGCGGAACCTCAAAGTAATACTCTACCGCCTTAGGCCACAATTGCGGGTACACTTCCGCATACCACGATGACAACTTCTCCTTGCCCAACCGTGCGGCCTCATCGGGCGCATACGATTCCCACCGCTCAATCGTGGGTACCGTGTCAGCCCAATAGTAATCGAACGCAGCGTGTAGATCGGATTCCTCCATCTCTCCCTGCTCGTCCATCCGTGCCGTCAAAGCATCTTCTGCAACCGCATGGCACACCGTGCCAAGCGACGCAGCATCTTTCGTAGGCTCTTCTACAAGCCCGAAGATGGTATTGCGAAACCTTTCCATGCACATGTCCGCAGTCTTGATCGAAGATTGGCGAACCCATGTGTGCACCCATCGTCCATCACCTGCTCTATGTAAAGCGTATTTCATATTTCCTCCTAACGGTACTGGGTAAACTCCTCCCCCTCTCTTTAGAGAGGGGGAGGAGGTACTGAGTACCACTGAGTTTACTCGCTCAAATGTGTCAGCGTGGCTCATTTCGGTTAAGATTCTGCGCCAACTCTATTACGAACGTGTTACGGTTACTTATCATCGGTATTCTTTCACCCGTCCACGAAAGTCGGGCCGTTGCAACACCTCAACACACTCAGGCGGTTCCCACCTGCCCCTAGTCACGATACGGCACATGCGGACAAACACCTGAACTCGCTGCACATGAACCGACTTGTCATCATACAACTCCGCTAACGCAGCGTCATACTCTGTGAACGCAGCAATCATTTCATCATACTGGACAGGTGTCAACGCTAACGTGGTCTTCATTTTGCCCATGACGCCTCCGACTTGCGAGTGGGGGCGAGAGGTATGAGGGACACCCCTCGCCCGCACTCTAGTTCCTAGATCGGCTGTGGATACTCTTCCCGCCTCTGACCGTACGGACGGTAAGCCAAACGGGTTACCAAACGGCCCGAACGGAAAGCGTTCCATGCCTTGATGAAGTAGGCCAAACCCAACCGCTGATCGGCGCTGAAACTCGGGTTCCGCAAGTTGCGGTCCTTCAGCACCTGTGTCTGTAACACCCAAGCAGGATTCCCTGTCGTGCTTGTCGGCGCAATCAACTCTTCGATAAACGCCTCAGTGTCTTCCTCGCTCAACTCGTTGAACAAGTACAAACCAGCAGTCGTTGCACTACGCACCAACGGAACATGATGCATTACACGGGAAGCCCGTGTGCACGCCTGTTCCAGCGGCACCTGATTCTGGAAGATGAACTCCAAGATCATGCGCTCACTCATGGTACGAGCAACAGCCTGATTGTTGTTTGGATCGCCAGTAGCCTGCATCAACAGCACGGACCTAGCAGCAGCAGGTAGCGCCTGTACGTACTTGAACTGACGGTAATCGTCAGGATCGGTACTTACGATGCGCAACACATCTGCAACCGTCCGCTTGCGGCCAAAGTCAATAGCAAGCAGCAAAGACGCATAGTCTGCGCCCTTCACAACGGAGAACCGTTGCGCTGTCTCGCTCTCAATGACCGCCTGTAAGCGATGCTGTCCATCAGCAAGGCGCCCCTGTTCATCAAAGATGATCGGGATGCCTATTTCTGCCCACTCGCCTTCCAGCATTGCAACCGCATACTTTGTGACCAACAGGTCACTCATGCTGCGATTGGGGGCAGCATTCTTCAGGATCAAAGCCGCCTCTTCGGGGCCAATCACCTGCGCAGACGTTTCATATCCGCTGTTGGACGGCACGACTCGTCCTTTACGTGCAACAATCCCCATAGTATTCCTCCTAGGGGTTGGGGTTATTACGAAACGAAGGCAGGGACACATACGTTCACGAAACGGGCGCAACAGTCGATGCCCACCTATCCTTTCAGATAGTTGGGTGTACTGTTACGTGTGTCCCTGCCCCCGAAAGGGGTGCGTGACCACCATACGCCCGAAAGGGACGGGTGGAGGTCATGTATGGCAGCCACGCACCTGACTAGGCGACGAGCGAACTCCCCGCAAGGTACTTGAGTGCCATGTCTGCAATCGGTGTCTTACCGTCCAAGGCACGAGTGTAGGAACGCTCCTGTGCAGCGTCCGTATCCTTGTATCCCGTGCTGATGCGGTGCTGTTCGGCACCTTGGAACGCATTGTAGGCCAACCAACGGTCACCCACCTCCGCATTCCACTGTTCCTTCTCAGCACGCCACGCTGCACCAACGGCAGCAACCCGCAAGTTGCGGGCTGTCACCGTCTTGTGGTGAGCATCAGGCTCAGGCTGCGGAAACACCGCCGACACCAACTGTGCGAACTGCAAGTCAGTGAACTCCTGATCCTTCAACACACGGGCCATGCGCTGCATGGTCCGTGTCTGCTCCATCGAAGACTCCAACACAGCCGCACGCATGGTGAGCATGTTGTCGTGGTTCTTCGTGGCCTTCACGCCAATCAACTGACCAGCGTGTCCAAGCATGTTCTCGCAACTGATGCGCTGCTGAATCGGGATGATCTCCGTCTTCCATACGCCATTCAATGACATACGAGTGTAGATGAACGGCTGAATAGTGTCGCCACCACCCAAGTCAAACGGGTCGTCAAGCACCTGCTCAACCACCACACGCTCACCGTGTCCAAACACGCTTACACCTGTGCATGACTCGGGGAACAACTGCTCCAACGTGTCGTACACATGCTGATAACCTTCACGCTCGGGGTACTTCCCTGAGTGTGAACCAAGCACCTGTCCCGTGTCATCACGGATCACGTATCTGTCCAAAGGCAAACCATTGTGCTTGCCTGACTGGTACAGCGGTGTCTGGAACTGCCCATCAGCGATGTAACCCGATGGCACGTACACCACGGGAAACACACCGCCCATCGCTTTCGCTACAGCGGATACAGTGGGTGCAACCTGTGGAATCACCTGTGTCGGCGCCTCATCGGCCTCCTGTGCATCCAACTCCACCACCTCCTGCTCGTCAGGCGGGTCATCGCCAAACTGCGCTAGGAAGTTATGCGCCCACTCAGCCGCATTATCAACCGTTTCTCTACTCATGCATTCTTCTCCTTTGCCCGATCATAAGGGCGTTTGCTTGGTATGTCATGCTTCCGACGCAGAGCGGTGACAAACGCCGCACGCTCCTGTCGTATTTCCTTCACACGCCTAGATACCATTATCCATACGGACGTACCTAAACATATGACAACAAATGACCACATGTAAAACATTAGAAACTCCTCGCTAATCATATACGCTCCATGATCACTTCGTCATCCATGTAACAGTTGGTGTAGAGGACAATCTGCCCACTGTCGTCTTCACCTGTCTCAAACAGGTAACGTAGCGCCTGAACCCATTCAGGACGCGACAAGCGCCCAATATCAAACTGCTCATTCCTCATCCTGTACTCGCTTATCTGTGGAGGGTTCGTCTTTCCACGGAGGCTCAGGCTTATCCCAACTCGGTACATGCGCCGTCTGTGTCAGCGGATCATCTCCGCTGACACACTCCTCATCATCGTTTGCAAACACGATGTCCCAGCACCTGTGACAGACGAACCATCCGCCCCTGTGCCCGATCAGCAACTCGCGCTGATCGGGCGTAAGGTCAGGAAACACATCCTGCACAAGACCCTCACGGTTTAGCCAACGGTTATAGGGACCGTCCTCAACCCGCAAAGAGTCCGTCGTCTTGCAATGCCTACACTCGGCAGATACAATCATCATACCTCCTCGGTACATGCGTCTATGAACTTGACCCGATCAAAGTTCGGGTTGAAGCCCTCAAACACGGTTGCTAGTCGTGACGTAATACGCCACAAAGCACTCTCATAACCATCCAGAAACGCTACGTCCACATCAGGGTCGTGCGTTTTCGTGTATTCACGGTTTATTACCCGTGCCACCTCAGTGAAGTGCATACGTGTCATGCCGCCCACTAGAACGGCTCCCCGCTGTTCACAGCGTGGCCCCGTGCATCCTGTACGGCAATCAGGATGTGCTTCAGCGAAGCCTCCGCATGTGCCAGCACAGCCTCAGGGGTATCATGGTTGGGCCTGAACCCATGTGAGTCTGCCATTAGGCGTGACACCATGCCCGTCAGTTCCGCAACTTTGGCTTCCAACTCAACCACACGCCGTGTCTCGGCCCACTGCGACGCAGCATCAGTCAATGTCTCAACTTTGGACTCCAACGCCTCTACACGGGGCAGACACGATGGCACCACCTGTGTGGACAGCAAACCACCATCCTCATACGAGGTGTCCAAGTGGTACTGGATGACCCTCGTCACCAACTCAGTCGCACGCTCACCAATGGTACAATGGGAACCCACGCTTATTTCGTTGTACGTTCGCAACAGTTCAGACACCGTTTCCTCAACGCCATCGCCATTGTTGCTGTATTCCTCCGCAGCCTCACGGGCAGCATCGTACACGGCATTAGACACAGCATCCCACGCATCCTCGTTGACGGTTTCAGACACCTGCCTAGACACAGCGTCCCACGCTTGGTCCTCAATCTTCTCATCCACGCCGTTGCCGACGTTCTCCCAAATAGCCTGTGCGAACTCATCCACATCAGCCGTTGTCCTGAACTCAAACTCACTCATACCTGCACCTCCAGTGCGTCATATATGTCATTTATGGCTTCCGCAAGCAGGTCGTCGTAACCGATACCCGCTTCCAGATCAACAAACAAGCGCATAAGCACCTGTTCTACGCTCTCACGTTCATGGTCTTTCATACCACACTCCCACGATCCATCATCTTCCGCAAAACCTCAAACACATCCGCTCGCGCTTCCGCATGGCTGACCTCGCCAGCCATCTCACTCGGATGAATCCTGTAATGCTTGTACCGCTCCGTAGCGTGATACATCACAGTCTCCAAACGCGACCAGTTGATCGGATTACCCTGCTTCTCCAACTGATCCATCAGCACCTCATGTATCACCTTCTGGCCTTCATTCGCATACCACATCATGCGCTCACCTCTTCCTTATCCCAATACATCAACACGCCAAGGGCATCTCCCTCAACCGCAAACCCATACTCAGCAGCCGCATCATTCGTCCACACATACTCACATGAGTAGTACGTGCCAAAGTCATGCGGGTTCGACTGAATACACAACCGCCCACCGTCAGGCTCAGGCCCGTAATGGCGCCTGATCTGCTCAATGAACCGTGCCAAATGCGCTCGTGCCTCACGAGTGTAAGCGTCGCCGCCCAACGCAGGGCACGGCTCATCCCACGGTCCCTCACCTATATACATACTGTCTCTCATCACGCACCTCCGTACGCTAAAATAGCCAAGTCGGCCAGTTCCCATTATCTCTCTCTCAATAGAGAGAGAGAGATAATGGGGGTTCCATACGTGTCAACTCCGAACCTCATGCACGGAAACCTCACGGTCGTAGTGCGACGGGTCTACACGCGACGCATTCAACACATCGTCTACACGGTTACGGGCATCATCCTCGTCATCCGCTTCTATGTGAAACTCCCAATGCGCAGTCTCGCTAACCTCAACCACATACATGTTCATACGCATACCTCCTGTAAGCGTCTATTCATTGCCAATGCATACTCATGCAGCGAGGGGGGTGCCACCTGCTTAGGACAGGCACACCCCCCCCATTCGCCGCAACCGATTGTGCTGCGGGTAGAAGGAGGGTGCCACCTAACGAGGCTAACCTCGCATTTCGGCGCATCGGCCTCGCCTTACAGGACAACTGTCCAAACGAGGCATAACCAGCGCAACGGGATACGTCCCGAACGTCTGGATGACACCCTCCAAGTGGAGGTGAGGGGAATCGAACCCCTGTCCGCAAGCGTCCGACATGCGGCTTTCACTTGCGTCGAAACCATAGCCACCCCCGTGGCGCCTGTTGCGGGGGACGTAACCTTACCGCTCCTTGGGGACAGACAACTCCCATCCATGCACGTTGGGTTAGCGAGGTCGCACAGACTCACCCCGTTTCTTTCGACAGCACCTGTTGCGGGGGACAAACCCTACCGCTTCTTGGACAGGCAACGCTATGCGCAGGGACAGGCAACTCCTACACACACCACCTATACTACGTCCTTTCAGGGACTTACACGGGCTTAGGAACCATGAGCACTCGTTCAGTTCCCACACAAGGATGTAGCCCTGCGCACCTGTGTCTACAACCACAGGCAACCCGACGCCACGCACCACATGGGTGCCGCTTGCAGCCTAAAGCCTATTTACCCTCGCTGCAACGAGCCTACACGCTACGCCTCCAGAGCCATCTCCTCCAAACGTGTCTCACGCCACTCCTGCACATCCACCAACTCCTCCAACAACGACGCAAGCGCCTTTGGCAACACACTCACAGGCAGCAACCAATCCTCAGCACGCACAAGCGCCTGCCCCAACAGTTCGAGGCCCTCCTCATCCATGAACACGGCATACAAACCCTCAGTCGCATCCACACACGTTACATCAATCACGGTTGCTCCCTTCACACTCACACTCACCGACCGAAACCAGAAACGCAAACGCACCCACAGACGGATACAGATACGCAGGCCACGGAGCCACACTGCCCTCACGCAGCACGTTACCGCGCCCATCACACAACTTGCAATCAACTTTCATCTCAGCACCTCCTGTGCATCGCAGAAACCAGAAAAAGTCCAACCTCCCATTCTCTCTCTCTCAAGAGAGAGAGAGAGAGAATGGGGGCCTCCCACGCTAGACCGCCAACTCCGACAACTCAACCTCATACGCCCAGTCGCCCCACCCATTCGCTGACGCCTCATCCACATACATACCCGCCTCCTCGTCGTACAGCGCATCATCCAGCGCCTGCTCGTCGGCGTCAGACCACTCACTCGGTTGCGCACTCCCGTACGTCCCACCGAACAGCGCCTCACCCAGCAACCACTCAGCGTAGTTGCAGGTGTGTGAAGCATACAGTTTCTCACTCCACGGCACACTCGCCTTCGGGTTCCGTATCATCCTCGCCTCACGGGTTTCAGGGAACACATCCCAGTCCAACTCACGCCCCGCATTCGTACCCAGCAGAGTCAACAACTCCACCTCACCAAGCGTGTACCTGTCAGGTGTGATCACCACCTGCACACGCCCCAGCATCTGTGGACAGTTCCACAGCGCCTGAGCAAACTCAGGACTACTCGTAAACATACGCACCTCCGTGCATGTACATGGGCAGGATTACCCATGCTTGTGCCCACCCGCAGATGGGCACAAGCATGGGTGCGGACCCGCAGGTCCGCACCCACACCGTCTCCGACCGCTCGGGCTAGGCGAGTCCGTGGGCGGTAGCAGCCTCGTGGCAGCGCTCCACCTCGTGCTTCCAACCCTTCGCCGTGGCGATTGCCACAGCCTTGCCGATGGAATCGGCACACTTGGCTGCGTCGCCCTCGTTCATCGCTTGCGTGGCTGCCCCCAGATGGCCGTTGATCTGGCGGTACGCTTTCTTGTTTGCGGCTTTCTTCGCCGCCTTGTCCACAGGCGCCTTCGTGGTGGTCTGGTTGGTCATCGACGGGGTGTCGATCACCTGCTCGCCGTCGGAGACGGTGAGCGTACCCAGCAGGGCCACGAGGGCCTTGTGCTGGGCATTCGTCATGGTTACGGTCATCATCGCTGAACCTCCGAGGTTCGGTTTGGGGTGGGGTCTTTTTCCCCCCTCAACAAGTTGAGGGGGGGAAAAAGCCCCCAGTTTCGGCCAGCCAACTAAACGCTCCCCTCCATCTCCGATGGAGGGGAGCGACCCCTCGGCATCGGTTGGATTTTCCACCAGCCACCCGCAGTACCGTGATCGCATTATGCGCGCGCAGTACCACGCACGGCTGGAAACTGCTGGTCAAAGCCTCACCTATGCGTGCACATGCACACACGTTGCACCGGCCCCACGGACACCTGACCCCATCCCCACCCCCCTCGGGGGGCGGGCGCGCGGATCTGTTGTATGTATAGATATGGAGGGGCAGATTGGGCAAAAAAGAACCCCCTGTGGGGGGGTTTGTGCGCTTGTATGCGATATTGGTTGTTTACTCAGTACCATTCCCCGTCGCTGGGAAGCGACGGGGAATGTTTACTCAGTACCAAGTACTTATGGGTTGAAGTGTCCCATTTTTGTTCATTGGGTTGGTACAATGCCCGTTTGGGACACCTGCGCCTACAATCAGGAAAGGGGTTTCATATGGCTCAAAACGGTGGCGGCAAAGGCTGGAAAACAGACACAGACACAGGCAAACAAGTCATGCCGCCTTCATGGCGCAACTTCCTAGACTGGCTGCTAATGGGGCCAGAGCGCGAACCGTCCACGCAGAAAGCGTGGGCGGAGGCGAACGGAGTCCACAGCGACTCCTTACGCCGATGGAAGCGCGACCCACGATTCATTCGTGAATGGGACCGACTCGCTGCCGAACTAAACATTAACCCTGAAAGGGTTCAGAGCGTCGT
>CEPX01119640.1_pt1 | contig 10205 bp, 3 predicted proteins | sample 361361 | NCBI WGS metagenome assembly CEPX01 (sample SAMEA2619974, study PRJEB7988) | marine metagenome | biome: marine biome (ENVO:00000447); feature: mesopelagic zone (ENVO:00000213) & marine oxygen minimum zone (ENVO:01000065); material: "saline water (ENVO:00002010), including plankton...
ATGTACCAAGAACCTTAAAGAATAAAGGTATATTCCAATCGGATGCTCCAGTTACTGAAGCAAAAGAAAATCCTTTACCACAAATTTATTGTGATATGGACCAAGTCCTTGCAAATTTTCTTGACGGTGCAGAAAAGGTTCTCGGTAAATTATATACAGATAAAGAATATTGGAACAGTCCAGAATCAGCAGATAAGAAAGTAGAACTAACAAAAAATTCACCGCACTTATATAAAGATTTAAAATGGATGTCGGACGGAAAAAAACTTTGGGATTTTATCTCTAAATATAGTCCAAAAATTCTTTCTGCATATCCCACTGAATGGATGCCGAATGCAAGAAATGATAAAATAAAATGGTTAAAAAATAATATAGGAAACTTAGATAACAAAGATATAAATATTGTTGCAAGAAGGGAAAAAAGAAATTACGCCCTTTCAGAAAAAGGTCAACCAAATATTTTAATTGATGACCACCCAAAGAATATTAAAGAATGGAACAGTGCAGGCGGAGTTGGTATATTGCATAGAAGTACGGCAAATACAATTTCAAAATTAAAGAAAATGGGATTTTAAATTATGAAACATTTTATGGGTAAGGATGGATTTATGTGGTGGCAAGGTGTTGTCGAAGATGTTGATGACCCCTTGATGCTTGGTAGATGTCGTGTTCGGTGTTTGGGATATCATACCGATGATAAATCTGAAGACGGAATACCCACAAAAGACTTGCCTTGGGCAACACCAATTCAACCATTAAGTAGTTCTGCAATAAGTGGTATGGGAATTTCTCCTACTGGTCTTGTGCCTGGCACTTGGGTTGTTGGATTTTTCCGTGATGGTGATTCGGCACAACAACCCATCATAATGGGTTCAATTAGTGGAATTCCACAAGAAGGTCCAGATAAAAGTAAAGGCTTTAATGACCCAAGAACTGGTGATATGTTAGCAAAAGACCCAAGAGGAAATATGTTGGGTAAAGGATTTAAAGTTCAAGAATATCCTAGAGATGGTACAGGTGCTAAACTGGTCAATGAAGATAAAGGTAAAGATTATCCAAAAGATTTTCTTATCGAAGAACCAGACACACATAGAATGGCAAGAAACGAAAAGGTAGATGATACAATTATTCAACTTAAAAAGGATAATGTTGGTGATGCAGTCCCCTGTGCAGATATTACTTGTAGTCCAGTAAGAGCAGGTATATTTGATTCAACTACTTCAGAACCATCACCAGAATGGAAATGGAAAGAACCTAAAACTCCTTATGATGCAAAGTATCCACATAATCATGTATACGAAAGTGAATCAGGACATACCATTGAAATAGATGATACACCAAACAAAGAACGACTTCATACTTATCATAGAAGTGGAACATTTGAAGAAATTCATCCGACAGGAACTAAAGTAACAAAAGTCGTTATGGATGATTTTACTGTAATTCTTAGAGATAAAAATGTTCACATCGATGGTGCGGCAAATGTTACTGTAGATAAAGCGTGTAAAATATTTATTAATGCAGACAAAGAAGGTGATAATCACCTAGATATTCATATTGGAGATAACTCAAATTTGAATGTTGAAGTAAAGAGTGGAAATTTAAATGCAAAAGTTGTAAGTGGTGATATGAATGTTGAAATGGCAAGTGGAAATTTAAATACTCATGTAAAGGGTAATCACGAACATTATGTAAGTGGTGATTATAATATGAGGGTAGACGGTAGGGTATGGGTACAAAGTGGTGCCAATCAATATTATAATGGTAGTAATATACATTTAAACCATCCATCATTTTTTGGTGGTGGTGTGGGTATAGATTCGCCTGGAGTAGTACAAGGAATAGGGTTTGCTTAAACGGAGGATAAGATGAGTAAAATTTCAGACAATCCATTATGTAACCAAATGTTGTTTAGAGATTTGAACGGTGATATTGTTCAATCGTGGCTTCCAAATTTAAAAAATGCAGACCTTACATCATATGGTTTTCCAGATGTTAAAGGTCAAGGACAAGCGTTACGAGATAGATTTACAGGTGTTGCTATATCTACTACACTAATGGACATAGCAGGTATTCCTAGTAAGTCTGATTTGGAATATGCAATTCAAGGAAGAATAGAACAAAAAAGAAGAGAGTGTTTATCTGCCATAGACAATCCACTTTCAGAAATATGCGGAGAAATAGAAGATTACGAAAGTGATTTTCAAGAACAGATTCAAAATATTAAGGATACTACAAACATAAACCAACACATACAAGATATGAATATCGAACAAATTGATGACTTAACAGACGACCAATTAGATACAATCGCAAGTGATTTAGGTATTGCTACAAAGTGTTCAGACTTAATTTAAAAACATAAAAGGTGAATAGTATATTATGCCAATACTCAACCTGCCAGACACAATAGAAATACCGTTTGAATCTCTGACTAACGAGCAGAGAGAACTTATCCATACGGTGATGACAGGTACAGGATTGCAGAATCCTTTAAGTTCTAAAATTGATTCTGCAATAGAACACTGTGATAGAGAAATATCAATCATAGAATCTTTTGGTAATGAGTGTATGGTATCAGACCAACAAAAACAAGATATAGTTTATTTGTTGGGTTTACTAAAATTTAATTTAGATATTTTTAAGAAGCACACAAATGAAATATCTGGTTCTAATATAAATTCTATTGATGTATTTTTTCAAAGATTATCTACTGCTGGCACATATACAAATATAATGAAATCCATTACTGGATTAAACAAAGAAAGATATTCATTTGTATTTCATAGTTTAATGGGTGCAGGTGATGATTGTTTAGATAGAATATTAAGAGAGTTTTCAGGAGATTGCTTGCCTGGTGGAACTGTTTGTGGAAATATTTCTTCTAGGTCTGGTATACTTGGACTTTCAACAGGAATATGTAATAGACCTGATGTCGCTATTAGCGTAATATCTTGTTTTATTAATAGTCTTATCGATTGTATACAAGATGCAATAGATGCAGATAATTTACATTACTGTCAAGCACAAAGTATTATTGAAAATTATCAAGCAAGCAGAAGAATTGCAGATGATGCTATATCTGACCCTATCATTGGTCATATTATAGATTCAATGTTTGCAACCCCGCAACTTAAAGAAGCATTAATAAATATTCGCAATTCAGAAGAAGATGCTTTACAACAAACAGCAGTATTTTTTCCAGAATTTGGTTTTACTAGAAGAGAATTAGTATCTGGTGGTGATACCTGTGGGTGTTGTGAACCTAATTGGATAGATGTGTTAGTAGACATCACACCAGACTGTTTAGGGACTCCTGTTATTGTAGTTGGTCCTCCAGGACCGACAGGTGACCCAGGCGTAGATGCACCGCCAGGAGTAACAGGTCCACCAGGCGCCCCAGGTCTTACAGGATGTTGTTTACCAGACCAAGATTGTTGGGATGAAGCAGAATTTGGTGCTTGTTGTGTTAGTGGTTATTGTCTTGAAGTAACAGATAATCAATGTTTCTTTTATGGTGGTTTGTTTGCAGGTGATTATACTACCTGTGCAGAAACTATAGAACTTTGCTTACAAGATAACAGTATGGTTTGTGGTAATGACGCCCAATGTGCAGAAGGATTATATTGTTGTGGCGGATATTGTACATTACCTTGCGAACACTCTCATTGCTCAATTTGTCCACCCTGTTCTACATTCGATGATTGTACAGAAGGATGCGGTGGACAACCACCTTGCGATGTTCAATATCCAGGCGAACCAGGCATAATTTGCTGTAACGGATACTGTAGACCACAATGTTTAAGTGGTGGTTGTCCAGATTGTCAAGGTGGTTGCTGTGATTATCCATATGTTTGTTGTGGTGGTAGTCAATGTTGTAATCCAAATGATTGTTGCAATGGTCAATGTTGTCCACCAACTTATACTTGTTGTGAAGGTGGATGTTGTGATGGTAATTGTTGTAGTGATGGTACTTGCTGTGAATTTGAATGTTGTGGTGATACCTGTTGTGGTCAAGATGCACCTTGTTGTTTTAATGGTAGTTGTGTACCGTTATGTGATGATTTTACTTGTCCTGATAGCGAAACCAATCCCTGTAACTTCGGGTGTGGTTGTGAAGATAACACCCAAATATGTTGCGGAATAAATTGTGAAGACCCCTGTATATTTAATGATGGTTCTGAATGTCTCAACGATGGTACTGATGTTCATTGTCCAAATGCTGGCGGTGTCACTTCTGATGTTAACCCCATCAATGGATGTCACGATTTTAATTTAAATAATAATGGATGCGGTTGTCCAGATGGTTATAAGGATTGTGGTCTTGGTTGTTGTCCAGAATTATATTGTTGTCAAGAAGATGGTGATTGTCTACCACCTTGTAATGGTGGAGGTTGTCCGTGTGAGAATGACTACTGCTGTACAGGTGAATGTTGTGCAGAGCAAAATGAAGTTGAACCATTTGGTTGTTGTGATGGTGAATATAATACTTGTTGTCCAGGCGCACCCGGCAATTGTTGCGAAGGAGAATTGAATACCTGTCGAGATGGTCATTGTTGTGATGCTGACCAATCAGGAGACCCTCCATATTATGCTTGGTGTGATGGAAGGTGTGAAGGTACTAGCGACCCCTGCACTTCGGATGGTAATTGTGAGCCTGGTGTTTCTTGTGTTGGTGGAAGGTGTCGAGAACTTTGTCAAAATGAATTAGATTCTTCAAACCCTCTTTGGGTATGTCCAGGCAGTTGTGCAGGAGTTGGTTTTGTAGGTCCATCAGATGAACCTGTTCCACCTCAAGGTGGTGCAGATGGAGGAATGAATAGATGTTGCGAACTTCAATGCATCACAGGAACAGGAGTGTGTGCAACTTGCTGTTCAGGTATGACAGGAGTAATTGACCAATTTGAAGTAGGCGACCAATACGAAGATTATAATGGTGGAAGTTGCTGTCCACCAAATTATAATTGCAATCAAAAAGAAATGGGTGGTATATTGTGCTGTCCATCAGATAAAGTTGGCAGTAAGGCTGGCAATAGATGTTGTGAACCAAATGATTTATGTTGTATAGATTATGAATGTAGATGTGGACATGCAGGACAAGGAGCAGTGTGCTGTTGGGATGATATTACTCCGCTTGGAACTGGCCAAACACCAAAGGGCGACCCAGGCATAGGAGATATTGCTAGATGTCTAGGACACTGTTACAATCCAGTATGTGAAACAGATGATAACGGCAACCCACCACCAGAAGATTGTCCTTCCAATACTAGTACTGTAAGTGGAATCTGTTGTCAATGCACAACTGGAGGTGAAGGCGCACAAAGTCCTTGCGGTGAAAATAAAGAATTTTGTGTAGATTCAAAAGGAAACGGTTCTTGTTGCAAAGAAGGTCAAATTTGCTGTGACGGAATTTGTAGAGAATATTCAGAGAACGGTTCTTGCTGTTATAGTCATTTAACCGATAAGTATTATTATTGTGAAACTGGTTGTTGTGATGGTTTAGATTCAAATGGTGCAGTTGTTTGTATACCTACATCAACAGATACACCACTCGAATCAACACTTGATTTAGATTTGATATTATTAACTCTACCTGATGCAATTCCAATTGATGCACCTGTAGGTCAATGGCATCTAACTTGGTTTTTATGGTTTATCGATACAGGTGTTCCGTATGTTGTACAAGTAAATGAAGCGGACCCATTAGAATCATTAGATTGGGTACATTTAGGATTTCCAGAATATGTAAGAATTGCGTGGGATTGGTTGGTTGTACAATTTGGATATCAATGGGATATTAATACTTTAAATGCTATTCTTGCGATGTGGGGTACTGGTGGAATTGTTGGAGAGGACATTCCACCTTCCATTGCACCTAATGCTGAACCAATCGCTTCTACTATAATTAATGGTGGAACATTGGGTATAACTCGCAAACCCTTGCACCAAAATGCTTGCCCACCCTCATATGGTTATTCTTTAACTCCAGCCAAAGATGTAAAACAATACAACAGAACATATGGCGCTATCTTACAAAAAGATGTATCGTATTCTATTGAAGTAGAAAAAACATTTGATGATATGGGTAGGTTAATAAGTTATCAAGTAAATACTACAGAAAAATCATTGCTAACACCAGAAGAAGAATGTGTTGAAAATCCAAATACACATTGGATGCCAAGAACCAGTAATAGAGTTGGTTATTGTATGCAGGGTGCAACGCACGGAACGCAAACAACTTCTACAACAACAAGTAGTGGATACGGTTCAACAACAAGTAGTGGATACGGTTCAACAAAACCAGTAGTTGGTGGACAAGATGAATTAAGCACAGATATTCCTTTGTCCACACCCTGTGCAGACCACATTAATGTGATGCCTGTTGAATTCCAAATTATAAATTTTGTTGCTGATGATGGATTAAAAACCGATGAAAGAGTAGTCACCAATCAATCCGATAGTAAATCTAAAATATCCAAAGCAGAAAAAATAAGTACTCCGCAATTAGGAGTAGCAGGATATTCACCACCGAATGCAACCAATACAACAATTAAAGGGTCTGTAAAAGCCACCATTCAAAGTGATGGAAATATGGGAGAAGCACCTCTTATAACTTTTGTATCTGGTTCTAACATTCGACTTGATACGAATGATAAAGCAAGTTTTGTTAGAATTTCTGTTGATGACTTAAATCTTTACGAATTAGTAGATGTTGATGATGACACAGTAAAAGAACCAAGCGATGATGATATTTTATATTGGGATAATAATGCTAAATTATGGAAAGCACGACAACAAATGGGTACTACTGGCAATATTGGACCACTCGGTGGTAGTAATTATGAAATATTATTTAATGCAACTGGTGGTGCTAGTGGAAATTCCAACTTAACATACAACTATAATACAAATACTTTTGGTACAACTGCTGATGTATATTTCTATTCTGGATTTACAGCAGGAAGCATGTGTAGTTTTGATGATAATGTAGTACAAGGAGCAAAATTAAAAGATTATAGTGAAGTTGTCACTGCACACTCAATAACATCTGGAAACCTTACTTTAGATATAGAAGATGGAAATGTTCACACAGTTTCGATTGATGCACTTATTTCACCAACACTTGCATTTAGCAATCCAATTGCATCTGGTGATGCCAGTTCATTGACTTTGTTTATAACCGATGGTGCAACTAGTGGTGGAATTACTTGGCCAACTAGTGTTAAATGGTCTGGTGGGACAGCCCCATCTTTGTCGGCATCAGGAACAGATGTTGTTTCCTTTACCACAATAGATGGCGGAACTGCTTGGTACGGTTTTGTTGGTGGTATAGGATTTAGTTAATGCCTATTTTAAATATTCCAGAACATATTGATATAGATTTTACCGCCTTAACAAACGAACAAAGGCAAACTATCAAATTGATAATGGAAGGCGATGGTTTACAAAATCCTCTTGCTATAAAAATACAAGAATGTATTGATGCTTGTAATATAGAAATCACAGCAATAGAAAATTTTAATGTAAATGAAGTTGGTATTACTGAACAACAAAAAACAGATTTGTTATTTTTGTTGGGTGCTTTAATAATTGCTTTTGAACAACTCTCAATATTTACGGATAGAATATCTGGAAGTTCTAGAGAAACTCTAACAGAATTTGTTGAACGATTACAAACAGCACACACATACACCAAAATAATGAACTCAATTACTGGTAAACATGAGGAAAAATATACTTTTCTCTTTGATAGTATTATGAATGCAGGTGAATTGTGTTTAGATAGAACACTTAAACAATTAAGTTGTGATGAAACTGTTGGTGTAAAAATATGTGGTAATTTAGATGATGGTAGTGGTATTGTTGGATTGGCTCAACACATTATAAACACACCATCGGATATTTTAAGTATACTTAATTGTCTTTTACCTGCTTTAATAGAATGTACAGAAGCATTAATAGAAGATGATAATTATTGTCAAGCAAGAAAAACTATTGAAACTTATTCTTTTGGTGGTGCCTTATCAAGTTCTATTTTAGACGAACCCATTCAATATGAAGTAATTAAACAGGTTGTTGGAAGTCATCAATTAAAACAATCTTTATTAAAATTACAAGAAGAATTAGTAGCGAGTGATGAAGCAACAAGAGTAACTTCAATCTTTTTTAAAGATTTTCCTTATATGCCTTCAGTACCAGAACCTGAAGCAGTTGTTAATGAGTGCGATGGTGAATGTTGCGAAGATGAATATATTTGGACACCAGTAGTATATAATTGTGAAAAAGATATTATTTTTGGACCGACAGGTCCACCAGGACCAACACCACCGCAACCACCGCCTGGTGGACCGGGTCCTCCAGGACCGTCAGGTGGTTGTGAATGTGAACCGTGCCCTGTGCAACCCTGCTGTATTGGTCATCTCGGTATGTTTTTGGGTTATATGTGTTACGACCAGTGTTTGTGGTATGGTGGTGCTTGGGGTGTTGATGCCGGCGATTGCTCGTCTACGGTTTGTCCAGACGGTTCACCCCCCCCTTGTCCACCTGATGCTTGTCCGCCTGGTAAATATCCATGTGCTTGTACCCAAGAAGAACAAGATAATGCTGGACCAGGCGAATGTTTATATACTGTATGTTGTGGACATGATGAATGTTGTGTAAATGGCAATTGTGAAATATCGGGTTGTGTAGACGGACATTGTACTTCAGAAAGCGAATGTTGTAATGAAGGTTGTGGGTGTCCACCCGATACACAGTGCTGTTTGATAGGTGCAGGTATGGACCCCGGCGCAATTCCATTGGGTGTGTCGGGTGAACCACTGTTTCCATGCGATAACTTGGCCGATGCCGCTGGTATAGACAGAGTAAACGGAAATTGGCAATGTTGCGAGTCTTGTTGTATAGGTCCCCCTGCTTGGCATGATGACCCAGACGGCGGTACAAACCCTGTATTGCGTGTCACGATGAGTTGTTGTGAAGACGGAATATGTTGTCCTACACCACAATGTGATGGTCCAGATGACCCAAATCAACATTGTATTGAAACAGGTGCAGGTGGGGTGTGCTGTCCATATGGACAACAATGTTGTGGTGGTGTTGGATGTTGTTCGGAAGAAGAACTTTGTTGTCACGATGTTCTTGATGATTTATGCACACATTGTATTATGTTAGATGGTTCTGGTGATGAGTTTGGAAGAGTGTGTCCTAATTGCAGAGATTGTTGTCCAGAATATACTTGCGATTGGACTCCCGAATCTGGTTGTTGTCCTTGGTCAGGTGCTTGTTGTTCAACTGGAGTATGCGAAGACGGAATGGATGTAAATGTATGTTGCACTTGCATAAATCCAGATACAGGTGAAGAAGAAGGCGGATGTTGTAATCCTTGTGCTGGACTTCTGGGACAACCCACATGTATATGCAGATGTCCTGATGGAACATGTCCAGAAGCACCTTGCGGAGTATGTTGTGGTAGTGATGGGTTTGATGAAGATGGCGAGCCCTGCGAGGCTTGTGTTACAAGTTGCGATGGGTATTGCTGTGGACCAAAAGATGGTTGTTGTGGGCGTGACCATTCAAAACCAAATGAGAAGTGTGCAACAGGGTGTCCTACAGACCAATATCCTGATGGTGTACCAACTTGCTGTGATGGTGAACCTTGCTTGGATTGGCATTGTCTTGATTGTTCTTATGATTGTTGTAGTTTAGACCCAAAGGCGGAAGAAGGACTTGAAATGTGTTGTGGTGGTCAATGTCAATCGGTTGACGAATGTGGAGATGGTGGATGTAAATGTCCTTGTGATTCTACCAATCCAAATAATCCTGAATGTTGTGATGCTGATGAAATTGCTTGTTGTTGTTCGGTATGTTGCGATGAAACCAACCCTTTGTGTGGTGGAGGATTTTGGGGTAGTGGTTGTTGTGATGGTGAATGTTTTGATAGAACAGGAATTGGGTATCAGCAATGTTGTTCAGATGGTAGTTCTGTTTATGATTACGAATGCAACGGTGACTTAACTTGTCTTCCCGATTGTGAGGACGATACAGATAGAACTTGTGAAGGATGTGTTCCATACGGACCTGGTGGTAAACTTCAATATGAGTGTAAACCGTGGTGTGGTTGCCAAGAATGTTGTGGTGGTCCTGTCTCTGGAGGCAGTAATAACCAATGTTGTTGCACAGAAGACAGTTGTGACTATCCACCTTGT
>CEPX01115575.1_pt1 | contig 10202 bp, 21 predicted proteins | sample 361361 | NCBI WGS metagenome assembly CEPX01 (sample SAMEA2619974, study PRJEB7988) | marine metagenome | biome: marine biome (ENVO:00000447); feature: mesopelagic zone (ENVO:00000213) & marine oxygen minimum zone (ENVO:01000065); material: "saline water (ENVO:00002010), including plankton...
CGGGTATTTATTCGGGCATTAAAGTGGCCCCCGGCGGAGTCCGTTAACCTCCGATCTTGACCGATTGCTTTTAACGAGAGCCTGGACCGTCCCACTCGGCAAGGCCTACCAACCCCTTGGTGCCTCAAAGCCCTGCCAAACTGTCAAAGATCATCCAGCCCGGTCCACCGGTCGATCACGGCTCTGCTTCTCAGTGAGAGAGTCTGGATCGGTGTCGAATGGTCGCGCTATTATAAACTCTTCTCTCTGCCCATGGCATCCAATTCCATGGACAGACAGAAGGGTTTAAGGCGCTAAAATAGGTTTCTTTCGCCAACCGCAACCTTCCGGTAGGCAGCCTCGAAAACGTCCTTGGGGCTCCACGAAACATGGGTGTACGCTCATTTTCGCTCCTATCGTTAAGGTTTATCTTGATGGTCTGATGCTATTTTCTCAAATAAAAAAGGGGTTGTCAAGCATTTATTTGAATTATTCTAAAATTATTTTATTCACGTCTTAGAAATAATAATTGTTGCAATTAGAAAAATGCCATGCTACGCTTATTAGGACAAAATAACAATCCCTAAAATACAGAGGTCAGAATGAAGCCACAGTCTGTTAAAACAAAGGTCAACCGCCTTGTTAAACACTTTGGGTCCCGAAGGGGATTTGCCAAAGCGATCGGCGTGGAACTTAGCTATGTCTATAAGCTGGAGAGGTATGGGTTTATACCTGGTAAGCATCTTTACGCAGCAATATGTGAAATGCACCGTGGGGTTTTCGGCGGGAAATAAGTAACTTTTGATCTCTGTATAAAAAATGAAACCCGGAGCCCCAAATGCCAGGTGGACCTCAAAAGGAAAACGGGTACACCCCGATCGCCAACGAGTTGATGGACGCGCTCGTCGCAAGGCGAATACCTGGAGAGCAAATGCAATGTCTTTTATTTGTAATTAGAAAGACGTATGGCTTTAATAAAAAAGAGGATTCTATCGCTTTGTCACAATTCCACGAGGCTACAGGAATACAGAAACCGCACATCATAAGGGCGCTAAAGGCCTTGATCGACAACAATATAATCGTTGCCAAAAAAGGCAATAGAAAAGGCACAACCTATCGGTTTAATAAGTTATACACTACCTGGAAATCGTTGCCAAAAAAGGCAAAGTTGCCAAAAAAGGCAATAAGTGTTGCCAAAAAAGGCAATCCGTCGTTGCCAAAAAAGGTACCCACAAAAGACAATACTACAAAAGACAATATTACAAAAGAAAAGATAGGGTATCCTGTGTGGTTGGATCTTGTTTTATGGAAAGAGTATAAAAAATACCGGACAAAGATCAAACGACCATTGACGATCCACGCAGAGAAACTTTCACTTACGGCCTTGGATGAATTAATTAAAAAAGGCTACAGTCAGGCGGACATCGTAAACGCCACAATACTGTCAGGTAAGTGGACATCCTTTTACCCACCTAAAAACACAACCAACGGAACGGAAGAGTTAAAGCCAACAACATACGCTCAGGCCCAGGACCTTGAAAGGCGAAAAATAGCAAGGGCTTTAGTGGAGGACAGGGATGGACCGAAAGACAATACAAAGAGAACTCGCAAAGCTGGCGGTTTATTACCCGCAGGCGAAGCGGACAGTTGACGAGATTTCCATGCTTACAGATATGTGGGAAGAGGACATCGGTCACCTGGATCCGGAAAGGCTGAAAGAGTGTATTCGGCTACATCGACAGAGATCAGTTTTCTTTCCGGTGTGTGCTGACATCTTGGAAATAAATATAGAGCTAAACACAAGAGCCTATGATTCACGGCCGCTTCTTCTTGACATGGATTTAACGCCGGAGCAAATAGAGGAGAATAAAGCTGGACTAAAAGCCTTGAAAAAAAGGTTTAAAATAAAGGGTGTGTCAGACGAGCATGAAAACATTTAAATTCTTCATACCGGGTCCTCTTCCCGGCCTAAACGAGATAATGAATGTCGCACGTGGAACAAAGCGGGGGAATCTCACTGCAGCAAGACAAAAGGCAGAATGGACCTATCGCGTGGCGGGTTATATTCATCTGACAATGAACCAAACGAAAAAGGTCCAGTTTACCGGCGCTGTATTTATTGAATTCACCTGGTATGAAAAAAACAAACGCAGGGATCCAGACAATATAGCTTCGGCTAAGAAATTTTTAATGGACGGGATGGTAAGGTCCGGGCTGATCTGTGACGACACATGGAGATATATAAGTGGCTTTAGCGATAAATGGGTCGTTAATAAGACGCAACCGGGGGTTTATGTTGTTGTGAGGGAGGTTTAGGGTGGAACTTGTAAAATACAGCGAGCCGGCAATAAATAATTCTTTAAAGGATACACTGGACAGCATCGACGATGTAACAAAGGGCGCAGCGTTTGACGGTTTCTATTATAGCCGAGCCAACATTCTCCTTGGAATGTGGGAAAAAGGACGTGTTATCGCTTCTCATTTTAGGGGGGGTAAAATGAGAAGCTGGAATTTGCTGGCAAAAGAGACGGGCCGTCGAGATGTATCTCTCAAAAAATGGAACGACATTTACGAGCATCACCCAGACAGACAGGAATATATAAAAGTGGCTATGGAAAAAGCGAGAAGTTGGACAGAAAGGGCCTTGGGAGACAAAAAGGACACTATTGCCGTGAAGTGGACAGGGGATCAGGAAAGCTATACGCCAGAGAAATACATCGAATCGGCGAGGGCGGTTATGGGGAGTATTGACGTTGATCCTGCGTCTAACGATCTGGCCAACGAAACGGTGCGAGCCACCAAGTATTACACCAAAGAAGACGACGGGCTATCTAAGCCTTGGGTTGGCAATGTTTTTCTCAACCCGCCATACAGTCAGCCAGAAATAAAACAATTCATAGACAAACTGATCGACGAGGCTGAGCAGGGAAATGTCAGCCAGGCGATTTTGCTGACAAATAATAATACCGATACGACATGGTTTCACGATGCCGCCGAAGCCTCTACTCTCCTTTGTTTTACTAAGGGGCGAATTAATTTTAACAAACCCGATGGCACTAAGAGCCAACCCACAAACGGGCAGGCTTTCTTTTACTTCGGAAAAGACATGGGCCGTTTCGCTAATTATTTCAAGCAACACGGCTCAATTACGGAGGTTGTACAGCATGGCCGGTTTACCTGAAACAATATTGCACCCAAAGAAGTTCCGGCAATCGCTTCCACCAGGCTACGATGGTGCCTTTGATTGGTCTTGGACCGATGGATGTTTTGGCAATACGACAATAGCGCCAATGGATATTGATGGCGTTGTCGAGCGCCATGGCAGGATTCTTGTATTTGAGACAAAAGATGTCGGTGTCGAAGTGAAAAAAGGGCAGTTGATTACGCTGACAAGCCTTTATAAAATGGGGGATTTCACGGTTATGTTTATATGGGGGAAGACCGAGCCGGAAACTGTTGAGGTTTGGTATCCGCCGCCCTATAATTATAAAAGAAACTACACTGGCGTGGCGTGGGCCAGAAAGGTTGTGGCGTGGTGGTTTGAATACGCTTCCGCCAAACCGATGCCAGCGTTTATGTAGTCGTAACGGAGGTTTAACTTTTAATTATGGAGGAACAACCATGAACATCGAAATAATAATAAGACACATTAGTTATGTATAAATCTATCTCTTTGTTTTCTGGCGCAATGGGCCTTGACTTGGGCCTTGAAGAGGCCGGTTTTCAGACCCAGGTATGCGTCGAGAACAACAAGTTCTGTCAACAGACGATTCAATCTAATCGCTCTTGGTTGCGGAACCGCGACCTTCCCGTCTTGGATGATATTACCGAAATCAGCCCAAAAGAAATCCTGAAGGTTGCAGGACTAAAGCCGAAAGAGGTTACCCTTGTTAGCGGGGGGCCGCCTTGCCAGTCGTTCAGTACTGCTGGCCGTAGGAATTCCATTGGAGACCCAAGGGGCAGCCTCTTTAGGAATTTTATCGAGGTCATAAATGTGGTGAAGCCCAGGTTCTTTGTCATGGAAAATGTGAAGGGGCTTGTTTCGGCTGCTATCAGGCATTGTCCTTTGAAAGAACGCAATAAGCGGCCATTGGAGCCAGAAGAGGAGTTGGGATCTGCCTATAAGGTCGTATTGGCCGAGATTAAAAGACTTGGGTATACGTATGTAGAGGGTGTCTTGGATGCTGTCAACTACGGGACGCCCCAATTTAGGGAAAGGCTCATAATAATCGGATCAAGAGACCATGAGGATATTTTTCTTCCCATACCTACACATTTTATGCACCACCAAGACCCTCTATATCGGTGGAATACCCTCAAGGAGACAATTATGGACACAGAAGAAGACCCTGGGCCTTGTGGAAGGTTCAGCGAAGAAAGGGTTTATTATCTCAAACAAGTGCCCCCCGGCGGCAATTGGCGAAACCTGAAAAAGAAAGAAATCCCTGTTGCCATGGGAGGAGCGTATGCTGCAGCGGGAGGGAAGATGGGGTTCTACCGTAGGCTTGACTATGATCAGCCTTGCCCCACGTTGGTAACCAGCCCTCTGCATAAAGGCACCATGCTTTGCCACCCAAAACACACCAGGCCACTAAGCGTGAAGGAGTATGCAAGGATTCAGCAGTTTCCCAATGACTGGGGATTCGAGGGGAGTTTAGTAGCGTCTTACAAGCAAATCGGAAACGCAGTACCTGTAGGGCTGGGCCGTGCGATAGGGATGGCCATCCGGGCCACCATCAACGGAGACAAAACCGTCAAAGTGAAGAGAATGCGCGGAACCAGCACACATAACCAATACAAGAGCAATAATACAAGACAACGGAAAGTTGCGCTTTCCTCTTGAGCATATCCATAGAACAACAATACAGGAAGGAAGGATGACAATTACAAACAGACAAAGGGCTTTGATCAGGGGCGAGGTCAATTCGTTTCTCCAAAGAAGGTACGCAAACGTTCAGGGCTTAAGGTTAGCGCATCTGAACATAAATCCTTTTGTAGCCCGAAGCCTTGCCACACACCTTGGTATCCAAGATCCTAGGGCCCTGATAAGTTTTTTTGTTAGGCAGAGGGTGGAAAGGGGTATTGTCACCGCAATGGGGACTCTTCTCCAGAAGATCGCAACGCTGTTTGCTGACAGGACAGGCGTTGAAGGCGCGGATATCCAGGTTGATAGGGACAGGAGATATTATGTCGAATTGCCTCTTTTTGTGCTTCACCATTTCCGAGCATTGCTTGAACCTCCGCCTTGATTGATATTTCTTTTTATATCAAATAGTTGTCGGTTTTTCAAGCCCTTTTTTGCTCACTTCGCGACATAATTCGGGAATAAAAATGTACGAAGGTAAAACCGTGGCGAAGGTTGAGAAAGAGATCGATTCTCATAAATTAGCCGGAGCCATTGCCCAAAAGGACATGGTAACCGGCCTGTATTATCTCCGTAACGCCAACAGGTACATGAAGAACCCGAAATACAAAAACGCTACCTGGGAGAGGTACCTGGGCGACAGGTATGGCATGAGGCCTGGGACCTATGACAAGATGTGCTTTGCCTTTCTTAATTTCCCGGAAGCCGCTGTAAAGTTGGGGTCTGGAATAATTAACAAGACAAAGGACCGGTGCGGAGCCATAAAGATGATCCCGGCGCTTGACGAAATTATGGACCTTCCAAGGACAAACCGCACCCCATGGACTGAAAGGGTCGATTCTGTTATAGATAAATACGCAAGGCCGGAACGAGAAGAGCGGCCGGAGACCGGAACCAGTCCATCCAAAAACGAGCTATGGACCGAGATAAACAGGCTCCGAGCAGAGCTATCGGCGAAGGACAAGGAGCTCGAAGAGGCTTACGCTCAGATCGAAAAGATGAAAGCCACCATCGAAAAATTGAAGGCGAAGGGAAAGCCATGAAACGAAAACTCGGAGAGATATTCACCGATTACCAGCAGCGCCGCCGGCAAGCTAACGCCAACCTGAAAAAGAAACTCGGGACCGTAAAGCGGTTAAGCCTGAACGAAGGGGGAAAGCCGGTCACCGTTGAGCGGTCCGGAGCAGGGTACAGGATCAAGACCCAGGAGCCGAAGGATGTTGTCGCACGGATCTCGCCGGCCAGAGGCAAAAGGCACCGAGGGGAAACGGCCAAAGAATTTCAGGACCGGCGGAAGGTTTGCAACGCGAAACGGCGGACGAGGGAAAAGCATGCAACAGGTTGACCTATTCACCAAGGAGACCAAAGAGGACAAGGCCATTGACAACCCGATGCGGTTTTGGTATAGAGACAAAGGGAAATATGTACGAATGGGTGGACGAGACCCGAAATCCAATTAAAGGTATCTGCCCATTCGGGTGAAAATATTGCTTCATGCGCGGTCCGCGCTACAAGGGCATGAAAAAGCCTCGGCTTGTCGAGCGAGAACTGAAAAAAGACTTTGGAGAAGGAAGGGTTGTTTTCATTGGCTCCTCTATTGATATGTTTTCAGATGCCATCCCTTCTGCATGGATCGACCAAGTACTCCTAACCTGCTCAATTTACAACAAAAATAAATATCTTTTTCAAAGTAAGCAACCCCGCCGCTTTCTCGAATTCTTCGATTCACCCACCATGTCGCTGGCAGCGGCCAGACCATCAAACGTCATATTCGCAACCACGATCGAGAGTAATTTTGACCATCCGGAGGCCTACGAGACCGGCGACGTCAACACCGGCCAGCCAACGGTAGACGAGCGGTTCAATGGTATCATGCGAGTTAAACAGGCGGGCTATGATATCACTGTGACGATTGAGCCGATCATGGCGTTTTCCCTAAATAAGCTCAGAGAGATGATCGACGACTTGATGCCGGAGTGGATTAGCATCGGTGCCGACAGCCAGAAGTCAGGACTTCCAGAGCCTACCGGTGCAGAGGTCCGGGCCTTAATGCGCGAGTTAGAAAAAAACCATAGAGTCATTATAAAGAGTAATTTGAGGAGGTTGACGGGATGATTGACAAGGGAAAGCTCCTGTTTAGGATCAGAATGTATGGCGCAGCAATGAGCATTGACAACCAAACAGACTCAGGGCTGCTTTATGGCCAGATAGAAAAGCTCCTCGACGAAGAAAACCTGGTCCCCGACGGTTGGCGCCAGAGAAAATGGGTCTCACCGGAAGAACTTAGAAAGATGTACCCGGGTCCGGAGAAATGTCCAGAGCCCGAAACGACCGTCGGCGCCCTCTGGAAGCCTGAAAAATACGCCGAGGCTCAAAAGAACGCCAAAGCCTTTGAAAAAGACTGGCACGCTTGGGTTGACAAAGCTGGTCCCGAGAGGTTGATCAGATACATGAAACAACTCGAAGACCCGATGCCTTTTAACAATACGGTACTTGTCGGCACGATCCCACACAAAGACCTAAGAGCTTATATTGACTCTAAATACGAACGGAAGTGGGTGGAGAAATGTATAACATAACACAGACACAAATGCGCGACCTGTACGGAAAGCTGCTATGGCCAGAGCCTCTACTGCCGGCCGGAGAATATCGGCTCTACAAGGTGGGAGAGATCCATTCTCACGACTGGACCGAAGAGGAAGGTGTTGTCAAAACGGTCACTTATAGGGTTGTGAGGGTGGCGATTGCGGAGAATACTCAACATATCAACCTGCAGCCGGTTGTCGAGGAGGTCGTTGTTTCGGAGGAGCCGCATTTATGACTCTCGACTCGCGAACTACGTTTATGGCGAAAAGGGCTTTCCCGTCGGGGGGCTACCGAATTTTAACCGATTACGACATTGAAAATGAGAATTTGCTTTACGGATCAACGCCTTGGAAGGCACCGGCTAAGAGAAGAAGGACCCGGAGGCAAATTCAAATAGACGATGAAACCAAAGAGCTTTTAATTGAGCATAATGAACTGGTGGCCGCACTAAACCAAGCGGCCTACGCAAAGCGCAGGCTGCCGGAGGTAAAGCGTAAGATCGAAAGTTTGGCGAAAGAAAGGGGCCTATGAAAAGAAAGAATAAGAAACTCACCAAGCGAGAAAAGATCGAAAAGGGCCTGAAAAGACCCAAAAGAAGCAAATATCAGGAAAAACGGGTTGTTGAGGAATAACGTGAACGAGAGAACTGTCATTGATGGCCAGCAATATATCGAGATACCAACCGACGAAATAGCGTTTGGGAATGCCTGTCACGGCGATGAGCGCGACGGAGATGATGTTATCTTTATTAAGGCGATTGACGAGGAGGCCTAAATGAGATCGTTCCCAGGAACACCACTGGAAGAAAAGCTGACACGATGGGATTATCTGTTGGTTATCAGAGAGGCGCTGGATCGCTACGAAAAGAGATGCAGCACGGACGAGGACACCCTGTCAATGGTTGAGTCAATGCACGCAGCGGTCCACGATCTTTTGACAATCGAGAAGGGAATTGAGCAAAAGAAAAAGGCGCCGAAAATGTACCTTCGATCCCATAAGGGGCGCAAAATTATTGCATGGAGATCATGAGGAGTAATGATATGAACTGGCAAGACTGGTTGTCAGCGGAATAGGCGCAAGGGAGCATTAATATGGAATTTAAACAGTGGTGGGACACAATGCAAATCCCCGATAAACGGCTTAAAAACATGGCTGAAGTAGCATGGGGGGCATCAAGACGATTATTAGATAAGCCAGACGCGGAGAGGAGCAATGATATGAGTAGAACACATCACCACCTAAAAACAGAAGCAGAATTTTATCAAGCCATAGAGCGTGGTGAGAAAAAGTTTGAACTGCGCAAGAATGATCGGAATTTCAAAAGGTACGATATGGTGTATTTGAAGGAGTCTGTTGGTGGTGTTTTGACAGGAAGATCGTTACCACCGATAGAGATACAGTATGTAATAGATTCTACTGTAGCTGGTAAGTGGGGTTTATGTGAGGGGTATTGCATTTTTAACTGGTGAGAGGAGCAATGATATGGAGAGAATGAGTTATCATCCGACAAAGAGAGGATGCCCAACTTGCGACGGGAACGATCCAAAGACTTGTGTCAGGTGTCACGGAAAGACCCGAATGTATGATTGGGTGCTTGATGAGAATGGTGTTTATGTATATTCGGCAGAGGAGCACTGATATGACGACAACACAGGCCATAAATGTCACAATTAAAATTTTTGGTTGTAAACACCTCAAATGGAAGTCTGTTCCGTTTCCGTATCTTTATGCAATGGAATGTCAAGAATGTGGCTTAATCCGGAACCTAACTTATGAAGAGACAAGGGCAGAGGATCAATATATTGCTGCGGATATTGTAGAACTAACAGAAGATAATCTGATTGACGTTCTTATAGAATTGGGAGAGTCTCTACATCCGGAAAACAAAGACCGCTAAAACCCACCCGGACCATCCTTGGTCCAAAAACTTGACATCAAATAACACCTGTGCGTTAATACCATATCGTTGTCACCTCGCAAAAGGCATTGCCTCGGGGCCCGGGGCCTAGGGCAATGCCTCCTCAATTCGGTAGAGGGGTATTATGACACACCCTGGCGGATGTCCCACAAAGTATAAAGCAGAGTATTGCGAGCAGGTCGAAAAGCTATGCGCGGAAGGGTTCTCCGATCGCAAAGTAGCTGATTTCTTTAATACATCCTATCAAACTATATATAACTGGCAAGCAGAACACCCAGAGTTTTTAGAGCATATGCGACGTGGAAAAGACTCACACGACGTTGATATCGCGGAAGGCAGGCTCAAAAAGAGAGTGAAAGGGTATAGATATACGGAGGTTACGAAAGACTTCGACAGCGACGGAAACGTGGTTGGAATGAAGAAAGTCACCAAGAGCGTTATACCCGACCTTGGAGCGATCAAGTTCCACCTTACCAACAGACAGCCCCGCCGCTGGAAGAATTTGTCAAACAGTCAACTGTCTGGACCGGACGACGGGCCGATCGAAGTTAAGGAAATCCCTGTGAGGTTTCTCGAACCAGGTGAAAAACCATCGGAGGACGACGAGTGAAAACGACCGACTTTCCCAAGAAGCTCGAATTCCTCTTCCAACCGGCGCCATACAAGGCAGCCTATGGAGGAAGGAATGGGTTTAAGTCGTGGGGGTTCGCAAGGGCGTTGTTGCTCCTTGGTGTAAGCCGTCCCATTCGGGTGTTATGTGCAAGGGAAGTCCAGCTTTCCATTAAAGCCTCGGTTCATCAACTCCTGAAAGATCAAATACAAATACTCGGCCTGGGAGACAAATACGATGTCCTC
>CEPX01171481.1_pt1 | contig 10199 bp, 12 predicted proteins | sample 361361 | NCBI WGS metagenome assembly CEPX01 (sample SAMEA2619974, study PRJEB7988) | marine metagenome | biome: marine biome (ENVO:00000447); feature: mesopelagic zone (ENVO:00000213) & marine oxygen minimum zone (ENVO:01000065); material: "saline water (ENVO:00002010), including plankton...
CCAGTTCAGTTTAATAATTTTTACGGGAAGGAACATCACGATTTACGAATGTCTGCGTTGAATGGATCTACTGAAGATCTAAAGGCTTATGCCATGTGGTTAATGTCAGTGTGCAGCTCACTCCCTTCAGTAATTCATTACTCATGGTATGATTTGTCAAGAAAGATAAAAACATATAGGGGATATTGGTCAAGACACTGGCAAAGTCTTTACAATATTGAACAGGATGATACTGCAGAAAATAATATGTTTTTTGATAAGCCATGGTCTGAAGTAAGTGACAAAGAAATAGATGAGTTATCGAGCAAGCTAGATGAAGAAATGGGAGGTTGGATATTTCATAAAAAGATTGATTTTGAACAAAAGACTCCATTTTTACAGGTTGATGAAAGCATACACCCTGATATAATAAAGGGATGGTTAAAATGAATATTATGTTCGTTATTCCTGCATATAATGCATCTAAAAATTTAGAAGCACTTGCTTCTTCACTTATAAATCAGACAGATAATAGGTGGTCAGCTGTAATTATAGATGATATTTCAACTGATGACACTGCTGATATTGCATCAAAATTAAGATCAGATAAATTTACTGTAATTAAAAATGTAGAGAAAAAATTTGCGCTAAGAAACATAGTTGAGACTTCTCGATCTTTTCAAGAGTGTGATGATATGGTAATAGCTGTGATAGATGGAGATGATTCACTTTGCAATAATGAAGCTGTAGCTTTATTGCTTGATTCGTACGAGTCGGGAAGTGATGTTGTATGGACAGCGCATGCATGGGATATCAACGGATTAAATATTTCTAAGGATATGCCGGGTCACGTAGACCCATATATGTGGCCCTGGTGCTCTTCACACCTTAGATCATTTAAGTCATCTCTTCTTAAAAACATATCTGATAAAAATTTTCAAGATACGAGTGGCCGTTGGTTTGAGAGAGGGTATGATCAAGCACTTATGCTTCCCCTGCTTCATATTTCACAATCTAGATCTTTTATTGATAAAGTTTGCTACAGATATAACATTAATTCAGTCTCTATTCCATACAGAGATTACGAAGAAATGTCACAGATCTCTACTGTAAATCTTGTAAGATCTCGCGGATTTTTAGCATAGAATGATAAAAAAAGTTGAAAAACCGTGGGGTCATGAAATTATATGGGCACAAACGAATCAGTATATTGGAAAAATCTTACATATCAAGTCTGGTCATAGGCTTTCTAGACAATATCATCAAGCAAAGGATGAGACAGTTTATGTCTTAGAGGGTACACTTTACAACTATGATGGAGAAGACTGCCTAGAAAAAATAAGCAAGGGAGAATCACTTCGTATAATGCCACATCAGATACATAGGTTTTGTGCGAATGACGAAGATGTTACACTTATTGAAGTAAGCACTCATCAGATTGATGACGTTATCAGACTAGATGATGACTATGGAAGAAGTGATGATAATAGTACCTCATAATTTTAATCCTTCGTCAGATAGTGGTCCAAACTCTTTTACATCTAGGCTGTTTAGAGTTCTTTCAAGTGAATTTGACTGTGAGTTTACTCATTTGCCAGAAATTGCAGATATTGAATTTTGCTTAATTCAAGAGGCAGCAGTAAAATCAAAACCGAGAATCACACGGCTTGATGGAATATACTTTAATACAGGGCAAAACTATCAAGAGCAAAACAGATTAATAAAAAAAACATATGATTCATCTGATGCAGTTATTTTTCAATCTAGGTTTAACAAGAAGCTAATTGAGAAATGGTTTGGGTGTCATAAAGGCGGACATGTGATTCATAATGGGCCAGCAGTTCAAGAAATCGATATAATACCAGCACTAGATTTAAAACCGCTAACGCGTGGGGGTGATGCTTGGTTCTGCGCATCTTCGTGGAGGCCCCATAAGCGCCTCCGTGAGAATATAAGATACTTTTTAGATTTTTCTCCCGATGATTCAGTTTTAATTGTAGCTGGAAAAGGGGTGTCTAAAGATGAGTTTTCTGATCTTGTAAAAGGAAATGAAAGTAGAATATTTTATGTTGGACATCTTGATAGGAACATGCTTGTAGGATTGGGAAAATCTTGCAGTACGTTTATTCACCTTGCATATCTTGATCACTGTCCAAATGTTGTTGTTGATGCAAGAGCTGCGGGCTGTAAGATTGTGTGCTCATCTACTGGGGGAACAAGTGAGATAGCAGGAATAGATGCTGTGGTAATTGAAGAGGACGAGTGGGATTTTTCTCCAGTTGATCTTTATAATCCGCCTCCTATGAATTTTTCCAATGTTTTAAAAGAAAATAAATGCAGTATTGACATTTCGCCTTTAAGAGACGTTTCAGAAGAATATTATAAAATTATGGAGAAAATAAAGTGAAAACTAGTAGACACTATTTTGACTACGAAGAGTATGTAGCCTTTCAATCAGAAAAAACTTTAAACCCAGATAAAAGAAAGAAGTGGCTCAATGAAGAGTGGAGATTAAAAATAGAAGGATTTAAAGCTGAATTTAATAAAATTTTAGGCGGGCTTTCTAAAGATAGTAGATGTCTTTGCATAGGTGCAAGAACTGGTCAGGAAGTCGTAGCATTAAATGAGCTGGGGATAGACAGCGTAGTTGGAATAGATCTGGTTCCCCATCTTCCACTTGTTGTCAAGGGTGATATGCATAATCTTGAGTACGAAAATGAATCATTTAACTTCGTGTACTCGAACGTGTTTGATCACTCAATTGATCCAGAAAAAATGATATCAGAGATAGAGAGGGTTTTAGTACCCGGGGGAATATGCTATTTGCAGTTTCAAATAGGTGTTAATCAAGACAAATACACAGAGAGTATAATTGAAAACCCAGTTCATGATATCTGTGTGCTATTTAATAAATCTTTTTGCATAGGTTTGACACCCATGGAGATAAATTTTGCTGGTATGAATTTTGAAATGTGCTTTCAGAAAGACTCAGATCTAACAGAGCTATTTGAAACCCATGGGAGCGTAAAGACGATAGATGTTCCAGAGGAATATATAGAGATATGGAACGATATAAACCTTCCAATACAGAATGCTAAACTTGATAACAGCGGGATAATATCAGATAAAATTAGAAAAGAAATACTAGACGGTCTTCATAGACGTGCGTATTACCTTACCCGTGTGGCAAATCAATTTAAGTGTAAAAATATAGCGGAGGTGGGAACAGCAGAGGGCTGGCAATTTTACACTTTTTGCAAATATGCGAGAGATAAAGATATTGATGGGTCTGTCTTTAGCTGTGATCCGAGGGATGTAAGAAATAAAAAATATGCTAGCTTGTATAAAAATGATGAAAAGGTTGTTTTTGTCAATGGGACAAGCGAGAACATGTCGCTAGACTGTAGAGATATTGATATGTTCTACATAGACGGTCTCCATGATGAAGGAAGCATCTTTTTAGATATAACAAATTTAGAAAAATCTCAAAAGGAAGATGATGTGTGTGTGTGGGTGTTTGACGATTTTGATGAAAGATTTGGGTGCTTTAAGGACATTCTTTCACTTTCACAATCTTCACGATGCTTTAAAGTGTACAATGTAGGGCAAACAGGAAGCGGAAAACCATCGCATCAGGTTCTTTTGAAAGGAACATTTTATTTAAATGACGCAGAGAATAGTATCGATCGGAACTCTATTAAATAGAAATTACAAATGAATAAAATTAATAATAGTTTAAAAATAGTATTTCTTGTTGCTAATGTCAATATAACATCGGGATCATATAGAATTTGGGTAAATGATTATTGTAGATATTTTAATGCTATAGGAGTTAATTCAAAAATACTTACGCTACAAAATACAACAGAAGAGATTATCAAAGATACAGATGTTTTAATAATGGGAAAGTGTCTTCATGGAGATATTAAATCATTATTTGATCAAACAAAGAAAGCAAATCCTGATATTCTTATTGGAACGATAACCCCGCCAAGAGATTTAACTTCTGTCAATTTTGACTTTGTGATGGTAGGATCTTTAGAGGAGGCTGACAGTCTTTCTTTTTATGATAATATTATATTAAATGCACACATAGAGTCGCTATATTATAACTCTGATATAAAAACTCATTCTCCAGTAGATATTTTAAAAATATGCTATCATGGCTGGACCCCTCACCTTTTTTCATTTGTAGGTGGTCTAAAGATGGCACTAGAAGATTTTTCAAAAAGTAGAAAAATTGAATTGAATATTCTTAGTGAAAAATCTGAAAGTGAGATAAACTGGACTGCTGATTTGGGAAGGCCAGATATTCCAATAGTTTTTAAAAAATGGAATATTGCTACTGTGCGTGATGACATAGGGCAGTGTGATATTGGAATTTGTCCCGGGGTGCATGATTTAACATTTCAGCTATCTACTATCAATCAAAATCATGGAAAGTTTCAATCAGATTACATTATGAGATATAAGAATAAGACTAATAATGGAAGAGCACTAGCTTTTATGGCTCTGGGAGTTCCTGTTATTGCTGACTTTAGCCCTAGTAATTTTCACTTATTTGGAGATGAGAAGAATGGGTATGTTGCTCACACTCCAATGGGATGGCTAAGATCTTTTAACAGACTATCAGATTTTAATATCAGAAACAAAGTAGCAAAAAATGCAAAAATATTTTTAGATAACAATTATGACCCGTACAATTGGGCACTTAGATACTATAGCTCTATATTAGAAATTTATCAAAACAAGCAGAAGGAAAAATAGAAACAATGCAAGAAAAAATAGCAGAAAATGGATTTTTATATATCGCCTTTGGCGATGCATTTACAAAAGAAGCGCTTATGTCAATAAAATCACTTAGACGATATAACGCTGAGCCAATAGCATTGCTTACAGATCAAGAGCAGACAGATGAAATGGGTCAGATAGTTGATGTGTATGCTAAAATTCAACCTAATCACATACGGGCAAAAGTTGATTTTGTTGGATTTTCTCCTTTTGTAAATACAGTGTACCTTGACTCTGATACGCTAGTTGTGAGAAATATATCTGACATGTTTGATATATTGAAAAGATTTGATGTTGGCCTAGTCCATGATTATGCTAGAAAGCGGCTAAAGTATTCAAAGCTAGTTCCAGAATATGAATCTATTCCATATGGATTCTCAGAGTTCAACGGGGGAATAATGGCATATAACTCTTCTGAAGCTACAAATAATTTTTTGAATACGTGGAGACAATATTTTTATAAATACTATCAGCAGACTAACGGATGGGATCAGGTCAGCCTAAGAGTATCTTTGTGGAATAGCAATGTTAAAATACATACTTTTCCTTTTGAGTATAATATTAGAGGAAAAGCTACAAGAGAAAAAGTTAGAAATTTAAAACATGAATTCGGGGAAGATCACTTGGAGCCAAGAATATATCACATACACTATGATAGAGAGGTTCATTTTGGAAAATTTAAATACAGTTTGGAAGATTTAGATGAGTTTGAAGAGTGTGTAATTAAGCAAGCAGTATGGTACTAATAGAGCAAAGACAAAGTAATGAAAACAATCTATATAGAATCAATTGATCTCATGGTTGACTTGATTCCAAAATGCGGGTATAATACATTTTCACATCTTTTTTTTGAACTAGGGGGAGGGGATATGAAAAAAATGAAAAACAGAAAAAAGAAAGAAAAAGAAAGAAAAATCGAAATACAGAAAAAAAAAGACAAGATTATTGTAATAAGAAATCCTTTGACAAGGTTGACTTCGGGCTTTAGTAATAAACATAATAGGTGGGCACCAAGGTCACGCATCAAAGAGCTAAGTGGGAAATATGATAGAGGGAAAGATTTCTTATACAGTGATTTTGTTTGTTTTTTAGATTTTCTGGAGGCGGAGGCCCACAAGCATGGGCAACCTCGTGATCATCATTTTTCACCCATGTATAGGCAAGCTAGGTCTATAGGACACTATAAAAGAATATTTTGCTTAGAAGACACAAAGAGTATCTACCAGTTCTTAGATTGTAGAGCTTCTACTAGTACTCAAAAAGATATAATTAAAAATTATTTACAAGATGATGTTAGGCTTAATGAGACTAATTCGTGGAATAGATATAGCCACTATCTAGACGATAAAAATCTTGAGCGAGTTGTATCTTTATACAAGTCAGACTTTGATCTATTCGGGTATTCACAAAAAAAGAAAGACGTATTTAAAGTACCGCGCATTTGTAAAGAGATATTAAAATGATTATAGCAGAAAATTTAAAATATTTATTTTTTGTAGGAAGTGGAAGAACAGGTTCGACACTTCTGGGACAATTAGTAAATTATCATCCTCGCTGCTTAATATCAAATGAGTCAAGATTTTTACAAAATTGTGTATATGAAAATAGAGATATTCAAATGTCTGCTGAAGCGATGGTGAGACAGGCAGTCCACGAATATCAGTCTGGACTTGAAAAGTCTACGACGCACGGCAGGAACCTTATTCAGTATCAAAAAGACTGGATCAAAATGGGCGACCTGGTAGCTAACAGTGAATTTGAAAAGAAAGAAATAAAGATAATAGGCGATAAAAAAGCTGGTGGAAATGCAACCACATTTAGAGAGAATCCAGATAAGTTTCAGCATATTATAGACTTACTTGGAAGAGAAAATGTATATTTTATTCAGATAACTAGAGACCCGCTTGACTCCATCTTTTCATATACCCAGTCTCACAACTATAGTGTAGAAATCGCAACAGAAAAAGTTATACAGGATACTCAGTCCGGTATTGATATTTCAAAAATGTTTAACAATTATCTTTTATGCAAGTATGAAGATCTCTTGTCTGATCCTTCTGCAATATTGAATATGATATTTTCATTTCTTGATGAAGTGTGTAGGAAAGAGTGGATAACAGAGATTTCTACTAAGATATCTTTAAAGAAAAAATATAAAAACAAGCATGTTGAAAATATTATGTCAAATAAAGATATAATGAAAAAGCTGTATTCTGCTAATTGCTTTAGAGAGTTTTTAGATGAAAGACAAAAGAGTGTCTGCACCTTAAATACTGCATCGATCTATCCAGAAGATAAATTATGATAAATTTTATAAGCATTTTGTATAATAGAAGTGAAATATTAATTTTGAAATAAATTATTGGTTATGGCTTGATATAAATTATGATAAAAAGAATTGAAGATTTTTCACACACAGATGAGTTTAAATCACTAGAGAGAGTAATAGAGACAAATGCTCCAGAGGATTACGGGGGTTTACGAATGTTTAATGGTGAAAGAGACTATTTAATGCAAATTCCTCGTGAGTTTGCAGCCACAATTTGTTTTTTAAGGTCTGAATTTAAAGATAGAAAATTATGCTACCTAGAGATCGGAACTGCATCAAATCTCGCCAACACTATGCTTTGGAATAACTTAAATATTGACAAAAATATTATTCTAGACAATCTTTGTTGTACAAACTCAGAAAAATCTTTAGTAAGAAATCTAGCTTTTAAAAATGGAACAATTTTCATTGTTGGTGATTCAACAAGCAATAAGGTAAAAGAAAATTTTTCTAGACTAGATTTTAAACTAGATTTGATTTTTTGTGATGGAAATCATGAATATGAATATGTTAAAAATGATTTTAACTTCTATTCCAAATTTTTAAAATCTGGCGGTTTTTTCATTTTTCACGATACAGACAGTAATCGATACTTAGGAGTTAAAAAGTTTATTAATGAAATTGAAATGAATGATATTCCTCTATTTAAGAAATCGGGAGAGTTCATTGACTCTTCTAAAAAAAATAGGTGCGGGATAGAAATTTATAAAAAATTGTAAAGGAAGACGTTGATGAATAATTTATATGATACATGCTTAAAACAACTATTAGATCTTTTTCCAGAGCTAGCAAGTAAAATAAGTTTACAAAATATTAGAAAAAATTCGAAGCAATTAAATTACAATCTAGCTGAGGATGCCACTGTAGATCATTCACTAATTTTTAATATAAAAAATAATAAAAAATTATTTTCTAATAGAAAAGTTTTATTTGCACATTTTTCACCTTATAAGTATGAATTAGAGGGATGGGGTCTCCCTCTTTATGCATCAAAATGCTTAGAAGACTCAGTTATCCACATGTCCTATCAAAAAGGATTGAATAGACCAAAGCTTTTTGAAATAAATGATCTAAAATCAAAAAAAATTGATAAATTTTTAGAATACTATGATGTGATAATTGCTAGATCGTCTGTTCTAAACAATATGAAAAGAGACAATGTGTTAGGAAAAATAGTTGATAATAGCAAATATGTTGTAAATATTAAAACAATGTCTCATAAGCCAAATTATGGAAATGCTGATCATTATTTTGAAGAAGAAGAGATGTGCCCTATGGCTGGCCCAGTTTTTAAAAAATCATGTAATTCTTTTTTAAAAAGTTACCCAAAGAAGAATATTATCTTGATTCCTGGAACAATATGGTATGTCAAAAATCAATTAAAGTTTTTTGAACAGATTGACAGTCATCTAATTAAAGACTATACAGTCGTACTAGCAGGAGAAAACAAAGATATCCCATCGGGATATTTTCAAAAGATCATAGATATATGTAAAAATAAAAAAATAAATCCAGCATTTATAGGAAATGTTTCAGAAGAATTTTTAATAAATTTATATTGTTTGTCAAAGATATGTGCTATTCCGATGGACCCTAGGCCGTATGGATCTCCAAAAGGCTATCCCAGGGTTTTAGGAGAAAGCATTGAAGGAAAATGTATTACTTTGTGCAATAAGGCAACAACAGTACCTGAATTCTTTAGTGACACATTGCTAGTTTATGATCATGAAGTTCAAAATAGTTTAAATAAAATAATGAAAGAAGCAAAGTCAATAGTGTCTAAAGAAAACTATATCAAAGATCACAACTGGGGAAAAATCACATTTGAAGAACAGTGTGAACAAATTTTAAAAAAATGTTTTATAAAATAAAACCATTTCCAGATATGTACGAATTTGCGATAGAAAAGTTTAATATAAAACCTGAGAAGATTTTAGCATTTGAAGATACAGATTCTGGAATTAATGCAGCAATATCGGCCAGTTTAAAGGTCGTAGATGTAAGAACTGGAGCTTTACATGGATAAATTAAGAGTTGGAGTATTTGCTTATAATTTTAAACACTGGAAAACACAGGCAGGGATTCAAAATCTTTGTATAGCTGGATATAGACCATCTGTAATAATTGCTGCGGACCCTGTCAAACTAAACTTTTACAAATCTACAATCAGGGTTGGACCAAAAGACTTATTTTTATGGCATCCGAGAGAGTTAGCAGAATTTTATAATATAGATTACCACGTGACAGTTCACAATTCTGAAGAAACCTCAGAAATTGTAAAATCGAAAAAATTAGACGTGGGTATAATTCTTGGTGCAAGAATATTAAAACCTATAGCATTTGATAATTTTAGCCTGGGTGTAATAAACATGCACCCGGGAATACTACCACAAAATAGAGGTTTAGATAATTTAAAGTGGGGAATTTTGGAAAATTATCCGCAAGGAGTTACAACTCATTTGATTGATAGTAAAATTGACATGGGTTTTAAAATACTACAGGAAAAAATTAATATTTATGAGGATGATACTTTGGTTGATTTACACTTAAGATTGCAAAGCCTAGAGCAAAAATTAATGATTGAGTCTTTAAAATTTCTAGAAAATAACAGTATCAATTCATTAGAATCTTTGAAGAGAGGCACATATTACAGAAGTGTACCTCCAGATAAAGAATTAGATTTAGCAAGATTATTTGAAAAATATAAGAAGGAAATGTCTGATGCCAGCAGTAGTTAGAAAAATTTTTGAAGAGTATGTCAAAGAAAGATTTGACCTAAGAGACTGTATTGCAGTTAATAATGGAACTAGCGCACTAATAGCGCCCCTCTGGTCATTAGATCTTCAGCAAGGTGACGAAGTTATTACAACACCTTTTACTTTTATAGCAACTACAAATGCAATAGTGATTGCTGGTGGAACACCAGTGTTTGTCGATATTGATCCTGATACGTATCTCATAGATGCTTCAAAGATTGAACAGGCAATCACAGAGAGAACAAGGGCAATCATTCCTGTTCATCTTTATGGGCGCATCTGCGCCATGGAAAAAATAAATGTTATAGCTTCTAAACACAACATATCAGTCATAGAAGATGCAG
>CEPX01177547.1_pt1 | contig 10198 bp, 10 predicted proteins | sample 361361 | NCBI WGS metagenome assembly CEPX01 (sample SAMEA2619974, study PRJEB7988) | marine metagenome | biome: marine biome (ENVO:00000447); feature: mesopelagic zone (ENVO:00000213) & marine oxygen minimum zone (ENVO:01000065); material: "saline water (ENVO:00002010), including plankton...
TGTTTTTTATTTGAAAATCCTATTTCCTTTATATATATTCTAACTGCATCTTTTTTATACAAAGTAACGGAATAAGGAGTGTTTTGGACAAATGTAAGATTAAAATAGTTTGCCATCTTTTGTAAATCCGTTAATAGATTAGACGCCCTGTTGTGAAAAGAGATATATAGCTGTTTATCACGTTTATGGTAGTGCGTACAACCATCTGTATCAATCATTCCCCTTATACAGTATCTTGAGAAAGTTTTGTTGGTCTTAATCCACTTGGGTACTTGAATATTTCTTTTTACCTTATTACCTTGACCCAAACCATGCTTTTCAAGAAGTATCCTTAATTCTTTACTATATACGTATATGGTTACTGATTTAGACCTTTTACTTTTATACACTTTTGGTCCTATTCCAAACAATTCCTTAAATAGTTTTTTTATATGTTCTTTAAATTCCTGCTCTTCACTACTTATAATTATTCTTATGCTATCCCTATAAATATTTCCATCACCAAGCATTATACCAATAAATTCTGCAAAATCTTGGACCTTACCTTTAAATTGTATTTTAATGGGTTTAAGATACTTTCCAAAATTCCTTTCTGAATGGAATTTTGCTTCGATTAGTTTCAATGATTTTCTAGGAATCCTGCTTATTTTTACTACTACATCCAATTGACTTTCAGAAATTGATTTGCTTTTATATATGAGATTCTTCAAATTAGTTCTTATTGATGTCTTTAATAGCTTTTTATAATACTGTCTTAGTAGTTGCCTTATTAATAAATTAATTTTGTATCTCATGCAATTTCATGTGTTGGAAATCAATTTATAAATTTTTTGATAGACCAAGCTACACTACGGCCCCATACATAAGAAGAAAAACCGCAACCAATATAAATAACTAATCAAAATAATATCTTATGCTTACCTTAATCCTTAAATCATTTTATTTAATGCTTCCTGCATATTTTGCCAACATGGCCCCTGTTTTATGTAGGAAAATAAAGTTTCTCAATATTCCTGTTGATTTTAATGAAAAGCTTGAAGGCAGACCAATATTCGGCAGAAATAAAACCTACAGAGGCTTGCTTGCTGGAGTAATATTTGCAGTGATTATAGCATTTATCCAGTTTCTTCTTTCAAGATTTAATTTTTTTAATAGTATTAGCATATTAGATTATTCAGAATGGCATATTATAGGATTTCTTTTAGGATTAGGCGCTTTAGTAGGCGATATGGCAGAATCATTCGTCAAGAGAAGGCTAAACATCAAGCCTGGCAAATCTTTCATACCATTTGATCAGACAGATTACGCTATAGGTGCATTAATTTTCATTTCAATACTTAATAGGTTAGAATTAAGCTTCATATTTATAACTATAATGTTAAGCTTTATGCTGCATATTATTGTTAATCATATTGGATTTCTGCTTAAGATTAGAAAAAAGAGATGGTAAGTTCACATTTCAAATAAGATTTATGCCAAGAATAATCAAATACCCAACAACACATCCCATGCTAAGGAAAGGCATTGCAGGATAAAACTTATCTTTCTGTCCTTTCATGAATAAGAACATTAAAGCAATAGTTACACAGACTGGAATAATAAGAGTTTTCAAGAACCCAATTAATAATGTGTTCTGCAGCATAAGGCCTTTCATCACAACACCTGCAAATATTAAAGGGAATCCTATATCTCCACCGCCAAGTATTGCATGCCTTGTCTTAACTTTCACAAGCTTTTCTGTCTTTGTCATCTTTTTAGCTTTTTTAGCGCTTATAGCTTTCACTCCATAAGGAATAAGCATGCCTGCAAATATGTTTGATTTAGTTTGGAACTTTGCCAGCTTTACCATATGCTTGCTATGCCATACAGCAAACATATCATATATTGATATAAACAGAAGCAGCATAAAGGCTGCAAAGAGGTTTATCATTGGCACAAATATTGCAGCCAACCCTCCATAGATAAACAGCTCAGCAACATTATGTATTATAACATTAGGCCTGTACGTTCTCCAGACTGCAACAATAAAAGCAAGTATGGAAGCAACAAAGCTTGAGATAAACGCTGAGAACGCAAAAGCAAGGCAGAGCCAGGCAACAATAAAGAACCATGCCTTTATTATCATAACCTTCTTGAATCTTATCAAAAGCAATAGAATAGCAGTACCTATTAATATTGCAAAGAATATATAGCCAAAAGAAGCTCCTCCTTCTACCTCAGGCCTTTCAACCTGATAAGGTAAATCTTTGAATGTGGCAACTCCTGTAGCTTCAGTCACAGTATGGTCTATATACCTATCTATGATAGCCAAACCAACCACTTGAGACACAAAGAATAGAATTAATAATAGAATTGTTACTTTAAGCTCATGTTTCATCAGAAAATTAAGTAAATGAAAGTATATAAAACTATTGTATAGCCTCGCCTATAAGATAATGCACTGTTATTTTACTAATTTTAATCTTTACCCAGTCCCCTATTTCAAACTCTCCTACAACAACTACTGGCTTATACGAAGGATTTCTTCCAACAAAACTGCCTTCTTTCCCCTTTTCTTCTATGAGAATATAACCTTCCCAGTTTTTCCATTTCTTATTACTTTCAAAAGAAACATAATCAAACACAGAAGTGATATAAGTTGATCTCTTCTTTGTTTCATTGCCATGAACTTGCTTAAGCTTTGCAGCTTCTGTTCCTTTATGCGGCCAGAATCTTGACCTGTTAAGCACATCAGGCTTTATCTCATTTATTAGATTAATTGTCTGCTTAAACTCTTCTTCAGTTTCTGTTGGAAAGCCTGCTATTACATCTGTTGATATTGTAATATTTGGAATAGCTTCCCTGAATTTATCTACAATTTTCTTAAAATCTTCCACAGTATATCCTCTCTTCATTAGCTTCAAAACTCTATCAGAGCCTGACTGCACTGGCAGATGAATAAATTTGAACATCTTTTCATGCTTAAACGCTTCTATAAGCTCATCAAGTATTGGCAGCACATTCTTAGGGTTCATCATTCCCACTCTAACTCTAAAGTCTCCTATTTGTCTACATACTTTGTTTAGAAGTTGGGGAAGCAGAACTTTTTTATCTTGTTTATCTAGATTATAACACGCATTGTCCTGAGAAGTTATCCAGACTTCTCTACAATCTTGCTCAACCGATTCTTTTACCTCTCTTATTATTTCTTCAACAGGAAACGAATAGAATTTGCCCTTTATTAATCTTGTATTGCAGAACGAACATTGGTTAGTACAGGAGTTAGAAATAGGGATTATGCTTATTGCCTTATTCTTCCTTAATCTTGGCAGTGCAATCTTAGGCTCTTTTTCATATGTCATCACTTCCACAAGATTATCATTAATGGTTTCTTCAACAACTTCAACAATTTTTGCTATATTATGTGTATTGATTAAAGAAACGTCTGCAATCTTCCTTATATCCCCTAGAATCTGCTTTGGTATGCAGCCTGCTATGATTAGCTTACTATGAGGATATTCTTTGCTGAAATATTCTATTTCCTTTAACGCAGTACTTATTGAAGGCTTTTTGACTGAACACATAGAAAGTATTATCACAGATGCATCTGCTGGAGTGTTTACTAAGTTAAAATCTGCTTCTCTTAGCAGGCCAAGCATCATTTCAGCCTCTGCCACATTGTTTGAGCAGCCATGTACCTTTAGATAGATGTTCATATCAAGGAGAAATGGTTGGTGTTATTTAAATATAGCCTCTAAAGGATTCATTCTTTCTTTAAAACCAACAACTTTAAATACAAGCAATACTACAACAATCTTATAAAAATACTAATATAATACTAAAGTAGTATTACCACAATATTACAATAAATCCAAAATGCCAAAAAGCGACAAAAGATTGATGGTGCATGTGTACCTCACAAAGAAAGAAAAGAAGAGGATAGAGGAGGAGGCAGAGGAATTAGGTATATCTCTTTCTGCTTATATCAAGGTGAGGTTGTTCAGCACAAAATGAGAAAGAAACAGAAAACCAGGCATATCAGCAAGAAGAGTATTATAGTTCTAGTTACAATAGTAATAGTTATCAGTTTTTTCCTTGTAAGGCCAAGATTAACAGGCTTTACAAGTATAAGGAAAGAATATGCCCTCATAGACAAAGTAAGCATTACAGCAAATGAAAGCAGTGAATACTCATGGATACCTGAAGAGCAAGGTGTTATAAAAAGCCTTAAGCTAAGTGGAACTGTTTTAAGAGAAGGCACTGCTAAAGTGTATATAAACTATAGCAATAAATTATACTTAATATTTGACAGCGAACAGCTTGAGAAGAGTTTGAGTGGTGTAACAGCCATGGTTATAGGAAATATTAGCATAGATAACCAAACAGTTGAAGAGATTATTAATGAAACACAGGTTCTTAATGAATCCATAGAAGAACAAATCAATGAGTCTGTAGAAGAGCAAATAGTTAATCAAACTATTGAAGAACCAATAATAAACGAATCCATTGAGGAGCAAACAATAAATGAAACAATTGAAGAGCCAATAATCAATCAACCAGAAATAACTAAAACCATACAATTAGCTCTTAATTACTACACAGAAAGCAGCTATGATACTGACAATAACGGCTTTGAAGAGCTTGACGGTGTGATAGATTTAACTGTAAAGGATACAGATTTCAATTTTAATGCTTCTCCTAATAACTTGTGTACAAGATGGATTATTAATTCCATTGATAAATATACAACTAATACTATCTGCCATGGAAGCAGCAGCTGCTGTAATTTCTTAGATATGGATTCATCTTCAGAGAACTGGGATGATCCTTACTACAGTTATTTTGAGAAGGAAGGAGCTAGCTACAATAATCTAATCTCTGCCCAAGTTATTCATGCTTATTATGATTTCACAACTTTGGAGGCAGATATTGTTTACAGCAGCAGTTCAAGCCTAAGCGCGAAGTTTAAGGCGCCTTATATTGAATTTGAGGATGTTTGCTTGGAAACCTGCCTTCTGCCAGGGATTAATGAAACTAATTATAACTTAATCTTCGACATTAATAACACCAAGCTTGACATTGACAGCATAGCTTATACTATTGAAAAGATAATCATAAGCGACCATCCCCCTAAGCTTGTTAAAAACATTTCAGATATTAATATTCCAAAGAATAAGGATTATACTATTAACCTAAGCGAATATTTTAGTGATGAAGATGGTGATATTCTTAGTTATTCATATTATAAGATTGATAATATCTCATTCACAATAGATGAAAACATTGCAGTTATTTCCCCTGATAAGTATTTCACAGGCATAAAGAGTTCTTTCTTTATCGCAAATGATACAGATTCAGTGGCAGTCAGCAATGTGTTTAGGATTAATGTGAGCGAGTTTGGCATGGAAAATGTTAGTGAAGGTCTAATACAGGGTCAGGCTGTTATAGGAAAGCCTGTTAAATGGACTAGGAAAATCAAGCTGAAAGAATCATCTAAAAACATTTCAATAAATATCACAAAGAATGCAAAGAATATTACTATTAAAAAAATAGTTAACGGCACAAAGCTTAAGCTCAAGAAGGAGAAGATAAAAGTCAATAACCTTGATTTTAAGGATTATGAAAAGCTTATTGATGGCAAGATTAAGGGAATATCAGTAATAGAAGAATTTAATGCAACAACTATAGATATACTGGATAACAGCACAGAGTATGAGATTGAGTATGAAACTGAAGGCCCTTCTCTCACAGAAGAAGAGCTTAGCTTTTATAAGAAAACAATAACCATTAGTTCAGATATACATTACACTAACATCTTAAGCTATACTTCTTTGCCGATTGAAGTGCCTGTTAACAGTATAAAGCTTTACTGGATAAATAATGGGACAAGAGAAAGGGTTAGCACTAACAAGTTTGATAAGAACAACAATAGCCTTATAGATTATATTGAATGGGTTGTTCCTCATCTAAGCGACCAAACCTATGAATTAGAGCTGGTTATACTTAATACCCAAAGCTATCCAACAAGAGGAGGCAACTGGACTGTTATGTTTAATACTAATGGAATAGGCAACCTAACAATAAGCTCAAGCAACAGCACATCTTATTCCGAAATGTTCAATGATAACAGCATAACAATCAATGATTTAGACTTATTAGATTTAAGGTGCGGAGATAACCCTTTCTTCAATAAAGAGAGCCTGTTTATGCAGAATAACACTTATCTTATCTTATCAAACAGCACAAAAGTTAAAATAAGTGAACTAGCAAATAGTTCACTGGAAGTGTCTTCTTTATTTATAGAAGATTATTCATGCAATACAACAGGTTATCATACTGTGAGAGTATTAACAGATGGAAAGCATCACCAGCTGTTTGATTTTAATGGCTTTCAGGCTTATGCCCATAACCTTGTAAACAATGTCCCTACCACAGATATTATTTTCTTCAGTGATATGAACTCAACCAGAACGAAGGTTTTCTTATCTTGATTTTTTAATCCTCGTAAACACAAAGAATATCAGAATCACAAGCAAAATATCCACAAGGATAAACGCAACTCTATTATATGTTAACACTGCTTTAATCTTAGGTAAAGGAGACAATTTAATAGTCTCTTCTTTAACTTCTTCTATTTGTTCAACTTCTTTTATAGGCTCTTCTGAATCACCTGCAAGAGATTCAACCTTTTCTATTGTACTACTTGTATTAAGGCTTTCATTAAGCGTTTGATTCGTGACAACATTAATCTCTTCAGTGGCCTGAGAATAAATCTTCTGCCCAAACATGGTTTCATAGGTAACATTAGCAAATATAAAATATTTAGCTGGCATACCTGGCGCCACAAAATCAACATCAAGAAGCTGGTAATCAGACTTCCCTTCAATTTCTTCTATATCAACCTGCTTTATGCTTACACCTTCAATATCTGAGTAAACTGAAGCTGATATACTTTTAAGCGTTTCCTTGCCAGGATTAACAATAAACACTTTAATGTTTGTTTCCTCTAACGGATTCAACGTCTTGTCTGCAATCTTAAAACTAATATCTAATTCATCTATATTTCCTTCAATCTCTTTTGTTCTATCAACCCTCTTTGTTAATCCGTTTACATCAAATAAAGCATAACTTTCCAGAGAATGTTTTCCTGTGCGCTCTACTCTCAACAAAATTAACAGATTTTTTTCTTCACCAGGCTCAAGAGAGCCGCTCCATATATACTTATTATCCTGTTTGTTCAAGCCTTTCTCATCAATCACGCTTAATTCAGAAGGAATGCTTAGATAAAATTTAATATTACTAGTTTTTTCAGTTGTATGATTATCCCTTAGCTTAATGCTTAGATTAACTGTATCTCCCACATTAGGCTCATCTTTGCTTGAGTTGAACAGTATATTAAGCGAGTAATCTTTAACTTTAATGCTAGTCATGCTGGGGCTTACTGACTTGATAATGTTTCCATTGAAATAAGTTATTGAACTATTTGATATGAATGTTGTTCCACTAACAGCTTCAAGATTCCATGAGCATTCCTTTTTTCTATTGGGAACAAGAGATCCTGTCCATGAGATGATTTTGTTTCTTATAATACAGCCATCCATGGTTAGTATATCAAACCCTTCAAACGAATCAGAATATTTAATATTATTAGCTACAATGCTGCCTGTGTTCTCTATCACTAAATTAACATCAGTCCTCTCACCTATAAGCAGTTCACTATCTTCTATTGTCATTGTTGCTTCAATATTGGCAAAAAGTGAGTAAACAGCTATGTTAGCCTTATAAATATCTTCATGTAATGTATAATTCCTATAACTTACATTCATTCCGTTAAAACATATGCTTAAGTTTATTATCTCTTCACAGTATCCCTTGTCTATAAGAAGGTTATAACCATTAAGGCTTACTGATATCTTCTCGCTGAACTCATCAAGGTCTACTGTAAAGCTTTTTCCACTGGCTGTGAAGTTATCTCCTGAGTGTAGCCAGCCACTATAAACTTTTTCTTGATATTCTGCCTGGGCAAAGCCAGCTAGAAGCATTAAAAGATATAATGTTAATACATATTTTGTTTGCATATAGCCAATCATATAATTCAAAGTTTTAATAGTTATCGATTATCTGCAAGTTTTGAGTTTTGAGTATACTAAAGTTTATACAAAGCTTTAAATAAAATCTTCTTTTAAAAATTCTTTATGAAACCGGTCAAATATTCTGAGATGCTCAAGAATAACAAGCTCACAAAGTTCAGGCCGGTGAAGGATATTGTCGTCGAGAATACTACACAAGGCGGATATAAAGAAGAGCAGGAATTAAAAAACAAGGACGAGAAATCAAAGCAGATACTTCTGGACAGATTTTAATAGAATCTATTTTTTATCACAATCTTTAACATCTTCTTCTCCTTTAATCCTTGAGAAGAATAAGATACCTATAACACAGATTACAGTCACAATGACTGCAGAAATTATTTGGTAGATATAGCCAGTGCCTTCTATCCCAGACCTTCTGATCATTTCATCAACTCCTGCTCTTATTGCATCCCTCCAGACAAGAGCTATAACAAATCCAAATGCAGCAAGCACTGCTGTTAAAACATTCTTTTTTATCTCGCTTTTCAAATTAACTGCGCTGGATCTTACACTATGAAAAGACCTATGCGCTATTCCTTTTATCCTGGAATGAATACCTTTTTTTTCTTCTTCAGAAGCCATTTTATTCTAAGGCACAATAGTGATTATAGAGCCTGTTGCTGTTTTATTAAAACCATCATCTCCTTTGCTGAAAATAACTGAAATATCTTCTTTGAATTTGCTGCTTGATGCCAATACGCAGCTAACTTCTATATTTTCACTGCTATCAGACGCTATCTCTGTTGAATTTGTATAAGAGCCACAGCCACTAACTGTCAAGTTAGCAATAGTTATCTTTTCTCCCAAAATATTCTTCAGCTTTATAGTAACCCCTGAAGTAGAAGCTGCAAAGTCATCGCAAAACAATCCAGTACCTATAGATATGACACATTTTTCAGGCAGGAACTGGTCTGGCTTTGTAACACCAAAATACGCTAATGCACCAATCGCAACCAGAACAACCAATATAGCCCAGCCATAAGTCATAAGAAATTCCATAGCTGCCTGCGCTTTAGAATTAGTCTTAATTTTCATATTTATCATAACCTCATGTTAAAATTAAAATAAAAAAAGATAAAAAAGGTTTCTTATGGAACCTTTGTTACCAAACTTCCTGTTGTCGTTTTGTTCAATCCGCCTGTCTTGCTAAAGGTTATTGATAAATCCCCTTTAACTTTATCACCTGATGCCAGGGTTGAACAACTTATTGCTATATCACTTGTACTATCTGCTGTAATTATTGTTGAGTTAGTGTTTGCTGAGCATGTCTCACCTGTCACTGACAAACCAACACTGCTCAATGTAACACTATCAGTCAGCATGTTCTTCACTCTCACTGTAACAATTGTTCCTGATGCGCTGAAGTCTTCACAATACAATCCGCTTCCAGAAGATATTAAACACTTCTCTGGCAGAAACTGCTCAGGACTTAAAACACCAAAATATGCTAATGCACCAATCGCAACCAGAACAACTAATATAGCCCAGCCATAGGTCATCAAGAATTCCATTGCTGCTTGAGCTCTCTTCATCTTCATAATATCACCTCGTTTTTTAAGATTAAAAACTAATTAACCATTTTTAAAGAATACATCTATATAAATTTAACTGTTTTAGAAATTCATTCCAATAAAGCGTTTAAAAAACATAAACTATTTATACATACCATTTTATTAATATTCTTAAGGTGATTTTTTGGCTACAACAAAAGAGCTTCTAGAAAAACACGGATTCAAAAAGCAGGAAGAGATGGAATTAAGCCTTAACCAATTGGCTAAGACAGAATATCCAAAACCAGTCCATAGGTATAGGCTTACAACAGAATCATTCCAGGAGAATCTTGAAGAAGTTTACTATTGGTTTCATTCTTTCATAAGAGATTTTGGTTTTTCACAGATTGAAAAGGTTACAGACGTGTTCGCTGCTTCTGAGCATTCTGCTTTCTTCGGAGTTGCCCAGCAAAGGCTTGGCCTGCAGCAGGATAAGGTAAGCCAGTTCCTTGCCACAATAGGCAAGATGGTAAGAGAGCTGTTTCAGCTTGTAAGGGAATTAAGAGTTCTTGACGAAAGGTTAAGCTATTATGAAGA
>CEPX01157306.1_pt1 | contig 10197 bp, 10 predicted proteins | sample 361361 | NCBI WGS metagenome assembly CEPX01 (sample SAMEA2619974, study PRJEB7988) | marine metagenome | biome: marine biome (ENVO:00000447); feature: mesopelagic zone (ENVO:00000213) & marine oxygen minimum zone (ENVO:01000065); material: "saline water (ENVO:00002010), including plankton...
AAATGATAAATATAAAGCTGCATTGATTATACCTGACCTAGCAGTTGCAGAAGGAAATAAGAACTCACCGGCGTTCTTGGTTTATGGAAATTATGAAAAAATATTAAAATGGAATAGATCCTTAAGGTTTGGAGTTACCGTTTGTACTTTAGCAAATATGATAAGAAATGAAATTTAATCTAGGTTATATATATATTTTTGTTTTTTTATTTTCATGTACTCAAGATATGAAAATTATAAAAAAACCTTCAAAAATAAAAGAACCAACTTTTTCTTCTAAAGGTTTTGCCTTAATTTATGACAATTCAGTTTTTGAGAATAAGATTGTTGACAAAAAATTAAACAATGATCAAAATTATGTTTTGCATTCATTTTTAAAAAACAATGTCTTGGTCAGCATATCTAATCCTTTTAATTCTAAATCTTTAACGGCAAAAATTAGAAGAACCACTAGCTATCCTTCAATATACAACATTGTTATTACAAAAAAGATGGCAGATAAATTGGAATTAGATATTAACAATCCTTACGTTGAAGTTTTATCAATCAGAGAAAATGATAAATTTATTGCAAAAGAAGCCTCTATTTTTGATGAAGAAAAAAAAGTTGCAAATAAGGCGCCAGTCACATCAATAAATGTAAACGATATGTCTTCTTCTACAGTTAAAATTAAAGTTAAAAAAAAGGAACCTTCGTATATAATAGATATTGCTGAATTTTATTTTCTGGAATCTGCAGAAACAGTTAAAATTAGATTCGAAAAAGAAGCAAACTTGGAAAATATTAAAATAAAGAAAATATCTAAGAACAAATTTAAAGTCTATTCAGGACCCCACGCTTACTTTAATACTGTAAAAGATATTTATTTTAGTTTAAATAAATTAGGCTTTGAAAATTTAAATATAATAAATACAAATAAATGAAAACTTTTTTAGCAAAAATATTATTTTTTATAATTTTATTTAACAATTCTTTCTTAAATGCGGAGATTAACATCCAAGCTAAAACAGCAATTATACAAGATTATTTATCTGGTAAAATTCTATTTGAAAAAGATCCTGATATTAAAATATACCCAGCTTCAATGACAAAGATAATGACCACAATAGTCGCATTTGAATTATTGAATAACGGTGAAATTACCTTAAATGAAAAATTTGTAATATCAGAAAAAGCCTGGCGAATGTCTCAGAGCGGTTATTCCTCAATGTTTATAATGTTAAATGATGAAATATCCGTCGAAAATTTATTGAAAGGTATTATTATTATTTCAGGCAACGATGCATGCGTTGCTCTAGCAGAAGGCATCTCTGGATCTGAAGAGGAATTTGTTGTTTTAATGAATGAAAAAGCAGAAGAAATTGGAATGAATAACACTAATTTTTCAAATTCCTCAGGTATTGGAGATAGCAATAATTATTCAACTGTCAGAGATATATTGAAAATGTCTAACCATTTAATAAAAAATTATCCAGAATATTACACTTATTTTAAAGAAACATCTTTTACATGGAACAGAACCGGAGGTGACCCAATAACCCAAGGTAACAGAAATGCATTGCTATATGAAAATATCGGAGTTGATGGATTGAAGACTGGATTTTTAACTGTAGAACAATATTCCTTGGCTTCATCGATTTTACGAAACGGCAGAAGAATAACTGCTGTTGGTAGTGGGTTTAAAAGTAAGTCCGCTAGAAAAAAAGAGTCAAGAAAAATGTTACTACATGGTTTATCTAAATTTGACACTGTTGAAATCGCAAAAAAAAATGAAATATTTTCGTCCTTAGATATATGGTTGGGAAAAAAAAGCAAAGTTGATATTTATGTCAAAGATGACATTTACATTACGGTGGCCAAAAGAAAAAAAAAAACAATCACTGCTTATATTGAATTTAACGGACCTATTCCCGCACCCATAAAAAAAGATGCTAAGTTAGGTGTGCTAAATATTTTTTTAAATGACGGATTATTTGCTCAACATGATGTTTTTTCAATGGAAAAAATTAAAAAAGTAAATATCTTCTCAAGTCTTATCAGGTCATTTAACTTTTTTGTTTGGGGAGATGTATAAAAAATCTTTTTTTATAGTTTTTGAAGGAATAGAAGGTTCTGGCAAATCTTCTCATTCACTCTCTTTGATAAAAAAACTAAAATCTCTAAAAATTCCTTGTGTTTATTTACGTGAACCTGGCGGCTCAAAAAATGCAGAACATATTAGAAGCTTCTTACTGAAAAGAGAAAACAAAGGATTTAATTCGCTCACTGACACACTTTTATATCTTGCAGCAAGAAATGAGAATTTTTTAAGAAAAATAAAACCATTTCATAAAAAAAAAATAATTATTTGTGATCGATTTACAGATTCAACTTTAGCTTATCAGCATTATGGTTTAGGCGTTAAAAAACGTTTCATTAATTATATTAATAAAGAAATAATTGGAACAATTAAACCTGATTATACATTTTTGATGTTTTTGAATGTTAATAAACTAAAATCAAGGATATCTAATAAAAAAACAATCAACAGATATGATAAATTTAAAAAATCATTTTATAAAAGAGTCCAAAACGGTTTTCTAAAGATTTGTAATAAAAATAAATCAAAATATATGGTTATTAATTCTTCTAATAAATACGAAATAAATCAGGATATTATTTTTAATCGAGTTAAAAAATTATTAAAATAAATGATAAAAAAAGAAATTTTTACTACAGATTTCTTGCCTGGTAAGCAAGAAAAGCTATTTTCTTATGAACAATATTTTAATTTATTTACAAAATTATATAAAAATAATTTATTAACTAATAATATTTTACTTTCTGGACAGCCCGGTTTAGGAAAATCAACTTTTGCATATCATTTTATTAATTCTATTTTAAGCAATAAAGAGGATTATTCTTATGATTTTATGAATTTTACAATCAATCCACTAAATAGATCTTTTCGACTAATTAATAAGCAATATCATCCCAATTTTTATTTAATCGAAAACTTTGTTGATAAACAATCTATAAGCATAAAGCAGGTTAAGGATATGATTAATTATCTTAATAAAACAAATTATGAAAAAAATATTAAATTTATTTTAATTGATAATGCGGAATATTTAAATTTACATTCGGTTAATGCGTTACTTAAAATTATTGAAGAACATAACTTAAACACTTTCGTTATTATTATACATAATTCTTCTATAAAATTAGTCGAAACTTTGAAATCTAGATGTATTGAATTTAAGATTTTTTTTTCAAATCAAGAAAGGCAGAAAATATTAGAAAATCTATTAACATATTATGATTTAAAAATTGATATAAATTTACTTGAAAAAATAAAGAGTTTTTACGACTCTCCAGGAATCGTTCTAAATCTTGTTAAACTAATTAACGAAGCAGCTATTGATGTGGGTGATTCAAATTTAATTAATGTAATTTCTAATTTGATGAAGTATATTTTAAGGAATAAAAATAATACTAATCTAAATTTATTACAAAATACTATCGAACTTTTCTTTTTCCAAGAGCTTAAAAAAAGTAATAATAAAAGCAAAATATCATTAAATTATTCTAAAGTTTTAGAAAGTTTAAATTCTTTTAGAAAATATAATATTGATATGAATAATACTTTTTATGAGATAAAAGAAAATATTGTTCATGGATAATAAGAATTATTATATTACTACACCAATTTATTACCCGTCCGGCAATCCCCACATGGGCCATGCATATTCAAGCATCATTGCCGATGTGTTTGCAAGATTTAAAAGATTAGATGGTTATAATGTTTTTTTTCTAACAGGTACGGATGAACATGGATTAAAAATCCAAAAATCAGCAGAAAAAAACAATAAAAAACCAAAAGATTTTTGCGATAACATTAGCAAAATTTTTAAAAATCTTACCAAAAGTTTGAATCTTTCTAATGATGATTTTATAAGAACTACAGAAGAAAGGCATCATAAAGCAGTTCAGTTTCTTTGGGAAAAGCTAGAATCAAAAGGATATATATATTTATCTAAATATAAAGGCTGGTATTCAGTATCAGACGAGGCTTACTATAATGAAGATGAAATTGCTGAAAAAGACGGCAAAAAAATTTCAACAGTCTCAGGATCTTTAGTAGATTGGGTTGAAGAAGAATCATTTTTTTTTAAACTATCTTCACTTCAAGACAGGTTATTAGAGTTTTACAATAAAAATCCCAAATTTATTTTACCTATCACAAGAAAAAATGAAGTTGTAAGTTTTGTTAAAAGAGGATTAAAAGATTTATCCGTTAGCAGGAAATCTTTTTCGTGGGGTATAAAAGTTCCAAATGATAAAAAACATATAATTTACGTATGGCTAGATGCTCTTACAAACTATATAAGCGCATTAAATTATCCTAATCTTAAAGATAAATTATTCAAAAGTTTTTGGCCAGCAACCTTGCATATTATTGGAAAAGATATCTTGAGATTTCATGCAATATATTGGCCGGCTTTCTTGCTGGCAGCAGACATTAAACCTCCCAACAGGGTTTACGGACATGGTTGGATTTTATCGGATAAAGAAAAAATGTCTAAATCAAAGGGTAATATTCTTGATCCACTTGAGGTGATCAAAATTTATGGACTAGATCAATTACGATATTATCTTGTAAAAGAAGTTTCGCTTGGAAACGATGGAAATATTAGTGATAAAAATATAGAAAATTGTATAAACAGCGATTTAGCAAACAATTATGGCAATTTTTGTCAAAGAACATTTTCTTTTATAGAAAAAAACTGCAAAAATACAGTTCCAGAAGATATTGATTTTAATGCTGATGATTTAAAAATCTTAAACTCTTTTAATAACAACATTGATAAGATTAGATCTTTAATGGATAACCAACAGCTTAATGAATATGTTAAATTTATTATTGATAAATCATCTAATGCAAACAAATATTTTAATGATGAAGCTCCATGGAATAAAAAAGAAGATAAAAAACGATTAAATACAATAATTTATGTTTCATTGGAAATAATAAGAAAAATTTCAATTTTGTTATTGCCAGTAATACCTTTTTCGGCAAATAAAGCTCTTGCATCTTTAAGTTTAAACACAAAAAGTTTAAAACTTAGCAGTATCACCGATCATCATATAAATAAGCCTGGAACAAAAATAATAAATCAGGGAATACTTTTTCAAAAGATTAATAATAAAGAATGATTGATTCACATTGTCATTTAGACCATTCGCCACTATATGAGAAATTAGATGAAATTGTAAATAGGGCAGAATTGTCAGGTGTAGAATGTTTGTTGACTATTTCTACTACTTTACAAAGCTTTGAAACGATTAAAAGAATAATTTTAAAATATAAAAATATATATGGAAGTATAGGAATTCATCCTCACGAAACTAAGGATCATATTAACGTAGACAAAAAAAAACTAATTTCGCTCAGGAATGAAAGTAACAAAATTATTGGCATAGGTGAAACTGGCCTGGATTTTTACTACCAAAATAGCAAAAAATTAATTCAAAAAAAGAAATTTATTGAACATATTGAGGCGGCCATTGATCTTGATCTTCCTGTAATAGTTCATTCTAGAAACGCTGAAATTGATACTTTTAATATTTTAAAAGATTTTTCTTCCAGGAATCCAAAAATTCTTATGCATTGTTTTACTGGATCTTCCGATTTTTTAGAAAAAATGCTTAGTTTAGATGCATACATCTCTTTAAGTGGAATAATTACTTTTAATAAAAGTAAAGAATTACAGAAAACCGCATCCTTAGTACCTATTGACAGACTTCTTATTGAAACTGATTCACCTTACCTTGCGCCAATGCCAAAGAGAGGATCTGCCAATGAGCCTTCATTTATAAAATATACAGCTATAAAATTGGCAGAAATCAAACAAATTTCTTATGAAGATTTAATATTTTATACATCTAATAATTTTAATAAATTATTTTCACTAAATCAGTGAATACTTTTCTAACATTTTTAGGTTGTGGAAGTTCTATGGGTGTACCAAGGGCGGACGGATATTGGGGTTTTTGTGATAAGAAAAATATAAAAAATTACAGGACAAGATGTTCCGTTCTTATTTCAAAAGGAAATAACAATATTTTAATCGATACTTCACCAGATCTTAGATCTCAATTGTTAAGGAATAAAATAAAAAATATTTCTTCAGTTTTGTATACACACAAACATGCTGATCAGACTCATGGAATTAATGATTTAAGGGTTTTTTTTCTAAAAAATAAAAAAAAGTTAAATATCTATGCTGATAAAACAACCTTATCTTATTTAAAAAATAACTTTTCATATTTTTTTAATGATGGAACTGAATATCCAGCAATACTAAATGCTAATAAATTAAAAAGCAATTTTTCCTTAGGTTCTAAAAAGGAGTTAATTAAATTTAGATCTATCAAAGTGAGACATGGAAAAATAAATAGTATTGGATATATATTTGCTAATACAGCATACATTAGTGATTGTAACGAACTTTCAAATTCAAACTTAAATAAATTAAAAAATTTAAAATATTTTATAATTGATTGTTTGAGATTTAATCCTCATCCGTCTCATTTTTCACTTGATGAAGTTCTTGATGTTTTAAAAGAGATTAAACCTGCGAATACTATTTTGACAAATTTACATTCGGATCTGGATTATAATATTTTATTGCAAAAATTACCAATCAATGTAAAACCGGCGTTTGACGGATTAAAGATGCAACTATGAAATGAAAAAAAATAAAATTGTTATTACAGGAGGTGCGGGCTTTGTAGGTACTAATTTAATTAATTTATTATTAAAAAAAACAAAATATAAGATAATTAGTATTGATAATTATTCTTCGGGTTCAAAAAAAAATCATATCAAAAATAATAGAGTAAATTATATAAAAGCAGATACAATAGACATTTCTCGGATTCTAAAAAATACCAAAGGTATCAATTCCATTTTTCATTTTGGTGAATTTGCTAGGATTTATCAAAGTTTTCCAAAAATGAACGAATGTATCAATTCAAATTCTGTCGGAAGTAATGCTGTTTTTAACTATTGTTTAAAAAATAAAATCAAACTTATTTATTCTGCTACATCAGCGTCATTGGGAAACAAGGGAAGTGATAAAAACTTGTCTCCTTATGCTTTTACAAAAGCAAAAAATTTAGAATTATTAGAAAATTTAAAGAAATGGTTTAACTTTAAATATGAAGTAATTTATTTTTATAATGTTTATGGGCCAAGCCAGATAAGCAAAGGTGAAATGGCAACAGTAATAGGAATTTTCGAAAATCATTATAAAACAAAAAAACCTTTACCAATTGTAAAGCCAGGTAACCAGACTAGAAGGTTTACTCATATTTATGATACTGTTGAAATTTGTTATCAAGCCTGGAAAAAAAATCTTTGTAGGCATTATAGTATTGCGAACCATAAAAGCTATTCAATCTTAGATGTGGCTAAAATGTTTGGAACAAAAATCAGATATTTGCCAAAAAGACCTGGGGAAAGATATGCATCAGCATTAACAAATATGAATCTATCTAATAAAGTTTATAAATATTTTGGTAAAACTGATCTCAGAAAATATATAAAAAATATTGTTTTAAATAATAATGGAATTTAATCTGAAGCTTTTTCTATTTCTTTTTCTTATTAGCTGTAACTAACAATAGTAATAAATATCCAATAAAAGCTGATAACATTGATCCGGATAAAACACCAATTTTTACTCCATCCATATACTGATTGTTTTCAGCAAAAGCTAGATTTCCAACAAATAAGCTCATAGTAAATCCTATACCTGTCAAAATACCAACTCCATAAAATTTAAGCCAATTTGAATTTGAAGGCATTTCTGAAAATTTAAATTTTACAGATAGGTAAGAAAATAGAAATACTCCAATTTGTTTTCCAAAAAATAATCCACATAAAATTCCCAAAGGAACAGGTGCCAACAAGGAGTTCATTGAGAGTCCATCAAGTGAAACACCTGCGTTCGCTAAAGCAAACAGAGGCATAATTCCAAAGGCAACATAGGGTGATAGAAAATGTTCCAATTTTAATAATAGTGAAAAGTCTTTTTCATGAACACGATGGGGTATAGTGAGAGCTAAGAGAACTCCTGATATTGTTGAATGAATTCCAGATTCATGGGTAAAATCCCAGAGGAAGAGTCCAATTAACAGGTAGGGTAGGAATTTTTTCACTCCAGATTTATTAATAATGAGCAGAGTTAAAAAAGAACCCATCATTAAAATTAAATATACATATTGAAGTTCAGTTGAATAAAAGAAGGCTATAATTATAATTGCACCCAAGTCATCAATTATTGCCAAAGCCAATAAAAAAACTTTTAAAGAAACTGGAACTCGCTTGCCTAATAATGACAATACGCCAATTGAAAAAGCAATATCAGTCGCCGATGGTATTGCCCAGCCTTTAAGTGTATTACCAGTTTCAAAGTTGATTATTACATAAATAAGCGCTGGCACAGCCATACCGCCTATAGCACCGATTATTGGTAATGAGGCTTGTTTAGGTTTTGAAAGCTCACCATGAATAAATTCTCTTTTAATTTCCAAAGTGACAACAAAGAAAAAAACACACATCAATACGTCATTAATCCAATGAAGAACACTTAAATCTAAAGCAAAATTTTGAGTACCAATCGATATGTGAGTTTTTAATATACCAAAGTAATGTCCACTCAAATCTGAATTACTTAGAATCAGAGCAATAGTTGCTGCTATAAGTAAAACCAAACCACTTGCAGCTTCTAATTTAAAAAACCATCTAAAAGGAGCGGTTATGTATCTAATCATTTATTTGTAGTTATTAAAAAGATCTTTTATAATAATATAAATATTGTTTAAGGTTTCAAAAATATAAACTAAGTAATTGTCTAAATTAGGAAAGAGAGAAATTAATTGATGTTTGAAAGTATCTAAAAGTAATATCATTCCAGCAACAGAAATAACAGAAACCATCAAAAAACTAAATATTCCCATCCCATTATCTTGTTTTTCCTGATATTGATTAACTGATTGATTTGATTTTTGAACTGTCTTATTTTTTTTAACCTGTTTTCTACCAGCTAATTTGTTTAGTTCTTTTGAAATATTTTTTCTAGCCAATCTTCCGAATTTACCAGAAGGTAACATTTCGGCCCACTGACTTCCAAGAAATTTATAATTTTTGCCATCCGAAGCCATGAATTCATCTTTTGATAGGTCTTCGCTTGAATCATCCTCTACTTTTAAATTATCAGCTGCAATCGAAGGAGAAATCTTGGAAGATTTTTTTTCTATGTTTAAATTGTCAGTTGTAACTGCGGATTGAATAGGAAACTGGAGCCATTGTGTAGAACAATTGCCACATTGGACAGTTCTTCCTCTACTAGGTATATCGCTGTCTTTTACTGTAAATCTTTTTAGACAATTTTTACATTGTAGAATCATTTAGTTTTTATTATCATCGGAGATATATTTTTCAATTATTTTATCAAAATCTTTCAAAAACTACCGATTCTTTGATTTATTTTGATGGTATTTTCCAATATTTATTAAGTAATAAAGTTGATTGCTCTTTTGAGTGAAGATCGAATTGCCCATGCGGCATTTCGCCAAGTGCCAACCAATAAATGAGAATTCTGATCTTTTTTTAACAGATATTCAAGCAATGCACTTTCCGTTCCTTTATTCGGATCTATTGTTTCTAATAATTGTCGCTTATTAATACACTCAACATTATCTATCCAATTTCATCTGATTTGATAGAATAAATAATATAAAAAAAAGAAAGGAGATATTATTATGGAGATAGCAATCGTATTTTTACTGTTTATGTCTTGGTGGTCTACTCAATAAACTAAGCAGCATTGTGGTACTTCAGTTTGCCGAGAATGTTCCAAAAACATTTGGCCACTGAAATAAGGAGCTACTTTATTGCATCATTAAAACGTGAAGGAGATATTCTGTTTCAATTGCAGCACTGGTGGCGTTCGGCTTTGGGATTGGTATCGCTAAAAAAATTTCCACCGCTTCTCTTATCAAATTAATTGTACACAATAAGCTTTAATAAACTATTTAAGATTAATTCTAGGTGCAAAAAAAAGTACCAGGTATGAGATAGGTATGAGAATTGATCTACAAATATTCACAAATAGAAACATTCAAACATCTTTCAATTGATAAAAAGGC
>CEPX01044631.1_pt1 | contig 10195 bp, 13 predicted proteins | sample 361361 | NCBI WGS metagenome assembly CEPX01 (sample SAMEA2619974, study PRJEB7988) | marine metagenome | biome: marine biome (ENVO:00000447); feature: mesopelagic zone (ENVO:00000213) & marine oxygen minimum zone (ENVO:01000065); material: "saline water (ENVO:00002010), including plankton...
AATCGCTGATGGATTCTCAACTAAGGAGTTCAAAATTCATCAGAGTGTGACAGCAGCCAATTGGAATGTGTCTGATAATGTGGAAGTATCAATTGGAGTACCATCCGAAACATTAACCAATGATTAGTATAGTAAAGTAAATACTCTTGGGAGAGTAAACGATGGGCCTCGTACAAGCATCGAAGAATAAAATCATCGAAGCACTCGGTGGAACTACTGAAGAGGCGATTGCCAGTTCTACGGGGGGCGTTCGATTTCCTGGAAGTCCTGGTGTCGATCCAGACGAGCATCTTTGGCAACCGTTGTTTGGGCCGAAGAGCAGTTTGATGCGGTCGAGGAACCTCGCCCCGTTAATGCATGAACAAATGCTCGAACGGGCAGGGCTAATGTTCATGGGGAATCCGATTGGTAAGCGGATTATCAATATCACGGGCGAGTACATCGTTGCAAACGGAATTCAGTTCCAGGCGGAAGATCAGGGTGTCAATGAGATACTTGCGAGGCATTGGACTGATACAACGAACAATTGGTCGGTTCTACAGTTTGAACGATTGCGAGATTTGGGACTTTGGGGTGAATCGGTAATCCCTGCGTTTGTGAACAGTGCAAATGGGCATGTAACACTTGGGAACATCGATCCAATCTTGATTGAACGTGTAATCGACAATCCAGCGAATGCTATGAAGCCTATGGCGATTATTCTTAAAAAATTGGAGAGAGAAGGCTTCAGACGGGCGTATAAGATTATTGACGTTGCCGATGTCGATGCGTCAAAAGAGGCTTACGGTCGTTTAGTCGGATTGCCAAAAGATGAGAGGGAAGTTAAGGAATTCGGCTTCGAATTCATGCTTGGGCAGGAAGGTACAGCAAAAGACTTCCATATGCCTCAAATGCATTTCAATACAAAGATCAAATGGGCAGGCAGTGTATTCTTCACGAAGATTAATAGTCCGATGACGGCAAATCGGGGTTGGTCGGATTTATTGGATACGCTCGATTGGTTAGATGCCCATGACCAGTTCCTGTTCTCTCAAGTTGAAAAGGCGATTGATAGTGCGAAGTTCGTTTGGGATATTGAAGTCGAAGGGATGAATAAGAGCCAGTTGGCAAAGTTCGCTGCTGAGACCCCTATGTTCAGTCCTGGACACCGTTGGTTCCATACACCACAAGCGAAGATGAATGTGCAGTCACCTGATCTTCATTTGGAAGATGCGTCAGTCTTGGGTAACTCCCTAAAGAACCATACGATGGCTGGAGCCGGAATGCCACCTATTTGGTTTGCAGAATCGCTTGTTAGCCGAGCAAGTGCACCGGAAATGACGGAACCGACGTTTAAGCATCTGACGATTCGACAGAGGATAGCCGCAACGTTGATTTCAACGGTTTTCCGGTTTGCGATTGACCAAGCGGTATTGAAGAAGAGGTTGAAGGTAGATAAACGGAAGAATGACGAGCCTTCGACGTTTTACTTGAAAATGCCAGATTTGAGCGCGAAAGATCAGCGTATGTTGGCAATTTCTATGAGGAACTATTCAGGGTCGTTGAAAGATGGTGTAGAAGGTGGATTCCTGGATGAAGCTAAAGCTACCGACTTATACGACCGATATCTTGAACAAACGGGTCTTGACGCTTGGAAAGATGAGCCGTTTGTGAATAAACTCCCTGGGCCGGATGAGAGCACAACATCGTCTAAGGTGTTCACTCGGGCGAGAGAGTCAACTAACGGGCAGTTTGAAATGAATGGTTCTTCGTTCTATGTCAGCATTGTCGATGTTAACGAGCCTGAAAGTGATGTGGATGCGCTATTGACGGCTGCGGGGATTACAGAGTAGGATTAAAGAGTCTTAAGGCAGCGGGAGTTGCAGTGGGGGTGATCCCAACTGAGACCTTTGCTTCGGGGTTCTTTTTCGGGATTGCCCCTTGGGGGATCAAATGCCAGATAAGTTGGACCGATGTGTACAAAAGCTGGTAGACGATCCGGATTTCAAACCGAGAAAAGGGAAGTCGAAAAAGTCCGCTGCGTTCGCAGTTTGACAGGATGCTCAGAAAGAATCAGACAGTTTGTCTGATGAAGCGGTCGAGCGAAAGAAGAAGAAGTACATGACAGAGAAAGTGGAATCGTCAGAATCCCTCCTGACTTCTACAATTGAGAGATTCCAAATAACATTCGGTGAAGCGGTCATAACGACTGAAGAGATGACCGGAACCGAATGGAAAGTCCTTCTTATCAAAGCAGGAGTTTCGTTAAACAATCGAGAGTATCCTCTGAACGTTCTTCGACGGGATAAAGCGATCTTCGAAAACGTTCCTGTACATGCGGCTATTGGTGAAGATCATTCGATGGCCGAACGTGGAGTCCAATCGGTAATCGGGTTTATTAAGGATGTTCAGGCAACGTCTGAAGGTCTAGAAGGCACTTTGCATGTCTCTTCATCTGACATGAAAGAGAAGATGCTAGACTTTCACAACGAAGGTGTCCTGAACGATATGATGGGGCTTTCTATCGTCGCAATGGGCGAGTTTGAACCTGCGGGAAATGGAGTCATGCGGGCGACGAAACTTGAATCCGCTGATTCCGTCGATCTAGTAAGGGAACCTGCCGCTGGCGGGAAGATAATTGGAGTCACAGAATCTAAGGAGGATTCGATGACAGAAGAAGAGAGGAAGGCTCAAGAGGAGTCTTTCCGCCAGATGTTCAAAGAAGAACTAAGCGGCGTGAAAGAGTCCATTGAAGAGGTCGGCACCCGAGTTGCCGTTCTCGAAAAGCCGGATGAGGAAGACGAGACGGAGGAAAAAGTCGTGGAGTCAGTCCCGACGCCTGAACCCGTTTCCGAAGCTCAAAAGGAACAGAACGAACTGATGCGAGAATTGCTGTTCGATAGGGAAGTCGGAAAGATAACCCTACCCGAAGCAAGCATGACGCGGATCAGAGAGTCGTGGGATGTGAATCCGAAGATGAAGTTGGGGACTCTCCGTTCCCAGCTTTCTGCCGAGCAGGATTACTTCGCAAGTCTGGAAAAGACTGCGGTAGAGAATCTTCGTTCGGAGGGACGATTCCACGAGCGGATTTCTGTTGATGAGGGTGATAAGTTCCTCGCTCGAATCGACGCGATGTTCAAGATCAACGGGGAAGCTCCAGGTTTCACCGTTATGGAAGATGGGGAGAAAGTTCCCGCTTTCAGGAACTTTACGGAGGCATGGGCGGCACTTGAAGGTCGCGGTGCTTTCGACATCGACCGTCAACAGCTTGCAATCGACATGATGCGCGGACTCGGTGGGTACAACTCACAAGATCGCAAAGCGGTTGAACGGTTGTACGTCGGTGAAGCGGTTTTCCAGACTTCTACCCTGGGAGAAGTTACCGCAGACCGAATGCACAAAGCGTTGATAAAGAACTACGGATCGTTCCCTCAATACGATGACTGGCGTAAGGTTGCCACACCGATGTCCGCCAACGACTACATCACGCATCGGTACATCAAGTCAGGTGGATACGCGAACTTGTCTCAAGTCGTTGAAGCGGGTACGTATCCAGAGATTACCCACTTCGGTGACGAAGAGGCGACTGCCGCAATGCAAAAGCGCGGTGGGATCGTTCCTCAGATAACTCGTGAGTTGTTCCTGAACGATTCTGTCGGGGTAATGGGAACCATTCCGTTCGAACTCGCAAGAGCCGCACTTCGAACGCTGTATCAAGCAGTGTTCGACACATTCGTCGATAACGACACTTACACTGTCGATTCAGTAACGTTGTTCCATAGCGATCATGCGAACACTGGGACGACAGCACTTTCGATTTCTGGTTTGAACGTCGCGAATGTTGCGATGAGGAGTCAGACGAAGGCGCTTTCAACGTCGGATGTCCTCGGTTCGCAGAACAAAGCGGTAAATATACTCGTACCAAACGAGTTGGAAGGTCTTGCGGAAAGGATCGCGAATCCCAGTGGGGAGTTCCGAACGACCGTTACCGCAGACACCGACTCTCCGCAAGACGCACATCGTTGGAAAGGTAAGATCAATCCCATCGTGGTTGACTACTGGACCGACGCAAATGACTACTTTGTGACTGCGGACATCAGTCAGATCGACGGTCTCGGAGTTGTCTTCCTCGGTGGACGACAAGAGCCAGAGATTTTCATCCAAGGAGATGAGCGTTCTCCCGACATGTTCAACATGGATGTGCAGAACGTGAAGATCAGGCATGAGTGGGTCAAAGTGATCCTCGACTACCGACCGTTCTATCGACAGGTCGTATCCTAAACCAGATAGAACAATCGAGTGAACGAATGAATTGAAGGGGGTAGTTGAAGGGCTACCCCCTACTCTCGAAAGGAGAGTTAAGAAGATGAAGAAGATTTTCGGTTTCCTTTCACTCATGGCTTGGGTCATGACGTTGTTTGGAGCAACGGTTACGGAAGAGACCAACTCAGGTCGAACGGCTTCAGGTTGGAAGGCTTCTTTCGTGAACATTCCAGGAGCACTCGCGGCGGATGCCACGTTGAGGTATCCGATCTTCGTTGCTCCATTCAACATGGAATTGGGTGAAGTCGCGCTCATTAACAGTACCCTTGTTACAGGGCACGACACGGACTATAAAAACATAAACTTGATCGACGGTGGTGCTGAAGGTGCCGGTACATCCGAACTTGCGAATCGAGACTTACGTGCGACGGGGACAGTTAATCTGGATGTCGGGAAAACACTTTTGCTCGATGCTACTTCGTCCGGTGAAGTGTTCATGTCACAGGGTGACATCCTCGAAATCGAATTCGAACAAGGCGGCTCCGGTGTTCTGATCGAACCACTTGGTGTGCAGATCGCCTATCGTCGGGCGAACTTGTCCAGCTAGTAGCTGAATGAGCGGGATTAAGAAGGGTCTGCGTCCCGCTCTGAAGGCAAAGTAGGCGGTAGAGGTTTCTTACAGCCGAACGAACTTGGTTTCCTCTACCGTCTACGAGGTATAAAGGGGAGATAGGCAGATGGCAGAACAGGCAGAAGAACAGGACGTTCAAGAGGACTTGGCAGAAGATCAAACGGATGAACTATTAACCACAGAAGAGATCAAAGAGAAGTACAAGGGGATTAATCGTCAGGAAATCCTCGCACATCTCGAAGCACAGAAAGTTGAAAATAAGCAGTTAGTTCAAGACAACCAGGATATGGTTGCGAACTATGCTGAACTTCTAGCTCGGATTGAAGAACTCGAAGCTGAAGACAACGAAGCCGAAGTAGAGAAACAGGAAGAGGAACTCCAACCTCTTCCGACCTCGAACCTACAAGTGTCAATCGCCGAGTGGTTTACAATCACTCATGGACGACCAGTTGATTCCAGGGAAATTCGAAGCGTCGAACTGGATGATACACGGGTATCGTTTGAGATCCACAATGAAGTTCATAAGAAGGCACGATTTTCGATTCTCATCTTGAAACCAGGGTCAGAGATTCTTGTCCCTTCTTCTCCGCATGAGCATATGTTCCGTATTCGAGTAGACGGTGGACCGTTCATTTGTACATGTGGATTGGAGAATCGGACTCGTGGATCAGAGATCAATTAGGGGTAAGATAGATGTCTGCTCCGTTTGAGAGTTTAGATGTTGTAAATCTTACAGCGTCTGGAACTGCACAACAGATCACAAGTACACCTACGTATGCGACTTCGGCATTTTTTGAATGTCCGATAGAGAATACAGGGAATATATACTTAGGTGGAGCGAATGTAGATACTGGACGTGCTCCTATTAAACCAGGAAGACATGTTCAGTATGTTGATCCAGATGGAGTAGAATTCAATCTGTCGGATTTCTACATAGATGGGGATACGACAAATGATGATCTTCACGTTTGGTTTACCAGAAAGCCGAATCGTGGGGATTTGAGCTAGGAGAAGAGAAATGCCCCCTGTTGTTGGGTCAGAGAAAACTGTGACTTCGGCTGGAACGGCAGAGACGTTAGTTGCCAGCCAGACTCTCGTACAGTCCGTTACGATGAGGGCGAAGCGTTCAAATACGACGAACATTTTCTTAGGTGATTCAGATGTCGATTCATCTCAGAATGATGGTTTTGCTCCTGGTGATCTTATTGCGATTCCAGCAGGGGAAGATGGGGCAATTGATCTAGTGGGGATTTGGATTGATGCAGCGACCAATGGAGAAGGTGTCGATTTCTGGTATTCACCTTTCCAGTAGGATAAACATATGCCTCAAAGAGCGACAGAAAAGAAAACACTCCTTGCCAGTACACAACTGACTGCTACTCCAGTTGGTGGAACTGGTATTAGTGTGTCGGCATGGTCTGAGGGGGTTATTCTGATTACTGTGACGGCAAAAGGTGGTACGACGCCTGCGGTTGATCTTGACGTTGAGACCTCGGAAGACGGGACCAATTGGTTCAAGTTGCAAGATGTAACTCAGATCAGTGATCCGACAATTGGGACAACAGTTCCACCGGCGGTCCAGGTTTCAAACTTCGGGAAGAGAATTCGACTGAATAACCCTGATGGGATGTCGGGTTCGTCAACTCCGACCATGACTCTTTCGGCAGATATCGTGGTGAAGAACTAAGCGTATGGCTACACAACTTCGGGGTGACTTCATTTCAGACGTCATGCAGATTCTTGGTACGTTTCCTATCTTCTCTGGTGAGAACGAGTTCACCGAAGCGGAAGTTGGGAAGGCGGTAGACCAAGCTGTAGAGATGTATGAGAAGTCGTTTCCGCAGGTGGTTGTAGAAGACGAAACAGGGGACGACGGTCGGTATTACAATGTAACCGATCTTGCTTCATGGGAAACAGGGTTTTCAGATGTTGAAGCGATTGACTACGATGCGGGGACTAGGGTCGGATCAGATGAAAGCCCGAACTTCCTTTCGAAGGACAATGGCGACTGGGGATTCTACCAGGATGCATCGAATACGTATCTTGATCTGAAGACCAGGAAGCCGTCGAGCAGTACAACGTTTCGGGTGTACTACACTGCGAGACATACGTTGACTGAAGCAACGAGCACAATCGATCGGATTCATGAACTGGCGATTATCTATCTGTCTGTGGCGAAGGCTGCGGCAATGATGATGATTCGGGTTGAAAAGGGAATCGATCCTCCTGCCGGACAGATGTTCGTTACCATGCGGAATAAGTCTTCGGGGTTCAAAGGGATTTTCGATCAGTACATGGGTTTCTACTACGAAGAGACAGGTGGGAAGGATGGGGAACAGACTTCTCAGGTTTTCAGGGAGTTTGATCTTCGTCCTGTGATTGGGGGGCAATACATATTCCATCCTGGATCGTTGAGATAAAGCAGGATGCGAAAGAACAAACACGGGAATGGTATGATGGATTTAGCCATTCAAGAAGCGATAAAAGAAGTAGCAACCAAAGGGACAGACGGATGCTCTTCTAATTCGTTGATTCTTGCAGGGTTTGGGTGGTTGGGATCGAAGATGCATTCGCATTCGAAAGAGAATCGGACACGAGCAGAAAAGATGAAAGAAACAGGGATTCCTGTAGCTGGTGGTGGTACATTGGCAATTATTGCTATGATGCTACAACAATTCTTCTCTGGCGGTTAATCTAATGGTCAGTCAAGTTCCACAAGCGCATACGCAAGACCCTCTTCCAAGGATAAAAATCGAGGAGTCAGTTGAAAGCCTACTCGATTTTTTGGGTGCGAAGCATATCCTCCGGACGAGAGTTCCACCGATCAATACGTGGCAAGAGTTTGTGGACCTTGTGGGATTCAATCAGGAAGATGTTTCACAACTTCAATACGAAGCATGGTTCATTCATCGACCGACGTTTAATCATGATCCGATAACGCGAGGTACGTGGTCTCAGTATCAGCAGATGCACTCGGTTGTTGTTACTGGATGGATGTGGCATAAGGATTGGGATACGACGTATCGGGATTTGAATGATGCGGCTGAGGATTTTGCACTCACGCTTGAGAAGAACAAGGGTGGGCTTGATGCGGCGTTTGACGAGTTGAGTCAGGTGAGAGTGCTGTTCGGGGAGAAAGACCTTGGAGAACACTTCATGCAGACGGTCAGTATTAGTTTTAGTTTTCTCATGACTATTACTGAATCGGCAGGGAGACAATAGGCAGATGAAGAAAAAGAAATCAGAACCTAAGACTTACACTCTCGGAGCTAAGCGTATACGAAGGACTATTGAAGACAGAGATGGTCGTCTGTACGAAGTCCGAGATTCCAGGTTAGTTGTTGACTTCAAACCAACTGTAGAAAGTATACAAGAACAATTTCCTATCTATCATTGGATGCTGTATATCTTACCAGAAGAGGAGTAGAAGATGACCACTCCCGCACTTAGTGGACGAGAAGAAGTACAAATTGCGGTTGAGACTTCAATAGGAGCAACTGGTGGTGCTCTGATAACAGTCCCAGTTACTTCGGGGAGTTTTAGCGGGGAAGAGCATTATGAGAATGTTCGTGATATGGGACGACGTGGGCCTGATGTTATGGACTTCCGATCTGGACGGGGAGTTGGATGGTCTGAGATTTCTTGGGATGGGATTGTTGATGAAGGCAATGCCACTAGGAACGCAGTCGTCGGGACTCTACTAGACAATCTCCTATCGTCTGGAGGTAATGCATCTGTAGCCCGAATCGGTGCAACGGCTGCATACGATCATCGGTTGAGACTCGGCACGACAAAAGAGTACATTCGTGTGAGGCATCGGTCGTTTGCTGAGAGTAGCATTGATAGGCAGTTTCTTGACTGTCGAGTTTCAGAGATGTCCTTCCGTTGGAATGCTGGAGAAGGAGCAGTTGAATACTCAGTTACCTTAGTTGGTCAGGCACCGAGTGCGATTACTGTAGCAACTGTTGCAGATCATAGCGGGGATCATTTCATGGGGTGGCAGGGTATTGTAGCTCTTCCATCTGGTGCAGTTACTCGATTGATCTCTGGGGAGTTTAACATCACTAGATCGGCTGAGAGGTTTTATGGGACTCAGAATCTTCGTACATACTCTGATATCTATCTTGGGCCGGTTGAGGCAACTTGTGCAATGGTCCTAGATTATAATGTCGTTACGGACATTGAGGACTTCAGAGGTTTTGAAGCCTCAGCGAATCAAGGAGAGGTCTCTGTCCAATTCAATGGTGGAGATGGTGATGCTGAAGGTTCAGAAGATGGGGATTCGAGGAGATTTGCAATCGGATTCCCGAATGCATCTCTAGGTGATGCACCGGCGGTGTTGGACAATTCGAATACTAATGTTCGTTTAGGTCTGACTGCCCGAGCTATGCATCAAGCTGCTACTGGTGGAGCAGATGGGATTTTTTCCTCATCGGGTAATGCAGCAACAACCGATCTAACTTCTCCTATTGAAATCCAGTTCGTAACTCTATACACGACGACTTACTAAACCGTCTCCCCGTCTCTGGTCCGCTTTCCGTTGGACCAAACCCTACGATCTCATTTCTGCCGGTCGTAGGGTCTTATGGAAGGGCTTACAATCGTACTGAAACGCACTACAACAGAATTGGAAGTGGATAGAGTGCTTTCTCGTCAAGATTGGGTACTTCAGTCGCTTGCCGAAAGGGGATTAACAGTTACCAGTCGAATGTTGTCCTACTGGCGTTCGAACGGATCAATTGGGAATGCAGTTCGTGAAGGTAATGATTACCTCATGCGGCAGGAGGATATCGATAAGCTGGAAGAATTGATTCGATTGAGGGAATTGGAGAAGGAAGCTCTATTCGAGCATGAAGGACATTCGGTTGTTCGAGTCGAGTTTCTGAAGTTAGATGGGCAGATCAAACAGGTATTGCATACGGCAGAAGGCGGGAAGTTCATAAAGGAGATTACGGCAGATGACTTCGAAGGCAGAATCAACAGAGATTAGAGAGCCTGACTTCTTGACAGATGAAGTGACGAGATACTTTGGACGTATCGGTGAACCCGATATGTTTTTCACTTTCAAGAACCCGAAGAATCTCCCTTGGGGAGATGCTAAGAAGTTTCGGGCGACGATGCTAAAACTCCATAAAGTAAATCCAGACGATGATGGATCAGAAGAGGTTAATGCTAATCTCAAACGAGTTGTCGTCCGATGGAACGTTACAAAGTCAGGATCAGATGAAGTCCTATCAATCCCATCTGAAGGGGACTACGATGTAGTTGATGAGGTTCGAGTGAGGCATATTGACTTCATGATATTCTGTATTTCGGAGTTGG
>CEPX01071878.1_pt1 | contig 10195 bp, 8 predicted proteins | sample 361361 | NCBI WGS metagenome assembly CEPX01 (sample SAMEA2619974, study PRJEB7988) | marine metagenome | biome: marine biome (ENVO:00000447); feature: mesopelagic zone (ENVO:00000213) & marine oxygen minimum zone (ENVO:01000065); material: "saline water (ENVO:00002010), including plankton...
CCAATCTTTAAATTCTTTACTTTCTTCGAATATCTTTATTTCTTTTTCTTTTTCATTCTTTTCAATATTAGTCTTTTCTCTTAATTTATCTAAATCGGCAATAGAGTCTTTTATCTCTTTTTGTATTCTCACTACTTCCTTCAAAGACTCCTTAAAATTTTTAAGCTCCACCATAAGCTTTATATTAGACATAGAATCTTCATTTTCTTTATAACTTTTATTAATTTTATTATGAAATGATTTGATCATTTGTTCGGTTTGGGCAATTTCGTCTCCAATTAAAATTGTTGCCATATGAAGTTTTCTACGTGAGTTTTTAATAAAAGAATCTATAGATGAATTAATTTCATTAAAATAAGATCCCATATTTAAAATATTCTTAATTTTACTAAGACGATCTGAAAGTCTATTGAGTTGTTCTATATATTCTTTCAGATTTTGAAGATTTATTAATTTTATTTTTTCGTTTTCTTTCTTATCTTTAAGATCAATAGAATCAAGAGTCTTAATTTGATTTTTTAAGTCAAGAATAAAGTTTGCTATTTCTTCATTTATTTTTTTTCTAATTTCTATGAAAATCTTTTCTTTTTTAATTGAATATTCTTTAATAAGATCCCCTGCTTCATTAAAGGTAGCACTAATAATTTCTTCCTCAGTTTCAGAAGGCTTCTTAAAAAAATCTTTCCATCCCATAAGAATATAATTAAATATGAGGTATTAAAATTTTTGTTTAATAATGTGGGGAGGAGGATTTGAACCCCCGTAGGCATAAAGCCACTAGAGCTTAAATCTAGCCCGTTTGACCGCTCCGGCATCCCCACACAAAATTAAATAGCGGGGGATGGATTTGAACCATCGACCTTGAGGTTATGGGCCTCACGAGCTGACCAGACTGCTCCACCCCGCTGTAAAATTACCTAACTAAAAAGCGTTATAAAGCTTTCTTTTCTTAAATTATAATGACAAAAACTATCGGAATCGACGATGCTGGGAGGGGTCCAGTAATTGGACCAATGGTCTTAGCAGGAATCATGATAGATAATGAAAAAGAAAATAAAATATTAAAAGAATGGGGGTCAAAAGATTCTAAAATGTTAACTCCAAAAAAGAGGGGGGAAATAAAAGAAAAAATTCTAAATAATTTTAAGATTCATTTAGAACTTTCAAGTCCAAAAGAAATTGACGAATCAACAAACCTTAATTATCTCGAAGCAATAAAGACGGCAATGATAATTAATAAATTATCTGAAGGAATAAATAAAGAGATAAAAGTAATAATTGACTGTCCTTCCGTAAATATCCAAGCTTGGAGATTAGATGTTCAAAAATTAATAAAAAAAGATAGAAAAATAGCACTCTCTTGCGAACATAAAGCAGACATAAATCATCCTGTTGTCTCAGCTGCCTCAATCTTAGCAAAAGAAAAACGAGAAGAAGAAATACTAAAAATAAAGAAAAAACTAAAAATTGATTTTGGAAGCGGCTATCCAGCAGATCCAAAAACAAAAGAATTCATAAAAGAAAATTTCAACAAGCCAGAATATAAACCAATAATTAGATTTTCTTGGAATACTGTTAAAAGATTGATCAAGGCTAAAGGGCAAAAAAATTTGTTTTAATCACATCTCCTGTAAGGCTCCAACAATCCTTAAAAACCTATTTTGCTTAAACATCCAATGACATACATAAAAAAGATTGTGATGCATGGTTTTAAATCATTTCCTAGGAAAACAGAAATTCCACTAGAAAACTCGATGAATGTAATTATTGGACCAAATGGGTCTGGAAAATCAAATATAACTGACGCAATTTGTTTTGTACTGGGGCGCCTCTCAATAAAATCTATAAGGGCCGCAAAAGCTGCAAATTTGTTATTTTCAGGAAATAAAAACTATAAGGGTTCTCAAGAGGCTTCAGTAGAAATTTATTTTAATAATTCAGACAAAACTTTTTCAATTGATTCCTCAGAATTAATTCTCAAAAGAACTGTTAAAAAAGGTGGACAATCAATTTATAAAATAAATGGGCAAACAAAAACTAGACAAGAAATAATAGAAATCTTGGCACAAGGGGGAATTGATCCTAATGGGTTCAATATAATCCTTCAAGGTAAAATTCAATCTTTAGTTAAATCAACTTCAGAAGAAAGAAGAAAAATTATTGAAGAAGTTTCAGGAATTTCAATATATGAAGTTAGAAAGCAAAAATCAATTAGAGAATTAGAAAAGACTGAAGAAAAACTAAGAGAAGTCTTGGCTGTTTTGAAAGAAAGGAATTCTTATTTAAAAAACCTTGGAAAAGAAAGGAAAGAAGCAATGCAATATAAGAAATTGGAAGAGACCATCAATAAATGTAAAGCAACTTTAATATATAAAGATATAATTTCTAAGGATAAAGAAATCTTGGAGATTGAAAAGGAAATTGAAAAACAACAAAGAGAAATTGAAAAATTGAAAAAGAAGATTATAGAAGAAGATATTGGAGTAAAAAATCTTCAGGAAAAAATTTTAATTATAAATAAAAATATCCATTCTTCTACAGGAAATGAACAGGAAATAATTCATAAAGAACTCTCAGATTTGAAAGCGGGACTTGCCGGTTTAAATGTTAGGAAAGAAAATTTTGAAGGAAGAATAGAATCTGGAAAAGAAAAAATAGATTTCATAAAGAAGAAAATAAAAGAATTAAATAAACAAATCTTAAATATCCAATCATCCTCGCCAAAAATTAAAGCGAAAAAGGAAAAAGAAAGGATACTTCAAGAAAACTTTGATATTTTAGAAAAACAGAAAAGAAAATTTTATATAATAAAATCAAACTTAACAGCCTTAGAAAGTGAAAAATTCCAAAAGGAAGAAACCTTAATTGAAACAAAAAAAGAAATAAAATCAATTAAGGAAGAAATTGATTACGGTCTTCAAAAAATAAAATATTCTGGGTCTACTAAAGAAATTACAACATTAAAAGATGAAACTGATAAAAAGATAATTAATCTTCAGGGAAAAATATCAAATTTGCAAAACGAAATTTTAGAAAAAGAAAAAGAAAATGCGGTTTTAAAAATAGATATAAAAAGGGGGCAAAAATTAAAGGATGGTGTTATTGGACTTCAGACTTGTCCAATTTGTAAACAAAAAGTAGAAGAAATACATAAAGATAAAATTTCTACAAGAGCAAATGAAAAAATAAATTATGCAGATAATCTATTAGAAAAAAATAAAAAAATTCAAATAAAGAATAAAAAAGAAGTTGAAGGTTTAGAAAAGGATCTTAATTATCTTAGAATGAAGATAAATAAATTAGAAATAGATAAAATGATATTAAAAAATTTTGAAGAGAAAAAAGAACAAATAAAAAAACTCTTTACAAAAAATAACCTATTAAAAGGAAAAATAGAAGAAATTAATGGAAAACTAAGTAAATTAAGAGAAGAATTTGAAAAACTAAAAAGTGTAGAAGAAAAGTATGATGAGGCGAGAATAAAAATTCAAGAGATATCTTTCACAGATTCTGATGTTGATACAGAAGCTGCAATAAAGATTAGAGAGATAAATCGTATAAGTAATGAATCAAAATCTATTGAAAGAGATTCTGAAGACTCTTCAATTGAATTAGAAAAAATTAAAATTTCAATTAATCAAAAAAATAAGAGTTTAGAAGAAAAAGAAATTGAAGAACAGGAACTCTATGAAAGATTCAAAAGATTCTTTGAAGACCGTAATGAACTTCAAGATCAACAAAAAGTTTTAGAAACAGAAATTATCGGAATGCAGCATACTATTAAAAATTTTGAAAGTGAAATAAACCATAATAAAGTACAAAAAGCGCAATTTCTAGCCCAAATAGATTCTCTAAAAACTGAATTCTCAGAATTTGGAAACATTGAAATTATAGAAGGTCCCATAGATCAATTAAAAGAAAAGTTATCCAGCTCACAATTTAGAATTTCAAGAATTGGTGATGTAAATATGAGGGCTTTAGAAGTTTTTGATAAAGTTAGGGAACAGTGTAATCTAATTGAAGAAAAAGTTGAAATAATTAAGAAAGAAATGGCAAAAATTAAAGATATTATAGTAGAAATTGATAAGAAAAAGAAAAAATCTTTTATGAAAACTCTTGAAGCTATAAATATATATTTTACTAGAAATTTTACTCAGCTATCAAGGAAAGGTAATGCCTTTTTAGAATTAGAAAATAAAAAGGAGCCGTTCGAAGGAGGTCTAAATATCTTAGTAAAAGCTTCTAGGGGAAGATATTTTGATATAACAAGCCTTTCTGGAGGAGAAAAAACTATTGTAGCCTTAGCATTAATTTTTGCGATTCAAGAATATAGACCCTACTGTTTTTATATTTTTGATGAAATTGATGCGGAATTAGATAAACACAATTCAGAACTCTTGACAGCCTTAATAAAAAAATATATGACATCTGGACAATACATCATAATAACACATAACGATGCGTTAATAACTGAAGCAACAACACTTTATGGGGTTTCCATGCAAGAAAATATTTCAAAGATTGTAAGTCTAAAGATTTAATAATTTTTAAAAAAATTAATTATAGATTCTTAAAAAAATAAAAAGGAATAAAAAATAAAATTCCTAAATAAAAAATTAGTAGTAACTAGTTTCTACTTCTTCCGCTGTAGCTTCTCTTTTTGTCAAAAGAAACACTAGCAATGCTAAAAGTGCAATAAAGATGATGACAAGAACAATTGTTAATACAACAGTTGATGAGGAAGTGGAACTTCCAACAACATTAGCTGCGAAAACAACTTGCTTACCATTAATATCTACAGAGAAAGTATAAGTTCCGACATCTGCATCTTTACTAGCTTTAACACTAATAGAAACAGTTTCACTTGAATCTGAACCAACAGTAACTACTGAAGGTACCGAAACAATTAAATCGTCTCCCGAAACAGAATCAAGATTGAAAACTTTTACATCGTCTGCAGAATTAACAATAATTAGATCATAAGTTATTGTATCTCCAGCATTTAAATCCTTATTTTTAACAGCAGCCAAAACATTCAAAGATCCAGAATCATCGACACTAATCAATTTTCTAGTGCTTACTGAAGAATCTCTATTATAGACCTTAATTTCCATTTCATAAACACCACTATTAGCATCTTCTGGTATTTTAAGGTATACTACTTCTTCAAAAGAGTCTTCTTCGTGATCATAATCTAGAGTTTCTACAGGTATTAAATCTCCGGCATATCCACGTGTAGAAATACTAAGCTCTGGGATAGAAACAACTACATAGTTATCATCCGCCCGGTTATATCCACTGTTTTTTGCAACAACGGAAACAGGAAAAATATTCCCAGCAGAGACCTTAGAAGAATAATCAACACTCAAAATTTCAAGAGTATAGGATTCTCTTTGCATCTTTACAATATATTCTCCTTCACTTTTATCATTAGAGGATACAATTTCAACAAAAAGAGTAAATTCTTTTGTTAAATCTTTTATATCGCTTGGCAATCTTAAAGATAAAAGTTTTGTATAAACACTACCATCAACGACATCAAACCGTTTACTAGAATCAGAAACATCATTTCTATGACCTTCCATACTAATTTTTACTCTAACATCGGTTGTGTTCATGTTAGATTCAAAACTAACCCTAACAGGTACAACTTCTCCAACAACTCCCGCAATATTAACGCTGCTACTTAAATCAACACCATTAAACTCAACTTCAAGAGAATTTGAAGAAATTATTTCACCTGCAGAAACCAATCCGAGAGTAAGTGAAATTAAAACTACAAAAAAAGGAATTAAAAGTACGCTTTTTTTCATGATTTCATTTTAAAAATTTAGTTAATAAAAAAACTATAAAAGACTATATAAATCTTATTGTTGTTGTAATCTTAAAAGGACGAAAAAACTTAAATAGTATACTTAGGTATACATTTTATTGTAAAAATGAGTAACAAAAAAAGAACAAAAAAAATATCTAAAAAACCTAAAATTACAACAATAAAACTCTTAGATGAAACTAAAATGAGAATCGAAAAATTAAGAGAATATAAAAGAGAATCTTATGATAATATTCTTAGAAAAATTTTATACGTTTTAAATGTAGCTAGAGATGATCCTGAAAAAGCAAAAAGAGTATTAGAAAGAATAAGTGATTTAAGACAAAGAAGATTAGATGAAGAAGAGCAAAGAAAAGAAGATCTAGAAAAAGAAAAAGGTAAAAATTAAAAAACTATATATAATTAAAAAATTTAAACGCTAGGAATTTCTAAAACTTCTAAATTTAATCTACCAAGATTTTGAACTATATACGTATGTAATTTTTCGATCACTAACTCCTGTAATCCCTCCTTTAAGAGTCCATGGCAATTTAAGAGATCGGATTCTGGAAGCATAATTGCTCCTTTAGGTAAATTACAGACCATTCCTTTATTTTCTAACTTAATTGAATCTTGATTACTAAACTCTCCCTGTAATAAGATAATCCCAACCCTACATATATCTCCTTTATCTCTAAAGATAGAATATTCGAAAACCATTTCATCTCCACCAATAAATTTTACCCTATCACAAGATTTTAAATGAGAATTAAAACAGTCCCAATCATTGCATTTATCAAAGCTAAAAAACAAAAACCACACTATAAAGATTATTAATAGTGGTCCAAATATCAAAAAAAGAAGCTTCAAATTAAATGGCTTCTTCTTACGCCCCCTTTTTACCATCACTAATAAACAATAATATAACTTATAAAACTTATGAAAATAAAAAATTAAAACTCTAGTTTTCTAAAAATTAAATCTAGCCACCATCGGGAAAGATTATTTGAAGAAACTAGAGTTTTCTCAAAATTTAGAGTGAAATTAATTCTACACTAGTTTCAGGAATTTTTCTAAAGGTTTTTGCTGCAACTGCTTTTGAATTAAGGTTTTCAGCACCATGAACAACTGAATTAGTAGCAGTGGAAGCCATTAATATAAAAGCTTTCTTTTTATCAACGGAAGACAATCTTGAAACAGGTACATTTCCAACAATCTCTAAAGCTTCATCCAAAACAAGAACGTTTCTTCCTTTAATCTCCTTCAAAAGATTCCTTAGAGCAATTATATCTAGGTCAGTTAATTTTCTTCTTTCAGTTTTTTTCTCAGATAGCTTAGTAGATTTACTTTTGGAATTCTTAAGAAAATATTCTGCTTCAATCTTCTTCCTAAGTGACTGTAAAATTTCTTTACCTGTCAATTCTTCAACTTCTTTCCCATCAGGGGCCTGTGCAATATAAACAACTTTTGCATTATCATAAACATTTTGTGCAATAAGTTTTCCTCCACGATCCCCATCAACAAATAAAGTAAGTTCCTTAGTTTCTCCTAAATTCGAGATAGTTTTTTGGAATTTTGTTCCCTTCATACCAATTACATTCTTAATTCCATGTTTTAGCAAATTGATAACATCTGCCCTACCTTCGACTACAATTAATTCATTGCAAGAATCGATATCTGGTCCTGCTGATAATCCCTCTACACCATATTCGACAACTTTTGAAGTTCTATTAGATTCTCTAAGTTCTGCTTCCATTTCAATAGGATCTACTCCTTCACTTTTTATATTAGAAAGTAGAGCCTTTGCTCTCTCCATAATGTAATCTCTTTTAGAACCTCTAACATCTTCTATGTCCTTAATAGAAATCTTGGCATCAGTTGGGCCGATTTTTTCAATTGTTTCTAGAGCGGCAGCAATAATAGTTGTTTCTGTCTTATCAAGTGCTGAAGGAATTACAATTTCTCCAGTAGTTTTGCCGCCATCTGTAACTAAATCAACTTCAATTCGACCAATCTTTCCTTCTTTTTGAAGTTCTCTAAATTCCATATCGGAACCAAGTAAACCTTCTGTCTGTCCAAATAAAGCTCCAATAACATCCGGCTTTTGAAATGGACCATCTGCTACAAAATCTGCAATAATCGAATATTTAATAGACGTTGGACTAATTTTTGCCATATTTTTTTTCTCCTTATTTAATTAGTTAGAAATCTGCCTCAGATATTGTCCTCTTGACAACTATTTAAGTGTAAATGTGATAATTGATAATTGATAGCCTAAGGCTTTCCTAACATAAACCAAAATAATCTATGGTTTTTAAATATTTGTATTATAAAAATTTAGAATTTTTCAAAAAAGCCCTTTTAAAATGTTTCGTAAATTTAAAATCAATAAAAAATTACGCAAATCTTTATAAAGAATTCAGAACACCTAAAACCAAATAAGGGGGGTAAAAATGGACTTAAAAAAAGAACCTGAGGTCGAAGAAATCGAAGAAGATTTTGACGATGAGAATGAAATAGAGGACTAACCCAAAAAAACAAAAGATGTCTGAACTTGAAGAGATTGGAATCGAAGAAGGTGACTTTGATTTGACTGAAGAAGCAGACCTAGAATAACTTTTTATTTTTATTAAAAAAATAGGGATCTAAAAGAAAAAGTTTTGATTTTTATAGCCTTTCAATTAATTTAGCTTCCCTAAACAACCCAAGAGAGTTATATGTAGAAAGTAATTTTTCCTTAATTTCCTTTTTCTCAAATTCTTCTAAATTCATTTTAATTAATCTTTCATAAAACTTAGCCGCATTAACCTTTTTCCCTTTTTCTTCGAGTTCTTTTGCAAAAACCATATAAATATTTTTTCTAGCAAGTTTGATCTTCATCTTTTCAATAGAACTAACATCCCTCCCAGCACGAATAAACATTTCCTCTGCATCGTCTATTTTTCCAGTTCTAGAAAAAAGCTCTGCTGCATTTAAATAACTATTAACTCTATCTTTAGAAGAAATTTCAAGAGAGGCCTTATTTGACATTGCAACTGCAGCTCTTTCAAACATTTTCCTCCCCCCATAATATTCTGAAAGTTTTTCGAAGATAAATCTTTTAATTTCAAAGCTAAATCCCTGCTCCTTCAAAGCAGACTCTAAATAATTAATTTTATTCAAATCAGTGTTCATAGAAGTTAGCTTCTCTTCAATTTCCTCTAAATCCTTTTCCCTAACAACAATACCCATTTTAAAAAAATTAAAAGTAAGTTTTTAAGGATTATTGTGCTAAATCCCATAGCAATCTTTATATATATAAATATCTTAAAAGGGCATGGTGAATTTATTGTTTAGCGATCTTTCTACCAACTTAACTATTTTTTTAGTCATCTCATTAATAGCATTCACATTAATTAGAATAGTTATTCATGCCTTATTGGTGGATTATTTTATAAAAAAGGAAGCAGTAGAAATGGGACTCAAAAAAGCGTTTATCTCAGTATTAATTCCAATAATAACTTTAATAATCGTCTCTCTTCCAGCATTATTATGGGAGTATCCATACTATATCACTCTCTTAGTAAATCTATTATACTTTCCAATATTATATCTTTCCATTTCAAAAACATATCAAGTAGATAGAAGCATTGTCCTTAAAGTAACCCTCAAATTCTTCGCAGTAATGGCAATAATATGGCTAATAGGATTTGGATTAGATAGGGGATCGGACGCTTTAAATGAATCATCTATAAGTTTCCAAGAACGTTTATTAAATAGCAATACGGTAAACACAATTTGTAACTCTAAATGTGAATTTGCATATTCATTAAATCCTCTTAGTAATGGATCTTTAATAGTCATAGGATATAACATCCCTAAAGGAGAATACAAAGAAAAGGAGAATTATAGAATTAATGAAAAGATATTTCTTGAAGAAGAAATAAAATCGATGAAAACCGGGGCTATAGACAGTAATGGAAATAGTAGAATTAGAGGAATGTTGGAATCAGAAAGTTGCACCTACATGAACTTTCTAAGAGAAAGCGGAAGATCAACAGGAATAAGTTGTAACTAGTCCGAATCTAGGATAAATTTAAAAATAACTAATCCTACTAACCAGTATGTTAGGTAAAAGGTTTCATGATATCTTAAGCATTGCTTTTATTCTACTATTGTTCGCATCTGGATTTTTATTAAATCAAATTTTTAAAGATCCTCTTGAATCCGGTACAATAGACCCATTTGAGGCAGAACGTCTACCCTCTTTCGCGAAAGTTTTTTTATATTCTAATATCATTGGATTAGTTCTAGCAGGAGTTTACGCAATCTTTATAATTATCTTAGCTATCCAAATGTATTCTAGAAAACTAGTATCAATAGGGGATACAATTTTTATAGTCC
>CEPX01415000.1_pt1 | contig 10189 bp, 2 predicted proteins | sample 361361 | NCBI WGS metagenome assembly CEPX01 (sample SAMEA2619974, study PRJEB7988) | marine metagenome | biome: marine biome (ENVO:00000447); feature: mesopelagic zone (ENVO:00000213) & marine oxygen minimum zone (ENVO:01000065); material: "saline water (ENVO:00002010), including plankton...
GTTTACAACCGGGGAATGTGATGAAGAAGGGACTATGTGTGAGGAAGAAGTTGGGTGTAAAGACGATTTTATTCTGGTTAAAGAAGATGGAAGTGAGAGAGATTGTTGGGAAGAAGATGGGTTGTGTATGGAGGGAGGATGCAAGAAATTTGAAGATGTGGAGTGGATCACTGTTGGAGATAATCAAAAGGATATTGATTATTTTAATTTGGGGATAACTACGTTGGTTACTCGTTTGGCCAATATGAATAAAAATAACAATCAAGGAATAGTTGCTACATTGTTTGCTTTACGTGGAGATAACTTTAAATCTTCCCTATTGGTTCCCATAGTAGCAAGATTTTTGAATAATGATTATGAGGATAATCTTAAATCTATAGCAACGGTTAGTCTTGGAGAACTTGGATTTGAAAGTGGGGTTCCATTTTTAATCGAATCTCTTGATAGTGGGGTCCCAAGTAGGATCCAATCAGAAATAGTTGAATCACTTGGTAAAATAGGATCTGAAGAGGCAGTTGTTAAGTTAATACAGATTGTTGAGGAAAATAGTAATTCATTAAGTGCATTAAGAAATGATGCGGTACGTGCTTTGGGGGATATAAGATCCGATGAAGCCGTTCCGGCTATAAAAAAAATGGCTGAAGAGAGTTTTGATTTAGATAAGAAATACTATGAATTGGGACCTGGTTTTGTGGGCATAAAGGCTTTGGGCAAGATTGGATCTCCTGCAGCCATCAATACACTTTATGAATTTCTTCGAAGAGATAATATCCCATTTCCTCTTTTTGAAGTAGTTGTGGGTGCTTTAGTTGGATTAAAACAATATGAAGGTGTCGGGAAAGAAGTGGTGGATAGGATTAACTCAAATGATCCTAATTTGGGGGATTTTCAAAGATATGCTGTTTTAATTAATGACATACATGATCTGGAGAATAGAAGGGAGGACATAATAAGGAAAACTATTGTAGAAAATCTTGATGGTGATCCTATATATTACCTTTTAGCCTTGGGTGGAGCGGATCTTTATACAAGCACTTTTGAGCTACTTTATGAAGAACTTACGAAAGATTCTAATTTTGTAAGGAATATTAGGGATAATATAGATCCTGAACAAAAATATATGATTGGATTTGTTTTAACATTAGCTAATTATAATAAATTGATAGAAGTTATTAATAAAGATCCTGAATTTTTTATGAATATTATCAAGACCTCTTTACAAGAAAAGAATGAAGACAAATTAAGAAATAACGGTGTTCTCCTTATAACTACTATTCAGAGTATGTTCGAGGATCCAGAATTGAGTCAATTTAAAGATGAAATTGAGAACTTTTTACTTGAGCAATATAGAAGTAGTGGAGAGAGAAGTGTTCAAAGCGCGATCTTTGGTTATAATATAAAATTAAATAAAGATAAATTTAATGAAGAAAATCGAGAGGAGGTTTTAATAATTTCAGAGAGTCTGCCAGAGATAATAGAACCGGAAGTTCCAAAAGAATGGTTAATGGATAATAGATTAACCGCTAAATTATTTTTTACACAAAGTGGTCAAATTTATAGAACAAGGGATCAATCGTTTATCAAGTTTTTTGAGTTTAAAATTGAAAGTCAAATAGAAGACACTTTTTTTATGACAGTGGATTCAGATAGTACTATCGTGGATGGAAGAAATAATGGACTCTATAATGGAATAGAATTAAAGGTTATTTTAACTGAAAACTTAGAGGACGTTCAGGAAACTGTGGATGATCCTGAGATCGATATCGTGGGGCATAGAGGTCATAGTTTTAGCGAGTTAGATGTTTTTTCTTCAAATATTGAAAGCGGAAGAACTCAATTAGTGTTTTTAGGTGGATGTGGCGGTTTTGGCAGGGTGTGTACTGTTCAGAGAACTCTCCCAAAAGCCTATTTTATTAGTGATGAAAATACGGGGGAGGGTAATGCTAATGATAGAATTTTATTTTATATTATGAGGAGCATTGCTTTAAGGAAAAATCAAGAGCAGATTTTGTGGCTGGAAATTGAAGGTGATGTTAGGGACAGTTATGATAAATTAAACAATACTCAATTTCCTGAAGGGATAGTCTTTCCACATCATAAAAGTTTGTTGTTAAATCCTTTTATTGAAGAAGTTATGAGTGGAGAAATTCCCGGTGCTTTAGATTTAGATGGGGATGAATTATTTAATCAGCTAGATTCTTTATTTGAAGATAAAAAATATGATGAAGCTATTACCTTACTACAACAATCAGAAGAAAAAAATACACCACAAGGACAATTATATTTAGGAAATGCGAATTTGTTAAAATCTGTCAACAGAGCGGATTCAACTGGAAGATTTGATGAGGAAGTTAAAGGTTATTTAAGTAATGCAATAAAAAATTATGATAATGTTTTAAGTTCTAGAGTAACTAAACCTATACCAAGTTTAAATGAAATAAAATTACAAGCCAGATTAAATAAAAATAGAGTAGAACAATTTTTAGATATTTATTTGCTTCCTGTTGATAAAATATTAAAACAAAGTATTAAAGAGAAAACGATTAGGGAATTAGATGATGATGCTCCTGGAGATATTATTGGCATTTTATCTAAAACTTTGGATGAAGGAGGAAATCCTATAAAATTATTTAGAAATACATTCAAATCTGCATGTCCAAGTTGCTTTGGGAGTGTTTTAGATTCAAAATATAACAGGATAAGAAAATCTCAATGTGCTAGTTTAATATTAAGAAAAGAGTTAATATGTGGAGCAAATAGTGTTGGTAGTGCTATTGCAAATATTAAAGATAAATATGTGAGATATGAGGGTCCTTTAAGTGGAGAATTTGCAAGCATTACTCAAACATATTACAATAATAATTTAAGGAATATATTTTTCTCAGGAGAAGATGTTGGGGATGTTGAAGAGTTAGGAGAAGACTTATTTTGTTCTACTGGATTGGATCCAAATACCCAAGGTGGAAGAAGGGAAGATGGAGATTATTTAGATCCTAATGTATGTGATTTTCTTGAAGTAACAGGTGTTCTTGATGATCTGGGGTATACAATATTACTTGGCACTTCTCAAGATAATTATGTATCTATTGATATTACTCATGTTTGGGAGATGTTGGATCCAGATAAGAATCCTGTAATTAAAAAAGCTATTGAGAAAGAAGAAAGAGGTCCTTTATCTAGAGAAGAACAAGACGAATTATTATTTGAGATGGGTTGTGATTATAGGAATTTAGAACCAACAGAACTGCCTAATGTGGCAATCACAATATTCCAATCTCTTGCAAATAGAGGTTCAAATGTAGAAGGAAAATGTAAATTTTTTGAGTTTAATAAAAATCCCGAAGAGATGGTATTAGATATTTCCGGGGGAGGAGATGGTTGGGGTTCTTATTTTGATTTGGATTTTGCTGATGATACTTGGAATTCTATAATTTCGGTTGATACTATTGAGTCTTTCTTTAATTTAGCATATCTTGGAGGAGCGAGGTTAGTAACAATGGGATTAAGGAAGGTTCCGGATATTTTGATTAAATACGGGGTTTCTCCCGGGTTTATTGCTACTGGTGGAAAGGCCGTTTCTACTGTTTATAGTGTTTTAAAAACAGGTGTTGTGAATGCTTTAAAGAGTAAGGGTGGAGAAGGAATTTTATTTAAGGCGGGAAAGTTTTTTGCTAAAATTGGTGGAGAAGTTACAGAAGAATTTACACAAGAATGGGTAAGTGCTTTAGTTCAAGCAGGTACTAATAATCCTCTTCTCGGTTCTTTGGCAGAGATGATAGTGGGTTCTAGGGGTATTGTTGATATTGCCAATAGAATTGATATTATGCATAATTTGAATTATCAATTTGGTAGATCTATTACTGATCCTGTTGTAAATATTGGATTAGAAGGTAAAGTAGGGTATAATTTAGTAGGTTTGAAGGTAAAATTAAGGGGATTTGTGGATAGGGCAACTATTAAAGAAGTAACAGCTGAGAGAATTGAACTTGTGGATGATCAAGGACAAGTCTTTATTATAAGAACTTTGGACAATTTAAGAAGTAAAGTAGATTTTGTAAATGAAAATGGTAAATTTATAACGGTTGGTGATGTTAGGGACGATTTAAAAGATTTGGAAATAGGAAAAAGAACTTTAAATGAAGAGTTACAAGGGTGGATTGATTTTGTGGATCAAGATTTACTTGATGGTAAAGGTGGAGTGGAAGTAGATGTTCAAGTTGAAGCTCCGACTGGTGAATTAGAAATGGGTAAAATATTTACTGTGTCTGCAAATCACCATTTAAACCAACCTTTAACGGTTATTGCAGGAGGAGTAGAATTATTAAGATTTAATCATCAGAATGGAAAGGCAACCGATGGGGAATTAAGTGACTACAAAATTAAAGCTGAAAATGGTTTAAAGAGAATAGAAGAAGTTATTACTAATTTAAAAAATAAAAATGAATTTAACCTTCATTATTACGCCTCTCAGGATCCTAACAATCCCATATATGTTATTGATGGAGGTAATGAAGTTGTTACAGTTTTGAGTTCTGCTGAAGATCTGAATTTAATAAGTGGTTTAGTTAGTGGTACAGGGTTTGATGCTGCGATTGATAAGGTTATTGCAGAATCTAGAGCAATTTTAAGTAGATTAAGTTTTGGAAGTGAATTTCATTCAGATGTGGATAAATTAATTAATCTTCAGAAACTTATTTCTGAAACTCTTTCTGAAGTCAATAATGTGGGGGATTACAATGGTAAGAAAGAAGTTTTGAAAACATTTTCAGAAAATGTAGATCAAAAAATAATGGGTGCACTTGATGTGAGAAAAGTTAAAATTAATTCTGAAATGGATCAAGATGTTATTAAAGCATTATTTGGATTGGATGTGGATTTAACTTTGGGAAGTATTATGGCTCAAGGATTTGGAGATGTGGCTTATGATTCTCAATTAGAAGGGTATGCTGTAAATTTAGAATCTTTAGAAGGACATACTATGAAAATATTGTTTGGGGACCTTCCAAGTAGTCCTGAAGTGACTGTAGAAGTTTTAGACATTATTAATTTAGAAGATGGAACAAGTTTTGATCCTAGTAGTTTAAAAAATGGAGAAGCCAAAATTGGAAAGTTAAAATGTAGTGAGAGATGTTTACTTCCGATCTTTGGAGAAATTGATGGAAAACCAGAAAGAGGGGATATTTATTATAAAGAATTACCAAAGACAAGGATTAAAGATCCATCTGTTCTGAAAAAGAATCAGGACTTTATCGAGATTCAAAACATTCTAGGAGAATATGGATTAGATGCGATTAGTTTTTTCTCGGGATCTAGACTTGAAAGAGGGGCTTATACAACTACAAAAGGTGTAAATGTGTTCTTTGTTCAATTAAGCAAAGGAGGGAGAAATTTCTTATTTGTTAAAATAGAAGACGGAAAGTGGACTGGGACAGATTATCCAGGAGATCTTTTGGATATGGATGAAAATATGAAGGATGCTCTTGAGAAATATGTAGATGAAATGGGTGTTACGAGTTTAGCTAAAACAAGAAAAGAATTAGAAATTGAACAGGATTTTAATTTAAATAGATTTGATGATATCTTTTCTGAGGCGGTTATGAATGAGTTAGATTTCAAGAGTATTGCTTTTGAGGGAAGATTAGAAGAAGGGAGGGTTTATTATATTCCTGGAAAAGGAAATTATGATTTCTATAGCTTTAGAAGTTCAAGTGACGGGAACTTTTTATTTGAGTCTCAGAAAACGGGGGGAGAATCTATAACACTTACACAAGAAGAAATTTCAAATAATGTATTCTCAATTGATGCAAGTAAAGCTTTGGAATTAAGAGAAAGGGCAGTTGGAGAATTCAGAACATTTATGGGGAGATTTGTGGGGCAGGAAGTTGTATTAATAGGTGTACAAGATGTTTCTAGTTTTATTGCAAATGGTAAAATACCGGCTGGGACTAATGTGGATGAAACTAATTTGGGGGATCTTGATGAAGTGAATGCTTTGACTGAAGGTGTATTTGAGACTGCGTATGGAAGGATTTTAAGGAGAACAAGTAGGGATGTAGATGTGCAATCTAAAGCAGGCCCTGCTATTGTTGTTATTAAGAAAGATCTTTTGGATTCGCATCAGAGTGTAAAGACTCAGGGAAGGAGAAGTTTTACTCAAGATATAGATTTGAGTAATGATGCTGTGAGAATAATGACTCCGAATGACTATTACGATTATGTTGTAGAACCGGTAATGAGTAAGGCAAGTGATGAAACTTTAAATGATAAATTTGGGGAAAGGGATTGGAAGGAAGTGATTACGAGTGAGAGTCGTATTGAGGATGAGGTGGAAGTGGAAGAGGATACAGATCTTGATGCGATATCAAACTTTAAAATAGAGGTGGGGAAAGGGATTGAGATTATGTCTGGTCCAAATCCTAATTATTTAGGGGCTTTTGTTAAATTTAGGGGCTTATTTAAAACTTTTAGTGAATTGTCAAGTGAATTGGAAGAGGTAGATAAATTTGATTACATGGCAAATTATGCAAAATCAGCCACGGAAACTGGAAATGACATGATTGCGTTGATAGGGTATAGGTTTACTATGACTTACAAATCTTTAGAAAGTGAAGCAAAGTATGAAGCAAGTAGGGAGGAATATATTAAACTTATTCAAAAAAGATATAAGGATGATTTAATCCAATTTGGAAGTTTAGAAAACATAAAGAATGTAATAAATACAGGTATTGAGAGGAATTTTGACTTTTCAAAAAGTTTTGAGGAATTTAAAGCTTTTTTAGGGGGTTCTACTAGTGAATCTTCGGTTGAAATTGAGGGAGTAACAATTACAGATGAAAAGATTACGGGAATGGTGGTTAATATGAAACAAGAACTTCAATCAAGGGGCGTAACTACTCTTAGTTTTGAAATGGTGGGTTCTTTAAAGGCAAAGTTATCTAATGCAGGTTTAAAGGGTATATCTGAGGAAGTTTTGAAAGGTTTAGGTGATACAAATGCTGATGGAAGTATTGATTTAGAAGGAGGTGAAGGTGTAGAAGCAACAATAACAGAAGAAGGAATCCCCGATACTAATCCTGGAGATAAAATTATGATTGGTGAATCTAGTTGCTCACCGATTTGTTCTATAGATTATAAAACTAAAGGAGGGGTTATTAGAAAAATATTTTCTTTATTCCAATTTGGAAAAATGAATGTTGATTCTGACACAAATGGAAGGATACGTTCTTTTAATCAATTTGTAGATAGGGATATTTTTATTCAAAAAATAATGACCGATCCTGCTAGAAGACAACAAAGAAAGGTTATTAAAATTTTAAATGGGGCAAATGTAAACCAGATATTGTTTGAATTTTCAGATGTTCAAGTAACAGAACAAGAAGTTATAAATTTTCAAGAATGGCTTAGACAAGGGGCTATAACACCGGAACATTATGAACGAATCGTTTTTAAAATAGGTGGAGAACCAAAACAAAATGAATATTGGAATAGTATAAATGATCTTGAACAGATGTTAGGAGCAAGTCTTAAACAAGCGAATATAAGAGATAGTGTACAAAGTCTGGATATTTTTGATTATCTTAAACAAAGTCCTGAAGCAAGACAGAAACGTAAAATTGTTGTTGCTTTACTTTATGGAAATATAAATACATATGGGGATTATATAGAAGGAAACGATTACGATATTGCAACTGAACATTTAAAACTTTATCAAGACAGAATCCTAAATGGAGAAATAAATGAAGGTAGTATAAATCAATTTATATCTCAAATAGGTGGTGTAGGTCAAAAACAAAAACAATCAGAATACTTTGAAGCTTTTTACCAATTAAATCGAGAATTGGGTGTAAAAGCAGGTTCTGGGGATTCCAACTTTAAATCTACATTTTTTGAAAGAATTGAGGAAATAAGTAAAAATTCAGAATGGGTCCAAGCTAGGAAATTTATAGCGGGCATGGTTACTGGAGATTATGAAACTGCGATTAATAGTCCAGATGTTGTAGTGGATGCAAATACAATTCAACAATATATTGAAATGATAAAAGCTGGTGAGATTACAGTGGTTCATATGGAGGATTTTGTTTTAAAGATATTGGGAGAAACTAACCAGCGCGAATATATTAATTCAATTAATCGGTTTAATCCCTTGTTGGGGATTGAGTCTCCTATTAATGAAGTTGGTTTCTTTAATCCAGGAGGGAATTTGATTGATGGAAGTACCCAAAGGATATTGGAGGAATACGATGGAGTTGGAACGGCTTCAGAAGAACTTGCAAGATCATATGGGCACAAAATTCAGTTAGGGCAAATTTGGTTGTATAACCTACCTGGATTAGAAGATGGATTCCATGAAACCTCTGTAAATCTAAATGATGGTAATACTGCGGAATATAAATTGCACATCTCTGCTTCAGAATTTGATTATGATACCATTGTCTTAAGATTAGGTAGGTTTTTCGATGAAAATGGAATTCCTGCCAAAGTTGCTCCTGGTAAATTAGTTGTGAGACATGAAATGGGAAGTCAATACGGGAAAGTTTTTACGGTGTATACCAGGGATGCTAATAGTATGGCTTTAGTTGTTGCAGAAGCGCAAAAACTTCATAATGAATTAGGGGTTAGGGGGATCTCTTTGGGAGAGTTCCAAAGTGCAAATTCAAACATGCAATATGAAATTCCAGTTCCAGGTACGGGAGATATGGTTTATTATACCATGGAGAAAAATAGTGGGTATAACAATCCCAACCCTCAATTGCCTGTAGATTATCTTGGAGGGGAACCTGGAGATTATGTACAACGAATCAATTTTATTAGAAGATATTGGGGTCAAGGACCTTTGGATAATTGGATTGATCAAAATGGGGGTATAAACTAAATTTATTCAAGTGCCCAAAAAGGTATTTTTTCTTTTTTTAATTCTTGATAAAATGTTGTGTTGTCAGGGGTTTTGACTGTGTAAGTGAAAAAAGGACAATATTCATCCCTTGTAATATCATAACCTGTTTCTCCTGTTCTTAAATGAAACATGGGAATTGCTTCTTTTAAGTCCTTAATGGATGTAATTACAGCAGATTTTGTTTTTTTTGCCAAGTCTGCTCTACTAGATTCAATTATTTCAGGGACTCTAGAAAAGACCAAATCAATTATAAGATCATCATCAGCTTTGATTTCAGGTCTTTGAAAAATTAAGGCATCGTTATTTATAAGTGCTTGTTCTAAGAAAGAGGCTTCCGGGTCTTCTCGAGATAAATAGGATGTAGTGAGAACTACTGCTAAAGGAAAGCCTTTCGGGGTGTAAGATTCTACCATTTTTAAGCCAGATTCCTTTCTTGCTTCTTCTATTCTATTAAAAGTGTCCGTTAGTAATTTCATACTTTTAATAAGGATTTTTTCTATTTAAAAACTTTTCTAATTATAATTATTAATTAGTGGTAACACTTCACTAGTAAATTTTAAATTGTAGAAGTGTTTTGAAGAATTATGAAAAAATTGATTTTATTTGGTTTTTTAGTTTTAATTATGGTATTTAATGTTGTAGGATTAACAATAGAAGAACAGATGGAAGAATGTGAAGGAGAGTATAAGGATTTATGTCTAGCTACATTAAGTTCTTCGATTAAAGTGGATGTTGAAGACGAAAGGCCTTTAGATGAATTGGTTGCGAAATGTGAAAGTAATGGTGGGGATCTATGTATTAGTACAATTGCTAAATCTAGAGATGATAAAACCGTATGTAAGTTTATTGAAGAAGCGTTCATTAGAGAATCTTGTGTTAGAAATATTGATTTTTCTAGAAATCTAGAGAATATTCCTGAAGAAAGTGGTTTTAATTTGGATTTAAATCTAAAAAGAATTGGTTTTTATTTGGGAATTGGAATTTCTATAATTGTGGGGGTTTTTATCTTAATTTTTATTTACTTATCTTTTAAAAATAAACCTGGAAAGAAAGTAAAAGATTTAGAAGTTTATGATGATGAAATTTTAGGATATCTTTCGGAAGCTATTAAATTTGTAAAAAAAGCTAGAGAATCTGGAATGGGAGAAGAAAAGATAAGAGAAAATTTAATGTCTTCTGGTTGGCCAATGGAAATGGTGGACAAGGCTTTTGGGGAAGCTTGAGGTTTGTATGAAAGAATTATCAGCGGGAATGGTTGTATATAATTCTAAATTAAAAAAATTCTTGGTTTTAGAA
>CEPX01066113.1_pt1 | contig 10184 bp, 7 predicted proteins | sample 361361 | NCBI WGS metagenome assembly CEPX01 (sample SAMEA2619974, study PRJEB7988) | marine metagenome | biome: marine biome (ENVO:00000447); feature: mesopelagic zone (ENVO:00000213) & marine oxygen minimum zone (ENVO:01000065); material: "saline water (ENVO:00002010), including plankton...
CATCTCCTGAAGCAAATGTTACACCTGCCCCATTCTTAGCCATACTGTTTGTTGTATATGAATCCCAAGTATCTGTACCGATGTAGACTATACCCACCCCAACAGCAATGATGCCTATTGAGTCGGTTTGCGTAACAGCAACTGAGACTCCGTAATCGGTCACAATTTCTGCACCTGCCAGAAAGTGTCCTCCGCCACCTCCTGATCGATAAGATCCAACAGTGATGACTTTTGTCGTGTCATCCGAGAAGCCTGAAGGATACGATTTGTCTCCAGCCTTGAAAGTCGTATCGAGAAAAGCAGCGAAGTTCCATCCTCTCGCAGCACTTTCGTGTATATGTAAACTATCAGCATCACTACCATCTGTTAGCGTCTCTGCTTCTGCTCCACTTATGTCAGTTGCTCCGAAGAATGTATCTGCTTCATTCAAAGTTGCCATTGTCCCAGTGTAAGCTACTCCACCCAGTTGCCAGTTAGTAGCTGTTGCAACGTCGAGCGTACTTGTGTATGTCCATGCCGCATCCAATTCCATAAACTCCACTGGGATATCTCCGTCGGCATCGGTAATCGGAATCATTTGTTTTGCACTCGATGTATTTCCACAGTCCTCTGCATGTGGAACAAGCAAAGCTCCAGTTGATCCAGTTGCAGTTCCAGCCGCGAGTTCAGCAGGCGTTGCAATTTCAACGATACCTTTCACGTTCTCTGCCGCATCGGCAGCTCCAGCAATTGCCGCCGCGTTTACATAGGCTACGTTAGCCGCCTTTGTGGTCTCACCCGATGTTGGTGTGGCAAATCCATCAATGCTGTTTACCCCTGTCCAATCCACTGAATCAAAAGCCTCGTCTCCATTTAGACGTTCTACAACCCGAATAAGTGCTAAGTTTGTAATCTTCACGCTTGCACCACGATCATGCTCAAACTGATTGCCAGACTGGTTCGTAGCTGCGTCAACTCGCGAAAGACCCCTTGTCGTGATCGTTCCCGATGCGCCACTAAGATCAACGAGCATATGTTCTTCATTCGACGACCCTTCGCTAAGTGTTAGCAAGTAAGTATCGTTAAGAGTTGAGCCATCGTCGTCCGTGCTACGGTTTAGCGTTAATGTGGTCGCTGTGCTGCTCAATTTTGCTGCGAGGCTTGTTGTAAAGTTGGCTTCTACTTTAGGAATCATATATTTGCGAAATTATTGAAATGCTTAATTTTTGCGTCAAGACGTGCCTTGAGTGCATCAGACTTTTTACTAAATAAACCAAGATGCTTACCTATCCCATTAACTTTAATCTGAGCAAGCCATTTACCAGTAGGTTTGTGCAAATAAACACCAATGCCGTTATTGTTCATACTATTTTGTTGGTGAGTTGCATATCTGAGATTTATCCTACGATTATCGTAGATGTTATGATTGATATGATCGACGACAAAACCTTCTCTTTTCCCCATAAACATATAAGGAACGGGTCGTAATTTTGATCTCTGATCTCTATCAGAAGCCAAAATATAGCCATCCTTACCAACAGAAAGACGAAACCTGTCTAGTAATTCACGAATATCAGAGTCAAATAAAACATCAATTGCATCTTTCTTGCTCAAAACCTTAACGACTATATAATCACCATGATCTACAATCTCGTGATTCTTTCTTCTTGCTAGATCAGAACACGCTCGACATAATTTCGAGTATCTATATTTCTGTTTTCCACATTTACACTCAAGTGCCATATATTAAGATGTTTGTCGATATTTCTTTAGATTTTTCTGTCCGTAAGCCCGAATATCGTGATAGTTAATGTTTGAAACTGACGCATATCCTGTACTAGTGGCAGAAAAACGTATCTTCACCTCATTGAACTTAGTGCTCTGTACTCGAAACTCTCGTACATATTTGTAGGCTTCAATTCCGTTACCACCACCCGCTATTTCGAGGCTGGCAACCTGTGGACTGCCGACAACAACAGGAGTTCCCGACGCAACATAATCGCCCGTCCCATCTATTGTACCAATTTCTTGGAAGACTCCGCCATCATAAGCCAATTGGACACTGATTATTTGGTCTGGACCAATAGAACCTTCGACGGTTAAACGCTTGAACTTCTTTAGTTCTTCAACCTCTAATGTTGTCAATTTACCCTCCCAATAGTTCGTAACAAGTGCGCCATTAGCAGAAAAACCTGTGAATAACTGTGTGACGTTATCTGTCGAACTTTCACCAGCCCATAAATCGCCGTCGTTGTCTGCCATTACTGAAACTTGATAGTTGAGTACGTCAAATGACTTCCATGTCTTATGATATGCGAACAACCGATTATTCACAGTGCTATCCGATGTCCTGCAAGAAGCTAAAATGTAGTCGCCCCACTGATACATCACCGAATCATCGAAAGTTAGTGACGAAAGGTCAACATTGAACGAGAACTCGGTTGGAATAACTTGATCGTTTGTTGATTCCAATGAAAGTAACTTGAAACGAGGTTCTGAAGGGTTAGATGTATCGATAAAGTAAATACCATCACCTGTTGCGACAGCGGCACGCCAGTTCGGCATACCAATGTTCTGTCGAAACTCCTCATTTGTAGGGAAAAGATCATCAACAGGCATGGAAAATAGCCACGCATTGCCTTGATGTATGCAATAGAACTCTGTTCGGTAGTTCAGGACGTTCAAAAGATCACCGCCAGTTGGTTGTGGTAAGAAATAGCCTTCATTTGCTATGCGAATCGGTGTTGTAAACGTAAAATCAGCAAGTCCATCGGTTGAACTAATCTCGTGTTCATAGTTCGCCGTTACTGGAGCGGATGTCGCGCCATCAAACGTAATGTTATACGCGCCAGTTGCGTAATTGATTGATCCAGACGCTACATTACCTGTAAAACTACCGTCCTTATCGTCAGTCATCGTCTTCGTTCCGTCCGTGAAGACCACATTGAAACAAGTGATATCACCAGTAACAGCAGCAAGCGTTCCCGAATAGGTCGGTCCTGGGGCAGCTCCAATTGCTTCTCCTGTAACCGTAGTATAGACAGTCGAATCCTGGACATCTTTGTGCGATCCATACAGGTAGTTCTTATTATTCCGGCGATTCCAGAGGTGCAAACGACCGTTCTGTGCGCTGATATATCCTTGATAAATACCGTTTGCATCCGTTAGGTCTTGAATATCATCTGGGTTTGCGAGCATCATCTTGAAAAGACCGCTATTTGGTGACGAAAGCCATGCCTGATAGCCAGCCAGAGACGTGTAAAACGTGACTGAAACATCTTCAGAGAATCCACCTGGAGTATCAAATAGTATTGTTCTATATTCCGAATCTTGAATTGCATCATAAAACCTCACCTCATCGATCGTTCCATCAAAAGCTGATAAATCACTATTGTCATTACCCAAGTAGTAAGTTCCACCTGCACTTGTAATCCTTGTACCAACAGGTGCTTGAGTCTCGGTTACAGATACCGATGTATTGTTGAAATAAATTATAGGATCATTTGCAACGTCATCAGCATCGTATGAAATCATAACGTGAGTCCATGCGTTTATTGGAATAGAAACTGGGCTTTCCCAGATTCCATCTGTCCCACTAAATCGTACATAGAATCGCACGCGCATCAAGCCGCCTGCTTCGTCTTTTACATATAATCTTGAGGAGTTACCGCCCATCTCGAATATACGACCCTGGCTTGACTCACCATCGCTATCGGGCTTAATCCAAAACGAGATAGTTCCACCACCATCCCAAATGTTTTGAATGGCAGCATCGTCGGCAATTGCTATACGTCCATCGTTCCCATCAAAATCAATACCCGTACCGTGAATACCTGTGACGTATGTTTCTGAACCAAACTGAAGCGTGCCGTCGTTACCATTACCACTGCCATCAAAAGCTGTTGATCCTGATCCTTCATTGAAATCCCAGTATCCTGCCAAATCATCACTAGGCTCTAAAATGTTATCCCCACTTTCAACCCAATCTAATGTTGCCGCATCTGAATCATAGTATTCAACTTTCTGGCCTCTTGTTCTTATCGCTATATTTGACCCATCAACTTTTTCGCCAACTTTCAAACCTGTAATCTTCCCTGCGCCATTTTCCGTACCAACAATATCGTATCCACCAGAAAGTTCTATGTGATCGCCAAGAGTGATCCAGTTAAGGGAATCGCTTGCCGCATCTTCAGGAATAGAAGAATCTTCGATCTTGTTTATCATCCCAGACTTGAAATTTTTCACATCAAACTCTCGCATATTTATGATCGTAAGCTCTTAGGCGTAGTGATAGGTGATCGGCTGTAAGCACGCTTATTTCGGAGCTTCAATGTGTCATTCCACGTCTCCATGCGAGATAACATACGTTCATATTGATTACTCCACCGATCATCCCATGAGCGACCTTTCTCACCAGCATCAGCCGCGTAGTAAAGTTCTGCCATTTTGAGAGGAACAATTGAGTGACACCAGTCTGGGAAAATCCAATCAGGATCAGATGGGGCAAGATCATCCGAAAATTCCGTGTAGTAAAAATACATTGTCTTCGCACCGTGATTCTCTCCAGATAGATGGATATTGTCACCGTTCAAATCCATGAAATACCCAAGAGGGTTATTTTTCTTATTGATTCGGTCTGTGAAATCAACTTTGTCGTATGGGATGTTCCCATCGTCTTCGACCATCAAAACGTCATGCAAAAACCGCGTAGGCAAAGTTCCTAACGCGCTTGAAAAAGAATATCCAGCGGAGACCGAGTAGGTCGTTTCCTTCTTCAAGATTTCCCATATCTCAAGCGTTTCGACTTCGTTCATCGCGTCGTTCATTAGTTGATAAACGAAATCCGTATCAAGAACATCATCCACCATGTTCTCAAATTTGGTTATCATTTCTGGAGGAGTCATAAGTTTTTGTTTACTAATCCTATCTTAGCGTCCTGTTTAGGAGACGCTAAGGAGAACTACTAAGCTATTGCGGCAGTTCCACCGTGCATGTACCAGCCACCAGTAGAGCTATATGTAAGCTCTGCTGAGTCGCCAAGTGCATTGAACGTAATTGTCGAACCTCCAGCAAGAGTTGTTGGTGTAAGCACTGCTGTGTCACCACCAGCTGCTTCTGCTACATAGAGGATTGTCAACTTCTGTCCTGCGCTACCATTGGCAAGTGTAAGAGCATCTCCAGTACCCGTGGTCGTGATCTCATGGATTCGACCTGTGATTCCTACAGCTCCAGCACCGGTTGAAGTGGTTATGGTGGCAAAGACTTCTGTACCAGTAATGCCGATACCTCCGTGCGTCAGTCTGAGATGTTCAGTAAGCGATCCTGCTACGTTAGCGTAAAAGATCAAGTCAGCGTCAGGATTGGCTGCGGTTGCGTCAGTAACAACACAGTCGATACGACCGTATTCCTCTGTTGCAGCAGCGTCATCTTCACCTTCAAAGGTGATACGTCCACAAACATCAGATGCGGCCTGCGAACCTCCTTCGTGTGCGAGTATGAGCTGCGCACCACGCGCGCCTGGGTCAGAGCCGATAATAAAGACCGCACCTTCCCCCGCAGGGGCAATACCCACCTCTCCGTTAGCTCCATCCACAAGTTGAATTACTCCACCTGTTCCACTTCCTGTTTGAAGATTAAGGTTTGCAGCACCATTAGATGCAACTGTTCCAGCTACACCAGATCCACCAACCTGAATCCCAGCGAAGGAATCATCAAGTCGAAGTTGCTCTGCAAGTGTTCCAGCTACATCTGTGTAGAAAGACATTCGTCCATCTGGGTTAGCAGCAGCAGCATCAACTACTACTACGTCGATTCGAGCATAGTCTTCAGCAGCTACAGCGTCATCTTCTCCTTGGAAGGTGATACGACCTGCAACATCCGCAGCGGTCTGTGACCCACCAGCGTGATTCAAGATAAGTTGAGCACCTACAGCGCCTCCGTCTGTACTTTCAACGGTCACGTCGCCGGTTGTATCTGGAGTAAGAGTAATTCCTGAAGCGGCACCATCACCTAGAAGAATGGCTCCACCTGTTCCTGAGCCAGTTCCAAGATTAAGATCCTGTGATCCTTGAGAATGAAGTGCTCCTTCAGAGACACCATCTCCAACAAACACTCCGTTAATAGTATCTCCATCCATCTGCATTCGTTGTGTAAGCGTACCAGCAGAATTGACGTAGAAAATTAAAGTTCCATCAGGATTAGCAGCTGTTACATCACCAGCTATGCAATCAATTTGAGCATAGTCTTCTGCTGCGGAAGCATCGTCTTGTCCTGTGAAAAGGATGCGTCCTGTTATATCTCCTGAAAGCTGAGATCCACCCGTGTGGACAATGGCGAGTTTAGCACCTGTGGCGCCACCATTTGTACTGGTCAATTGAAGTTCGTCACCTGTTCCTGCGTTATTGATCTGGACTGCATCAGGGTTGTTTGTTGTATCATTTTGTGTGAAGACCAACGAAGTGTTAATCGTGTCAGCAACCGTAATGGTGTTGCCAACATCATATGCTTCTTGCAATGAATCGCTTGAAGCAACTTGAGCGTCAACATACGCCTTAATACTCTGTTGAGTAGCAAGATTAGTATCTGAATCAGATCCCATAGCATCTTCATCAAGAACACCAACAACTGCAGTTGTACCGTTAATGTCCAAACCACCAGTTGCAGCAGTAACTACAACTGCACCACTGCCTTTAACTGTAATGCCGATACCTACTGCTGCGTCATCTCCGACTGCTGAAAGAACTGGGTTGTTCCCAGTAGCAGCATTGGCCATCTTGAAGTTGTTAATAGCACTTCCTGTAACACCCCAAGTGAGTTCCTCATTTCCTGCGTCATCCAGAAATGAAGCTCCATCGGTTGCAATAACCTCAGCAGGTCCAGCTGATCCCATGAGGTCAAAGGAAGATGAACTTGTAGTCCCCTGGTTCTCATAGATTGCTTTTGTCCCACTAGAAGCGTCAGTCTTTACAAACTGACCACCTTTAGCGAAGCCTGCGAGGCTTGCAGGGACTGTCAGACCCTCCGCACGTCGGATATTTCCTGATGAATCATACTCAATAACTTTTACAACAGTTCCTGAGATATTCACCACGTCATAACCAACTCGGACGGCCCTGTTAATTGATTTTGCCATAATTGTATTTGTCTCGTTATCACCCTAACAAGGATGATGAGAGGAGGTTTCCCGTGAAACGGTCCACCCCTCTTACCATTATTTAGCTGTGTCTAGGCCCAATCTGATGAATCAAGAGCTACATCTACGAGTGCGTTTGCACCTTCTGTAAATGTATTGATTCCATATAGAGCGTGAGGCTTGATGTACTTACCGAGCTGTGCAGGGATGTCTGATACATCAACTCCTACATTAGCTTGCATCACCATGTCGATAGCACCCTTTTGTCCGAACATCTGGTGAGATGTCTCAGAGTCCCAAGCGTCTGTAGCGTCGGTGAATGTCTCACTAACAACAACGTATCCGTAACCCTGTGCTTGCACTGTAAGAATATCGTTAGTGTCGTCGTTTGTGGCTGTCATTCGACGCAAAGCGTTCTGACTAGCTGTTGACAATTGAACATTGTTTGATGATGTAGCAGTGTCAGGGGCGTTGATAATGTCCTGCAAAAGTTCGCGATCAAGATCAACACTAGCCTGAATCAAGAGGTTTCCAGGTGTCGAACCAATAGATGAAACGAATGTGAATGTAACACCATTGATAACAACCGTGTCGTTGTTGGTTGGCTGTGTTGCCATTCCAAGCACACCTGTCCACTGTCCGTTTGTAGTTACGAAGTTATCGAACTCGAAGTAGCTATTCTTGTAAGCATTCTGTCCAACAAGATTGCCGTCAACACTCTCACGTCCTGCGAGGGAGTAAGTAAGTTGCTCCTGCATGTAAGGGTTGAGGTTGGCGAATCCTGATGACCCCCCTGGCTTCATGTTACCTGCTTGTGGTCGAGGGTCTTTTGCTCCAACAATGTCCACATCTTGCAACTGGAGCTTTCGCTGTGCCATTGCGTAAATTTGTAGAACATTTGTTGCGTCCAGAGTTAGGGGATCACCATCTGTACCTCCGAAGTCACCATCATCAATTGTTGATGTAGCGTTAAGCACTTCAGCGTTATAGTCAGCGTCGATCAACTTGTTGATTGCACGCATTCCATCATTAGCAAGTCGTTGCTGTAGAGCGGACTTGTGCTGCAAAGCATCCCACTTATCTGCACGAAGCAAAATAGCAGGAGTCTGGTTTACAGTTAGAGTTTCTGATGCTTCTGTGTATCCCTGCTCTGTCATGTCTGTTCCACGAGTGTAGGAATCAGCATAAAGAGTAGCGAATGTAGGACGGACAACTGACTGTCCATCGAACAGGTTTGCTCGTTCCTCAAAAGACGCTTGTGCAACATACACAGGCGTTGAGTATCGAGTGACCTGCATGCGTTTTGAGAGCTTTGTCTCAAATACACTTGTATTGGCCATATCTTTTAGTAGTTATCGATGTACCGACTTTCTTGGGTTGCTTCCCACTTTAGATATTTTCTATAAGCCTCTGGATCACTATCAGCTAGGGCGATCTCGTCCACATCTGATAGCTTCTTCATTTCTACAATCTCTGATCCTCTACCTCCAGATGGTTCAGCACCGAGAGAGTTTTTGAACTCGAACTCAGACTGCTTAACCTTGTAAATATCCTCTAATTTGTAAGTGTTATATCCCTCCGTAAAAGCCAGCTCCTCAATGCGTGTTTTGACCTCCCGAATATGTTCGGGCGTAGCTTGAGGAAAATCTTTTGTAATTAGTGGTGCTACTTTCTCGTCAAATGCCTGAGAGACTTTAGCACGATGGCCTTCAATCTCTTTCTCTTTAACGATCTGGTCATACTTCGACATATCGGGCAACTTGATGTTCTCCTGAAGTACCCCCAGAAGATCAGCGGCAGCCGACGCGTCAAGTCCATGTTTTTCTGCAACCTCTTTGAGCCTCTTGTCATACTCTGTTTCGCTCTTAGGTGAAGCAGTTTTGAGTTTCAGCTCATACTCGTCACGGACTTTTTGCATTTCTGCTTCCGCTTCGAGCTTAGCTTCTTCTCGTGCCTTCTCAACAGCTCGTTTCTTTTCTTCTTGAGCTTTGGCGACAGGCATTGTGTAGAGTGGTCGTTCTTCAACCTTTTCTGGTTCAGCCTTCTCTTCTTGTTCAGGCTCAACCTCTTCAGTTTTAACTTCCTCAACTACATCTTCAACTTCTTCGCTTTCTGCTTCCAATTCCTTATCTAAGTTTGGAAGCGGATCAACAAAGCCGTCTTCGTTTGCTGGAGCAGTTTCTTCTGCTTGATCTTTTGCGTCCTGATCTTGGACATCAACGTCTTTCGACATAATAGATGGTTTCAGAGGGTTGACTCCCTCGTGATTTATTTGCGTTCGCTCTCCAACGAACAAAGAGGTTTGTATCCCGCTTCCACGGCATTAACTATTTACCTATTCTGTTTCTTTTTGCTACAAAGCCATGAGCTAACTCTTTGTAGTTTTCACCGTGACCTGTTTCAGTGTACTCACGTACAAACACCTCACGCCCTCGTGCATTAATCTTGTAAATCGGACAAGCTGTTGGCGTGCATCGACAAACATACTTGTACTCAGACTTGCCTATCTTCATGGCAGATTCTTGCGGAACAATAATTCCACTCCTAGTCTTTAACTCACCGCCAATCTCTTTATGTAGGCCAGTGGTGTCATACAGTTCGTCTGTCGTCAGCTTATTCTTACCAGATACTTCATCCATGATGTTTGCAATCTGATCTTCAGTGTATTCAGGCTTCTTCGCTTCAGGTTTAATCTCCATTTTTGGTTCTACGGCGATCTCTTTCGCTACTTCTAACATCTCAGCGAGCTTTGCTTCGTTCCAACGACCGTCATAACTTATCCCTCGACGATCTAGTTCATCTTTCAAATCTTGTTTACTCATATTTTTGTAACATCTTGTTAATTTTCTCTACTGTTTTTTCAGCATCAGGAAATATATCGAGGAACCAGATGTAAACACCTCTCTCAGTGAACAACTTAGCTCTTTCGATGTCACTTATATCTCCATTATACAACAATTTGTAATTTATGGCGTTAAATGACTCTCTCAACTCCTTAACGATAATCTCCATAGCAGGATTTTTTGCAAGATCAGCCTTCAATTCAGCGACCTTCAACTTCTTTTCAATCTTT
>CEPX01414999.1_pt1 | contig 10183 bp, 9 predicted proteins | sample 361361 | NCBI WGS metagenome assembly CEPX01 (sample SAMEA2619974, study PRJEB7988) | marine metagenome | biome: marine biome (ENVO:00000447); feature: mesopelagic zone (ENVO:00000213) & marine oxygen minimum zone (ENVO:01000065); material: "saline water (ENVO:00002010), including plankton...
GCAGATTCAAGAGCTTATTAAGTATTATGATAAGAAGTTTGGCAAAGGATGGGATTATGGATATAAGCTGCCTGCTTTTATTAAGTGCCTGCAGAGTGCTGGAAGGTGTATAAGGAGTGAGAAGGATGTAGGAGTTATTGCTTTTCTTGATACAAGGTATGCATGGAGTACTTACCTTAAATGTTTTCCTCCTGAATGGGATATGAAGATGAGCAAGGATTATGAAGGGATTATTAAAGAGTTTTTTAAGGAAGTTTAAATTTTAATAAATAAATAATATTTAGTTAATTCTTTAGTACTTTGGGCTTTCAAGGTCTGATTCGCAAGAATAAAGTAGTATAGTGTTTGTTTATATACCTAAACCAGTATACTAAAACGTAACATTTATATACTAGTTGAGTTATGAATATATATAGATAAAAATGAACATGATGACCTCAATTACTTCAAAAAATTGGCTTGTTAAGTATGAGCCAATTTTTCACCTTAATGATCACTAAAGGCTCCCATTCCTATTTCTAACCCCCCCTCAGGGAGCCTTTTATTTTTACTTAAGTTTAAATTTGGTAGATTAAATTGGAGACTGAAGAAGCAACTAAATGGCTGAGAGAAAAGAAATTGTTAGATATAGCAAGAAAGAATTCTTCTTTTATAAGAAACATTTTCTCCGAATGTCTTGCTGTTAAAGATGAAAAGATACTGATTGTAGGAGATAGAGGAAATAAAGATAAATATGTTTCACCTATTCTTTCTGCAGCTTATTACCTGGCTGCAAAGGAACAGAAGCTTGATTGTGAACTTATTTTACAGGAACCAAAAGAGAGAGGAGAGTTGATTGATAATGATGTTGCTGAAAAGCTTGAAGGGATGGAAGAAGGTAGCATTATTATTCTTAATCTTTCCAATAAATTAGGACGTATGAAAGAACTTGGCAAGAGTTTTAGAAAGATGTGCCTTAAAAAGAAGTATAGGTTTACATCGACAACAAGTTTAGGAGGCCTGGCTACTGATAAAGTAAGCAAGATAATTGATGCTATTAATATTGATTATAAAGCTTTGAAGAAGAAGCATGATAGGATTAAAGAAATTATAGGGAATGGTAAGGAAGTTATTGTTAAGTCAGAGAAAGGTACTGAACTTTATATGGATATTAAAAATATAAAAGCTATGGCTGCTGATGGATATTATAATCAGGAAGGACTTGGAGGAAACCTGCCAGCTGGAGAGGTGTATTTTGCGCCAAGGAAGATTGAAGGGACTGTGATAGTTGATGCCAGCTCAAGAAATATGCATTCTACACAACTGCTTAAGAAGGATATAAAGATAGTTATAGAAGATGGTAAGGTAACAGATATTATTGATAGCAACCCTGCATTGCTTTTGAAGGAGAGTATAGAATGGGCTAAAAGCAAAGCAAAGTATCCTGAAAGGGTGGATATGATTGGCGAGTTTGGAATTGGGCTTAATCCAAAGGCTGAAATTTTGGGTTCAACGATAATAGATGAAAAGGTGCTTAATACTGCGCATATTGGAATTGGCTCAAATTATTGGTTTGGAGGAGATATTAAAACGATTATACATCTTGACCAGGTGTTTAAGAATCCTAAGATTTTTGTTGATGGAGAAATTCTTAAGGTAGTGTAATAAACCGTGTGTTTATTAATGCCCATTCTAGAATTAGTAGTGCTAAGGCTGTTATAAGGAATAAGGGTGACATGTCCATTTTGATTGTTCTTCTGCTTGCTGTTGAGATTTGTGAGAAAGCATCTGAGAGGGTTGCCTGGTCGAGTGCATGATAATAACTGCCGCCTGTACTTTCAGCTATGTTTAAGAGTTCCTGCCCGGATATGGAGAGCATTACATTGGCAAGGTCTAATAGACCGCCTTCTTCTGTTCCTATGCCTATTGTGTGGATTGTTACTTCGTTTAGGTTGGCATAGTCAATTGCTTCTTCCACTGGTGTGCCGGTTGTGCTTCTGCCGTCGGTTAATAATATTATTAATTTACCTTTTTCTTCGTTTACAAAAAGGTTTGAAGCAGAGATGATGGCCTCTCCCATGTTGGTACCTCCGACCGGCCGGACTATTATAGAGTTTAATACTTCTTGTATTCTATCATGATCATCTGTTAATCTTTGTTCTATAAAGCTTGTTCCTGCAAAGGAGATTATACCTATTTCCATGTTTGGAGGAATGTTGGTTAAAAACTCATTGAGCATTTGCTTGGCAGAGTCCAACCTATTGGGCTCAAAGTCTTCTATGAGCATGCTTGAGGATGCATCAAGGGCAAGAACAAAGTCATAATCAGAGCTGTTGCCTTCATACCAAACTATTGTGCCTGCTACAGCGAAGATTAAGAGCAGTACAGCGAGTAATCTTATCCCTAATAAGACATAGTTTGTTGATATGGGAGCTTTTTTTGCTATTCTTTCTAATGCTTTGTAGTTTGCAAATTCTATGGTTCCTCTTCTTATGAATTTTAAGGATAAGAAGTGTACTATGGCTAGGATGGGGACTGTTATTAAAAGCCATAATAGTTGGGTGTTTATGACAACTACTTCCATTTTATTTGAACCTCATAGCTCGTTTCCTGAATAGTTCAACAAAGGGTTTTATGAATTCCTTGTCTGTTCTTAGCTTCATGAAATCTGCGTTAGCTTCATAAAATACTTTTTCTACCCAAGCATCGTCTTTCTCTGCCTGCTTGTTGTATAGTTCTCTTATAAGGTTTGGCTCAATGAGCATTTTCTTTTTTGAGAAAGGGTCAGCAAGGGCAACTCTTCCGTTTACTTTGGGCATGTAACTGTCTAAAGGGTCTTTTATCATTATTCCTATGACTTCAAATTTATTAATCACAATAGGAAGATAGTTTGCCCAGTCTTCACGCAGAGGTATGAAGTCAGAGATTATGATTAATAAGGACCTTTCTTTGAGAAATACGAAAAGATGCTTTAACGCTTCTGCTAGATCAAATGTGCCACCATAATAGCTTAGGTCAACTAATGCGTTAGAGAGTAGGTAGAACTGCCCTATACCTTTTTTGAAGTCTACTCTTTTGACTATCTTGTCACTGAACATGGAGAGTCCAACGCTGTCTCCTGATGATAAGATTGCATATGCCATTGAGGCTATTACTTCAGCAACGTATTCTGCTTTTAGCTTTTCTGTGGAGCTTAGAAGCATGCTGCTGCTGACGTCAACAAGAAAGAATACTTCAAGCTCTCTTTCTTCAGCGAATTGCTTTACCATCATCTGGTTGGATCTTAAGGAGGCTTTCCAGTCTATCTGGTAAGCATCATCGTCTTGGGTGAATGGCCTGTAGCCCATAAATTCAAGGCCTTTGCCTTTGAATACGCTTTTGTATTCACCAATGAATTTACTCTGGATTAGTGTCTTGGTTACAACTTCTAGCTTTTTAATAGAAGGAGCAAATTCCAGTTTTAATTTTTGATTATCAGTTTTATCTGCCATGGTTACAGTTGGTTCAGTTCCTTAAAGAGGTTAATGGTTAAGGGACTTTTATTTTAGAAAGGATTTCTGTGATGATATCGTCTGATTTAACACCTTCTGCCTGTCCTTTGTAGTTTAGTATGACTCTGTGCCTCATAACTTCGTGCGCAACATCTTTTATGTGCTGAGGCGTTATGAATGTGTCACCTTTCATGAGAGCATCCGCTTTTGCGGCTATGAATAGTCCAATACAGGCTCTTGGTGAAGAGCCCCATTCCACATAGTCTCCTAGTTTGATATTGTATTTTTTAGGATGCCTTGTTGCTTCTATTATGTCAACTATATAGTCTTTTATTTTGTCAGTGTGCCCTATTTCTTTAGCAAGATTCTGCATGTCAATCAACTTCTGAGGGTTTAATATAGGATTGATTTTGTAGTTCTCAAATTTTTGTAGTGAGACGTTTCTTTCTATGATTAGCTTTTCTTCTTCTTTTTTGGGATAAGTCATTTCAAGCTTGAAAAGGAACCTATCAACCTGAGCTTCAGGAAGGGCGTATGTACCTGACGTTTCAATTGGATTTATGGTTGCCATGACTAAGAATGGGAGAGGAGTGGGAATGGTTTCTTTGCCTACTGTTGCCTGCCTTTCCTGCATTGATTCTAATAGAGCTGACTGGGCTTTTGGAGGAGCCCTGTTGATTTCGTCTGCTAATAAGAAGTTTGTGAATATTGGGCCTCGTACAATGAAGAAGCCTCTTTCTTTTTCATAACCTGTAACTCCTACTATGTCTGATGGCAGGAGGTCTACTGTGAATTGGATTCTGTTGAATTTACAGCCGGATGCAGTGGCTAATGCCTTTATAGCCAGAGTTTTTGCTATGCCAGGGATACCTTCTACTAATACGTGACCATTAGAAATTATTGATCGTATCAAGCCATCTATTATTCTGGTTTGGCCTACTACTACTTTAGCAACTTCTTTTTTGATTTTTAATAAATCAGACTTGCATTGCTTTACCTTCTTTTCATCAATCATTATAATGATGTAAAGATTTATTTTTATAAATGTGTTGTTTTATTATAGAGTAGTAAATAAAAATCCTAACCACCCTAAGGGTGAAGTATTTTTAGTGTTGTGAATACCTTATCATAAGCAAGCTGTGGGGTATCCCCAACAAATAGAATTAGCCTTCTACAACATCTTCAACGATTTCTTCTGTAGGAGTGTTGGATGATTCTTTGGTTTCTTTAGGCTCTTCTTGGACTTCTTTCTGTGGTTCTTCTGGCTTTTGTGGTTCTTCGGTTTTGGTTTGTTCTGTGTTCTCTTCTGTTCCTTTGTTGTTTTCTTCTAACCGTTTTATTTCTTCAGATGGGTCAGGAGAAGGAAATACCTGGCTGCAGACGAATTCCAGCCTGTTGAACATGGTGTTGTTTGATACTCTGCCTATGATTTTAATTTGGTTGCCTAAGAGCTCTGTTTTAACTTCTTCAAATTTGTCAGGTGATTCTTTGTAGCTTAAAATTTCATCGGATGTTTTGTTTAATAGCTGTTCTACCTGGTTTCTGAAGCAGACTATTCTTATGTTTTCTGTGCCATCATCAATGTGCACATTTAGGACATAAGAGTAGGCAGGGGTTACTTTATTGTGAGTTATGCATTCAAAGCCGTCATCTTTTGGCCTTGCTCTTTTACCGCATTCTGGACAGACTTCAAAGAATCTTATGTCAAAGACCTGGACAATTGTACCAAGGATTTCTGCATCATCATCATTTTCCCTTAAATCTTTAATGTTTTTTCTTGTTGATGTTCCTAGTTTAATGTCTCCTATGGTTTCGTCTGGAGGGTTTATGATAAGGGTGCCTTTTTCGCTGATATGCACTTCTTTCTTTCCCTGATTATCTTTTGAGTAGCCGTCTTTGATTTTTATGATGTCGCCTTCTTTGATAGAATTTAGCTTGTCAGCCTGCTCCTGCCAGAGTACTATTCTTATGGTGCCTGTTTCGTCGCCTATTACCATAGAACCGAGCTTGCCTTTTCTATCTTCTTTCTGGAATTCATGGATGTCGAATTTTTGAGTGACTTTTCCAACGGTTTCTACGCTTCTCATGCCTGGCAGAATGTTTTTTATCTGGAGCTTTCCAGATACCTGCTCGATTACTTTGACTCCAAGCTCATTTGCGATTATATGGGCTGCCCCTTCTTTTGAGATTAGGCCAGAGAGTTGGTCAAGCTTGGTTTTTATTTTAGTGTTGATTTCTTCTTCTGATATGCCTGCTTTTTCCTTAATCTTGGCAATCACGTCTTCTAATGGTATTTTGAACATTTTTTTGTGTTTCTTAGAATGATTATGTTAGTAGTTGTGGAAATGTGTTTGTTTATATATTTTTATGTTGTCAAGAACTACTATGCTAAATAATGGTAGTTCTTGAGCATGCTCAGAATTTACTGTCATGTGTTAAACAAAAGCAAGCGGAGCTTGTCATCAATCAGATTTAGATGGAAAATTCTGACATGTCAAGAACCACTATGCTAAATGTTTTATTCTATTTTTAAGCCAAACTTGATGATTATGTCTTTATTTTCTGTTTGATCAGTGATTTTATTGTAGGTTAGAAGCTGGCTTTTTGTGTTTACGCAGAGTTTGAAGTTGGATTGTTCTGGGTCTTGAGGAAGGTAGTCTTTGATAGATTTTAAAGTGTTGTCCATTAGTAAAGGTATGTCTCTTCTTGTGAAGGAATAGTTTAGACTTATAGCTGAACTTAAAAGGTTGCTTTTATGTATTAAAAAATCATATTTTAACTCAGGAGGGAGTGTTACAGATCCTGTATCAAGATTAAGGCTGGTTAGTAGATTGGTTTTGAGATTGTTTGCAAGTTCTTCACTGTCAGAATAAGGGTAATAATTTAGAAGCAACTTCTTATTGTTTTCTTCGTTGGCATCCAAATATATGTATAAATCTATGCCGCCTAGTTCTCTTCCGAGTTTGTTTATGGCGTTTAGTCTTGCTTTTGCCTTTCCTTCTTCGGTTCCGTCGGTGTATAAGTATAATAAATTATCATCAGCTGTGATTACATCAATCAGGTTTATTGCGTTTCCTTCCTTTTCTTTAATCAAGTGGAATAAGTCCAGGCTTTCCTGATAGGCATAGTTATTGGAATCGATGACAATATATTTTTCTGCAAAACAGTTTGGTGTCTTTAGGTCAGGATCTGGAGGGAAGCTTATTATGCCTATATTATTCTCATTGTTTCTTGCTAAATAGATTGCATCATTGTACACAAAAGAACTGTAATAAAAGTTATAAACATCTTTAGGGATATTAAATGTTTTATCAATATATTCTGCTACATTATGATTAGTATCATGAAAGAAATTAAACCTGTTTTTTATTGTCTTGTTTAAGCCGGTAAATCTTTTTTTATGATATAGCTCAATTAATGTGTTTTCATCATTTTGGGTTAGTTTGAGAGAGTAATCTTTTAGAAGCTTGCTATTAAATCTATCTATGGGATAATCACTGCAGTAACAGAAGGAGTTTTCCTGCTTTTGGCATTCTTCAAATTTGTCTACTAGCTCATAAAATGCTTCTTCTGCTTTGTGTTCGCAGTCAAGATTAGAGTTGGGACCCCATTCGTAGTTGTAATTAGAGAGAGAATTATAGGTTATAATATGGCCTTCAACACAACTTTTTATGTTTGATTGAACTTTGCATTCATTTGCTAACTGTTTTGCTTTTTCTGTTAGTTCATCATAGATGGTTAGATTGAAGGCTGTTTCTGTTTTGAATGATGGTTTTATTGAATAGAAACCTGGCGGCTGTTCTTCATCTTTTGCTGAAATAGCTAATAGTATGTTTTTTGAGGCATAACCTGATATTTTGGTTTTGTCTTCTTCATTGATTATTAAGAAGTCATAGTTGTTTTGAGGTAGTGTTAGTAAAGAATAACTGTCAAAATGACTGTTAAGAATATTGTTCATAAAGCTTTTAAGATTGTTTTTTATAAGGAACTGGTTAGGGTAACAGTGTTCAGAGCCGTTGGACCATAGGGTAAAGCCTCTGTATTTACTGCAGTTGGGAGGAGTGTAATAGCCACCTTTGAGGGCTTGCTCATAGATTGATTGGGAGGAAGAGAATTTTCCAGCTTGGTCTACGAATAAGAGGTGCTTTTCTGCTTCATCATAGGTTTTGATTATATTAAATTGCCTTTCGCCTATTGCGTCTGTGAATGGTTTGGCTTTTTCATTAAGAACCCAGGCTGCATAGGAGAGAGTGGTTAGGGTCATTACTACTAATAGTACTGGAAACCAGACAGCTTTTTTGTTTTTTATCATTTGCATCCTTTTCCTACCATACATTCGTATTCTTTGGTTCTGTATGTTTTACTATAATCCAACCAGGCGCAAAAGCCAATATTTACTGAATCTTCTTCTTTTGGTAAAGGTAGGAGTATATTATTTAAGCCAATTCTGGCAGCGCATGCTGCAGGCATTATGGTTCCGCAGCGTAAAATACATTTGTTAGTATCGATATTAAGCAAGATCTGGAAAGGCTTGCTGCCTCCTAACTCTTCAAAGATTGTTTGTGTTTCTTCTTTGATTAACTGGTAATCTTTAGATTCTTTACTTATCAAGTCAATCATTGGCTCTTCTGTTATAGGCGCTCTTAAGTAATTAAGAAACATTTTGTTGCCTTCTATTTCATTTGTTATTGACGTTATCTCAGCTTTTCTTCCTACTGCTCCCAGACGGAAGAGTAGGCCAAAGATTACAAAGATTAGCACAAGGACTAAGATTGCGTAGAATGTTACAAGGCTTCCTATGATGAATGCTTTTTTGTGTTTTAACATTTTGTTAACTGTTTGGAATTATTAGTTCAATCTTTAGGTAGCCTTTCTTGAACTGGCTGCCTTCTTTTATTAGGACAAAGATATTCTTTTTCTTGTCTTTTACACCACCAGGACCAGGTATCCATGAGGGGATGCCTTTCCATTGGCTGTATCTTTCTTTGTTGAAGTATATGGGAGAGATTATGTTGTTTTTATAAGAAGATTCAGCTATTGGTATTCCAATAGGAATGTAACCTAAAGATTTGGTGTATATTGAGCCACCTGAGTCTAAAAGTGTTATTTTAGCTGCAACTATTCTACTGTATTCATAGTGGATAGAGTTGTTTAAGTTTTTTTCTACTTCTACGGATGTGAATTTGGTTAGGTCAATTATTGCAGGATAGAACCTGCCAATTTCATGGTTGTTGAGCATTAAGGCATCTGAGTAGAGCAACTGTTGAATGAATAATTCTGATTCAATGTCAAAGGTATTTGTTTCAAGGGTTATGGCAGAGTTTACAAGGAATACAATAGCGAACATGACTATTATTAATAGCAAGATTCTGATAAAGGCCATTAGTACATTGAATGATAGTATTGCTTTTTTGTTCATTTTGAATAGTATTTTGTTAGACCTGAATAGATGCCTTCTGATATTTTGGATAGTTGATTGAACATGTTTTTTCCATGTTCTGTGTTTATGTTGCCTATTTCAAGGAGGACTGTTGTTTTGTCTTCAAAGTTGATGATTTGCAAGGGATTGTTTTCTTGTAGAGTCGAAGTGTCAACAGGGATGATTACAATGCCGTCTAGTTTAAGCTCGGAAGGAAAAGCGTTTAGAATGTTGCAGGCAAGCTTTCTGCTTTGAAGAAATTTGTTTGATTTGTATGGGATGAATGCTTTTATTGTGTTATAGTTGTTTGAATAGTTGCCTATGTGGATGCTTATTATTGTATGGGCATCTTTTGCTGAATCTTTTCTTTTTTCCATGGTTAAGGGAGTATTGTAGTTTCTTGTCTTATCATAGTCAAGGCTGTCAGCTATTTGGGTGGTTATGTAGGCTTCTTTTTTGTTTTGGAATTCTAAGCCAAAATCATCTGAGTCTGATTCTATTTGAGGGTCTTTTCCATGTCCTGGGTCAATTATTATTACTTGGCTTTCCATGTTTTCCTTAATTTTTATGTTAGGGCAGGATATTTGGTTTAGGTAGGAGGTTAAGGACCAATCGGTTGTAATGGGATTTCCAGAATTATCTTCTTCGGTCCAGGTTCCAGTGACTCCTGCGCCACCAAAACTTCCTCCTCCGAATTTGGTCCAAGGGGCTAAAGATTCAATGTAATCAATTAAAAATTTGTTGTCTGTTTTTATAAAGTGAATCTCTTCAGGATTTTCAATAAGGTTAGGAAAGCTGTTTTCAAGAGAAAGGTCTTTTGCATAAGAGAAAGATACCTGGTCGTCTTTTTCATTTTCTTTGACTCTTATATAGCCATCTTTGAAAGAGTAGAGGTATTTTGTGATGTCAAGCTTATTGCTGAAGTTTGAATAAGTATAGAAGATGTTGCCTGGTGAGAAAGAAATTGTGTTTGTTAGCAGCCCTATGTCTTTGGAGAGGTATATCTTTCCAACTAAGGTGTTGTTTCCAACAGATCTTATATAATTGAAGATAAGGCCCCATACAATGATGATGATAACAATGTTTATTATTAGCATGTAGGTTTCTTCATTTATGGCTGCTTTTTTGCCTCTTTTTTGCATAGAAGAAGTTTAGAAGTATTGGTTTTAATAAAGTTTATGATTCTAAGGTAATGGATCTACTTTGTGTATCTTTATCTTCTGTGGTTATGTAGAAGTAGATTTTGTTGTTATTTTCAAATTTTTCCATGTAGAAGTTTTGGATTCCTTTTGTT
>CEPX01145076.1_pt1 | contig 10182 bp, 6 predicted proteins | sample 361361 | NCBI WGS metagenome assembly CEPX01 (sample SAMEA2619974, study PRJEB7988) | marine metagenome | biome: marine biome (ENVO:00000447); feature: mesopelagic zone (ENVO:00000213) & marine oxygen minimum zone (ENVO:01000065); material: "saline water (ENVO:00002010), including plankton...
TCGGGGATCTGGATGTCGCCGTCGCTCACCGTGAAATAGTCGCCCAGCTTCATGGCAGGTTCTGCCGTACACTCGCCCATCACCTTATTAACGGTCACCTTCAGTTCATACATGATGGTTCCTTTATAAACAGCATAGACTGCAGGAAAACAATAAAATAAAACAATTGCTGGTTTGGCATCTTTCCTATACCATTGCCGTTTTATCTACTCTAATTTCTAACCCCATACAGGAGAAAACTGTGATTTTCCATAAAAATATCCCTATTTATTTTACTATTATTTGAGCCAGAGGTGTTTTATTTAATTTTTAGTCTTCTATTCCAATCGTCCCATTCTTTTTGGCTTTTTGTAAATCTAACTTCAAATGTGATCTGGTATATGCCAAGTAAAGGAGTGGAATCATATGATGTTACAACCATATAACTAGTATAACCTTTTTCCTCCATTAGTTTTACTAATTCATATTTTACTCTGTCTAGTATCATTTGTGTATTCATTCTTCCAGCCCTTCCCATTTTCATTGTTAGGATATATACATCCTCTGTGGAAGAATCCGGTTCAACAGTCACACTATAAATTCCTCCAAGATTAGTACCGCCTGTCACCGGATTTGATGCACAATTAAAAGAAAGAAATGATAAGGATAATATGACCCAGAGGCGTTTCATTTCACCATTTCCGCTAGGTCTAGGGCATAGTCTGTGTTAATGGTAAGGGGTACGCCCGCAGTATTAATACGTGCAAGAACGGCCCGCTGATGCACATTGAGAATTTCGTCGCTGCCACAGGCATTAATCAGCCAGATTTGGTGCACATACTCGTTCACGGCAGTGACAAAATCGTAATTGCCGCCTTCCATATTGTTCTGTTCAGAGATGTCATAGGTCCCGGCGCTGATATCGGCCTGCATGTAGCCGCCTAAAACAGAACTAGGCTCAAAGCTGAAGCTTGGGTCGATGCGATTCTGGGCTTCGGTAACGGTGTGGAAGCATTCTTCCCACAGGGCGTTGTAGGTCTCGGGGCGCCACATGGAGGTATTCAGTTTGGTGAGAGTCAGATCGCAGTTACTCGTATTGAAGGAAGGCATATAGGGCCAGATGTCCGACTTCATTGTCATCACATAGTTACCATATTGAGACTGGATCTTTTCTTCTTCTTTATCCGTCACATCTGTATGGTCAATAACAAAGACTAGGTGTTTGGCTAGGGCGGCCACCAAAGGCGGCCGATCCACAACACCATCTTCATCCTGGTCCAGGAGGCTTTCGAAAAGACGCACAGTCATATCGAACACTTCCTTGCCAGTGGCAGAGATACGATCTGTTTCTTTTGGCTTGCGGTCTCCGGCGGCAATGAAAAAATCTTCAATTCGGGCCACGTGGGCAAAGGTTTGTTTCAGGTAGGCTTCCAGGGTGTCGGGGACATCATCTTTTGTGCTGCAGGCAAAAAAGGTGAGGACCAAAAGTAAAAAGGTGCGCTGCATGGCTTAATTTACAAAGCCTTATAACAGAAACAAAAAAGCCCCCGTGAGGAGGCTATTTGAGCCAGAGGCGTTTCATTTAGTTATATACTATCCCTTTGGGTGGGGGTTAATTGAGTTAGTTTTAGATTTTCCGACCAAACTCTTACATTTTTGATTTGCATTAATAATTATCAATTAATTATTGACTGATAGATAAGAGCTCGAATTTTATCATGATCATCTATATTCAATGCTGGAATTAACTGTGTAAAATATACTACAACCATATCTTCATTTGGGTCAACCCAATAAGTTGAATGATAAGCACCGCCCCATGAAAATTCACCTATTGAACCTAATATACCTCTCCCACCTAATTGTTCTACTGTAGCAAAACCAAGACCAAATCTTACTCCGTCACTCCCAAAAGGAATATCTGCTATATGATTAGTTGTCATCAATTCCACAGATTTTCTACTAAGAATTCTTTTTTTTCCAAATTGACCTTCGTTAAGCATCATTTGAAGGAAAATAGCATAATCTTCAGCAGTTGAGAGAAGACCAGCACCACCAGAAAAACTCATTCTAGGACCATTTACATAATGCCCTTGTCCAATCATACTAGCCCCTACTCTTTTACCGGGATCAGGTGCAAGTTTTATTCCAGTTTTAGTTGAAGAATAGACTTTAGCTAATCTGTTCTTCTTAGCTAATGGTAGGAAAAAATGAGTATCTTTCATTTGTAGAGGTTCAAAAATTTCTTGTTGAAGAAACTGATCTAAAGGTTGATCGGAAACAACTTCAATTACAGCACCCAAAATATCAACACTTAAACCATAAACGAATTTTTCGCCAGGATGTGTATCCATTGGAAGCTTCGCTACTCGTTTTACAGTGGCCTGAATTGATTCATCTCTATGGGCAAAATACCAACCCATAATTTCTGTTTTTTCCCAACGATCTTGTGCTGGTCCAAAACCCCAACCCACACCAGCAGTATGAGTTAACAAATCTCGAATAGTGATTTTCCTTTTTGCCTTAACAACATTATATGAACCATTTCCATCTGATTCTGCTACTGTAGTGTTATTATACTCTGGGATATATTTTCCAACAGGGTCTTGAATTAGCAACAAGCCTTTTTCCTGTAAAATCATTATTCCCACACTGATTATTGCTTTTGTTTGAGATGCAATTCTAAATATATCGTCCTTTTCCATAGGATCCATCAATTCCTTATCCCTATAACCAAATGAATAAAAATAGGCAGATTTACCTTTGCGTAAAACAAGAGCTACTCCCCCTGGTAGTTTTTCATCAGAAACATAATTATCTAATTGATGGGTTAGTCTCTCTAGGCGTTTTGAAGATAGGCCAACAGACTCCGGTCGGATATCTCTAAATGGTTGGGCAAATATTGAAGAGAGGGTAAACCCTAATATTACAACCCATGATTTGGGATTAATTATTTTTATTTGTTTCATTTTTTACTCCTTTATTTGAGCCAGAGGCGTTTCAATTATTAATATCGTCTGAGGATAAAAATTTAATTTTTAAGGCTCCATCCTTCTGGCGGACCATGTAAGCGCTTTCCAGCCATTCCATATTCATGACCATTTCCTGGCCATCTTCACCCATACTTACAAAGCGGCCTTGGTTCCTGTAGTAAACATGGGCGGAATTCCGGTCGGTGGAGGTCATGTCGGCCAAAGCATCATCCACAAAATCGCAGAACTGGTTTCGGCTGAAAGGCTTTTCCATTTCATACAGCATGAAATCCTCCGTAACCCATTCACCCAGTTTATCACAATCGTAGTGATCCACATCCAGTGCCGCGAAAAAACCATCGAGGGAAAATTTAACCTGATCTTCGGTAATATTTTTCTTAAGATCACAGCCCAAAAGACCAATTATCAAAAAACACGCAGACAGGGTGACTAAACGATTTATTATTGTTGAAAATAGTTTCATTATTGTTTTTCCTTCATTTGAGCCAGAGGCGTTTCATACAAAAAATTACAAATAATTATAAAACAATGTGGATGTCTCTTTTATAAATAAAATACCTCCGTATTCGGGGGTATTTTATTTACGTGGCTCGGGACAAAATCGAACTGCCAACACAAGGATTTTCAGTCCGTTTGGACATCTTCGTGAAAAATATTGGTTATCCAAATGGAACCCAAAAACATCAAAAAACCCCACCGGCGGAAACAATAAGTCGGTCACTTATATTTGAACAATATAGGTCAACTTTACCACTTGTGTACCTTGAACCAAACTGGCCTTGGACCCACTCATATCATATCGTTGGTTCAATACGATAAACAGATCGCTCCCCGGCGTATGAATCCAATTAATGCGGCAATACAATTGGAGTTGTTCTGAAAAATTATCATACTGAATCAGGGCTTTCCCAAACCATTTTCGGTTTAATGCAACTTCAGCAGTAAATCCATAAACATTTGCTGTGAATTCGCCTTGGCTGGACATGAATATAGTATTTTGGTTGGCAGATCCGTACAGGGTCAAATGATTGGAAAACCGTTTTCCAATGGAGCCAGACATGCTCGTTTTATTTCCACCAAAATAATCTCCTTTTTCAAGTCGAACATTACCCCAAACACCCCTGCTTTGATTCGAATTGGCAGACAATGAAATTTTTCGATCCTTGTAGTTTCCCTCCAGAATCTCCACATCATTCCCTAATTTAAATCCGGTGGTTAATTTCTCCTTATTTTGGATTATTTTTAGTCCAATCTTGTCTCTGGTTTCAAGAATAGCATCGATACCACCATTAAGTACACCCGTTTCATGAATACCAGCATGGTTTCGTACATCTCTAGTATATATAGTGAATCGCCATTGACGAATTAATTCATCTCCATCGCCAACCCTTGGTGTAAACCCAGCCATAATGCCTGTACCAATCATATCCTGCCGCTGAACAAATCCCAGACCCGGTCGAAAATCTTCATCCACATGGTGCTGACCTGCAGTTAAGAAATAACGGTCATTCTTCAGATCTATCTTGATCATAGATGCAGATGAGGGTTCTTCAATACTTTTATCATCCATTTGGCTATACCAAGCCGACACACTACTGTTTCCCCAAAAGCGCATTTGAGCATCAATACCCATCACTGTATTTTGAGTCCCCTGACTTGAGACATCGGTCATGATAGCGCCGATGGTAGTTCGATCTCGAATATCGGATCTTAAGCGCAAGGCACTGTAGGCTGTGGCCGGCAGATCTCCTTCTGCCCGTGTATGAATATTCAATGTACCAATGGAGGTGTTTCCAATTTGGCCAAACATTCGGGCACCACCCACCACATCTTGATTCAATCCGATCCGCCTGCTGAAAAAGACCTCCGTTTGGCGTGAATTCCCAAAGGCAAAGAGTTTAGATCGTGTTAAAAAGAATTCCCGTTTTTCCGGATAAAATAGATTAAATCGTGTCAAATTGATCTGGGCATTGTCTGCTTCTACCTGAGAAAAATCCGTATTGTAAGTCAGATTGAGGGTCAAGTTTGATTTTAATCCATAATAGATGTCAACTCCCCCACTGCCTGTGCGGTTTGAAATTTTCTCCTCACCCGTATTTTGAGTTTGGGTTCCCCCAATACCAAACGGTTTGATCTTTATATCTTTCCCCCGTTTGATATTTTTTAACCCTTTCAGAGTCGCATATTGGGATACCTGGTATACATCCGAACTGTATTCTAACCCGATATGGGGCCACATGACACTTTCATTCTTCCGGTTGATATACCGTTTGATCGCCAACCCCATAGTCAATTCTTCTTTAGAGGGAAACCGCAATGTCGTCCAAGGAATGGCCACCTCCAGCACCCAACCAAAATCCGTGATATTACCCTCACTAATATATACACCATCCCATGACCACTCGTCCAATCCAGGGCGATTTTCATCTGTGATAAGGGCATCATCTTGGGTCCCCAGTGGATTCATTTCGAATAGGTAGGCATTGCGGCGGTCGTGGTAGGTGTCTAAGGCAATTTCCAGTTTATCATCTCTATGAATCCACCCGCCGCGGTTTAAGATCGTGGCCCGGACTTTCTCCGGTTCTGAGTCAAAAAATGTAAATCCGAAATAGAGGTAATGATCATCATAAGCAATCCGCATTTCAGATTTTTCTGTGGGTTCACCCCCATCCATGGGAAGGCGCTGAACAAATTCGGCTATAGGCTCTATGGTCGCCCAAACAGGTTCATCTAACAGGCCGTCAACCTTGATGGTTAATTCCGTTCGAGTGGCCACAACCTCGGGTCGATCCTGGGCAACGACCGAATATAAGGATATAATGAGGCAAAGAATAAAAGGTCGTATATGCATTTGGGGCTGGTGAATTATCTAGTTTTCTGGTCCGTCGTTCCACCACCATAATGGTGCCAAATTCTTTTTTGCAGGCCATACCTGATTCATGGTATTACCATCATATAGAAATCCATTTTTCATAACCATATGCACAGAATTTGTATTACGAATATCATCTAGTGGGTTTTCATCTAAAACGACTAAATCGGCCAATTTACCCATCTCCAAAGAACCAATATCATCGCCAACGCCAATAATTTTTGCACCATTGAGTGTGGCTGCCCGTAATGCTTCCATTTCACCCATGCCGCCACTTTGTAGTGACCATAATTCCCAATGGTAACCTAATCCTTGGAATTGGCCATGGGCACCAACACCCACCAATCCGCCAGCAGCTACGATCTTTGCTGCTTCAATTGCTAATTTTGAGAAAACATGTTCATCCTTACGAAACCAAGGTCGACGACGCGTCCGGGATTGCACGATATTATCTGGAATAAACCGCTGCACTTTTGGATCATCGTGAATCTCTTCTGTAGTATAATAATAATTCTCTCCCCAAGGCCCTCCGTATGCCACTAATAATGTGGGTGTATAAGTCATGCCAGACTGAGCGACTAGTTCCACCACATCCCTATATAAAGGTGTAATAGGCAAGGCATGTTCATTACCATGGAATCCATCTATGGCATGGGTTAGGTCAAGTTTAAGATCCAGAGCCCCTTCTGTTGTGGGCATCATTCCCAGTTCATGGGCAGCTTGGACAATATAATTCCGCTGAATTCGATTCCCGGCTAAGTATGATTTTAAATTACGAGTTCCGTAATGATCACGATACCGTTTCATAACCCCCAACGCTTCTTCCTTGCTTTGAAAGTTGTTATTAGAAAATATGCCCGGACCTGTATTAAATGCTCTAGGACCAATTACTTTACCTGCATCAGAAAGATCTTGGTAGGCAAAAATGTCATTTGTGGAAGTTTGTACATCCAATCCCGTAGTGATTCCCCAGGCCACGTTTGCCAAAAATGTCCAATTTTGGAGATCAAGGATTCCTTTGCGTACTTCCCCCCAATGTGAATGGGTATCTACGAAACCAGGGACAATAGTCTTCCCATGAACATTTATCACCTTTACGTCCTTTGATATTGGGAACGAGTTTACCGGCCCCACTTTATGGATTCGATTATTTTTTACCAATACTACCCCATTTCGAATCACCTCATCTCCATCCATTGTAATAATTCGTGCACCTTTCAGGGCAACCATCCCATTTGGAATAGCGCGATCAATTTTAACTGTAATCTTCGTTTCTTTTGCTGGTATTGCGGGCAATCCCTTCTTGGAGGAATCCTTCTTAATAGTTTCAAATGAAACAGAATCAAATGGTAATTGGTAAAAAGTGGATCCAACGGACCATGTAATTGTCCTTCCCCCATTTGCCCAATCAAAATAGTCCGCACCCACATGGGTCAATTTCTTTACCGGAATTGAAGGACTATCAACATTAACTGTCGGGGCTTTTCCGCCCACTTTGGGGACAGGCAATACATATAATTGGTTATTCACACCTGCCAAAGCCCATTGGCCATCGGGGCTTAATCGAATATCCCGTGCGTTCACCGGTTTATCGCTACCATAGAATCCTTTTCCTTTAACCGCCAAGTGCTCTCTTCGGTCTGTACCATCCAATCGAACCGAAATGAGACCATTCCCTCTACCTATTCCCCCATAACTAAATCCATTTAGATACACACGGTTCGAGTCGTTCGTAAAAAATGGTTTTCCTAACCCTTTAGAAGGCATTATTAAAGTAGCTTCGCCCCCTTTTTCCCTCAATGAAATTAGATCCATCGGCACGCTGGGTCCGCCAAATTCGCCTTGAGTTCGGAGCCGCTCAATGGCCGATCCCCGTAGGGCTACAATAGTTTTTCCATCCGGACTAAATACTGGGTTAGAATAGAAAGCCAATGTTTTTGTGAGTTTGACCGGCTTGCTTTTTCCATCCGCTTTGACCTTCCAAATATGGCCACCACCGGCTTCCCAAGTGACATAAATAATATACCTGCCGTCTGGACTCCATGACGGGTGGAATTCACCAGATGTACTTTTGGTCAATCGTTGGTGCTTGCCTTTTTCCACATCAGCTAAAAAAAGATGCATGAAGGTTGAAAAAACAATATCCCTTCCATTTGGTGAAATAACCGGATCCATTATGATCCGAGATTCAATGGCATTATCACTGATTCTGAAGGGAAAGTTCAACTCCGGTCCAACATCGAGTATGACATCTGCGTTAAAAGGGATATTCTTTACGGTCCGTGTTTTCAAGTTTATTCGATGAAATCCACCATCTTTGGTAAACACTAATTCTCTGCTATTGGGTGTAAAATCATAAGTCGGAAGCACATCCCTCGTAAATCGCGATTCTTGGTCATCTCGCACAATTGGATAGATCAACCAATCATCAGAGCCAGTTTTAAGGTTGCGAATCCGAAGTCCTGTTTGGGTCTGATACCTTGTGCCATACACTAAATATTTTCCATCTGGCGAAATTTTAGGTTTGATCCCACTACCCTCGGATCGAGTAATGATATCCTCCTCTCCCGTAACCATATTTCGCCTTGCAACCTGCCACATGGGAAACGAGGCATTATAAGAAAAACCACCTCGGCGATTGGCATAGTACATGTATTTGCCATCTGGCGAAAGGGATACCCCTAATGCATTTTTTCTTTGGTTCCCAGGTGTATTGCCATCGGGATTTGATTTCGTGATCTGAATCCCAGAACCACCTTTAATATGATACATCCATATTTCAAATGTCCGTTGAGGCCATGTCGTTTGAGAAACAAAAACATAATTGCCATCGTTTGAAAAAACAGGGGATGCATATTGCCCGTTATTGGACTTACTAAGCTGTTTTGGTCTGTTACCACCCACGTTGGCCACCCACAGGTTTTCTGAACCACCCCTATCACTAACAAAAGCGATCATTCGGCCATCAGGAGAGTATACCGGTTGGGAATCTAAGGCAATGCCCGAGGTCATCTGGCTAGCTTCACCGCCCCGAAAAGGGATCGTATAAATATCTCCCACCAAGTCAAACATAATATTCCGGCCATCAGGAGATACATCCAGAGACATCCAGGTGCCCTCCGTCGTATTAAATGAAATGGTCCGTGTGGGTTTTAGGGGAAGTTTATTCCCAAGACTGTCCACTTTTTCTTCAGCGATTCCAATACCAGAAATGAATAGAATAATCCACAACCGTCTCACCACAACTCCTCCTAGTTAAGGCTTATGGGCCCTTATTTAATGATTTTTAGCAGTTTTTGAATAAAAGAAAATATATCGGAATTCCGGTCAAAACAAAAGCAAGGCCATGGCCTTCAAGGCGATACCATCCGTATTTATAATTATGTTCGTCTTGTCCGAAATATGTGATTTAGTTATTTTGCTGGTATATATATAAGTATCAGTAGTAACAACCTCCCCTTTATTTGAAGCAGAGGCGTTTCATTTTATGGTCATTTGATCAACAATAGCCTGACATTTAGCAGCAGCGCCTTTTTCGACCATTATTAAAAATACTTTCTTCCCAAACTCATCTTTTCGCTCAAATCTTCTAGATAGTCCTAATGGTGATTCTCTTGTTAGTAATTTTAAGAAAACACAAGCTGCCAAATAAGACCCAACCGCAGATGGATGTTTATTGTCGCTTGTGAAAATGGGTATTTCTGGATGTTGTTTTTGAAATAATCTAAATGCAGTCCCAACAGGTGCTATTGTTGAGCCTGTCTTATTGTAAACAGGTTGCAAAGCATGTTGGACTGGATCAACACCCTCATATTTCTTGTGACTAATAGCAGGAAACATCCATGTCCCATAAATGACCCCTTTCCCTTGATTGGATTTTACTAGTTGAATAAAACGATTGAAATATTCCTTAGACTCCTCAGGTTTAATTAAAGGATTTGAACTATAATCTTGTAACACCACGATTGTAAATGATCCATTTTCAATTAATTCCTTCGTATTTAAATCCTTATCTCCATTCCAATGTTGTTTAAGGGTTGCGCCACCTGCTGTTGATTGATGAATATCTAAAAATATTCCTTTTTCTTCTGCCATGGATTCAACAATAGATGGAAGATTCCAGTAATAAGTGAAACTATTCCCTACAAAAAGTATCTTCTCTTCAGCCTGGGTAACAATTTGCTGATCAGGAGTTTTTGGAAAAGGATTTTCTTGCCCAACTAATAAGGGTGATAAATCCCTTGTAAATGCCGCTTCTTGTCCGATTAATAAGGAAAATACAAATAATATGAGCCAGAGGCGTTTCATAACGGAATTTACACAGTATTGTCCCACAAA
>CEPX01197205.1_pt1 | contig 10182 bp, 6 predicted proteins | sample 361361 | NCBI WGS metagenome assembly CEPX01 (sample SAMEA2619974, study PRJEB7988) | marine metagenome | biome: marine biome (ENVO:00000447); feature: mesopelagic zone (ENVO:00000213) & marine oxygen minimum zone (ENVO:01000065); material: "saline water (ENVO:00002010), including plankton...
TACATTTTCGTTAGCTGTAGGACATCCAATAATTTTTCTTGGGGCCTGTCCGGTTACTTCTTGAAGATGTTGCACTGCAGATTGGATAAGCGGGTGGCCTGCATTTTCTATCCAAGGTTTAATAAAAGGAGTCACGCGGCCAGTTTGCTTTCCAATTTCAAATTTATCATCACTCAGAGCGGTTGCGATTGCTTCTCTAATTACTTCTTGAATTTCTGCGTGCGAAAGATCTGAATTTGTATATAAAACTTCGATTGTAATTTTTCCGCTAGCCGGCATAGTCATTGAACGTGGATTTACCGTACCAGACAAATGAGGTATGCATATTGATCTAGGCAAATTATCACCACCGTTTATGGCAACTTGAGAATGATCTGGATGGTTTGGAAGCATAATTTTGCGTATAGCAGATTTTACTTTGTCCATCCTAAAATCTATGTACTCCGGATCATATGAATCTATTACTGTTCCCAAGTGATCTGTTCTAATGGCGTTTATAGTCACTTCAAAAACCAAGCGACCCGGGCGTCCATATATTATGCATGGTGAATCTCCTAATTTGCCACCTGCAGGTAGGTCGAAAGTTGCGGCCCATTTAATATCGTTTAAATGTTCCTTTGCGGCGTATATTCCCTGGGACTGTCCTTCTTCTGCTGTATCAATGAGCACGGCTGCTTCTCGTCTTGAATTTGCAAGAATTCTATTCAATTCAGGTAGAGCCCTAAGCATAGCGACTACTCCGATTTTATTGTCGCCGCAACCGCAACCAGTGCGGATGTCGGGGTCATCGCTGGGCTGTTTGCATTGCAGAGGATCTTTCCCGGTATCTTTGTAGAATGGCTCAGGAATAATGGTGTCTCCATGCGCTTGTAAAAGAAATCTTTCATCTCCGTCTCCGTCTCCGACTTCTATGAAGATATTTATTAGTTTTGATTTAAAGTTACCTCCGGCCTGCTCATCGGTTAATTCCTGAAGATAGTACTTACCTAGCCCATGAGTTTCGACAAGTTCTTTAATTATTCTGTGCATGTCCCAAAATCCCTTTCGGCCCCGCTCCGTTTGAACATCCGTTGGTATTTCAACGAGCGTTTCTAGCAACTGTGCCGTAGATGGAAACTCAGGAGGCATTGGTCTAGTAATAAACATCTATTGGGGTAGTTTTAGCAAGAAGATTCCCAAAAAAAAGCGTATCTCTGTTTTAACACAAAGTGCGCAAGAACACATAAAGGCGCAAAAAAAACATTATGAATTTATTGACAGAAATTCTAGTAAGACGATAATCCATCAGCAATGAGAGAAAATGGAAGTCCTTTCCTACCACCACCGGCAGATGGCGCAAACTCGGATATATATAGTGTTCCTCTCAGGAGTGGCGAAAGAGTCACGAAGGAAACGGTAAAGAGAGCAAAGGGAGTTGCAAGAGATGGCACCGTCGACACAGTAACATCCGGGGTCGGAGCAGATGACGCTGATCAAAACCTTTCAAGGTTTGCTGAGAGCTTAGGAGAAGGGAGAGGCGAGGCTAAAAATGGCCCAACAGATGAAGAAGTGTCTGTTGTTGATCGTGTTGCAATAGAAGCTGTTCGATGTTTACGTGGATTGCGTGCACAATTTAGTGAAGATCATGGTGGTGACGAAAGTGACGAAGTCTTTTGCGATGCTCTAAATGGTATATTTGGAGTGGAAAATACAGGTGGTCCTATTGCAATGATAAGGCAAGTTGCCGAAAGAACAGCTGATTCTACTGCTCGCCAAATATTGCGAGAGGACGAAATTAACAGTGTTGAGGTTGATATAGCGCAGAAACTCAGCTGCGTTGCTAGTTTTGATGCGGATGTTAGAAGCGCGATTGGAGAAGCTTTTGCACAGTTACGGGATGCTTTGAGAAGTGTGGCTGCAATGGCAGGTAGCAGTGGTGCAAGTTGAAAAAGACGCAGTTCTGCCTCTGCGGGCACCTAAATGCCTTTTATTTGGCAATAATCTTTTCATTTGAAATTCCGTTATTTTTGTTGCAGAAAGCTATATGATGAGTAAGAATGTCTGACCCTATCACAGTGCCTTAATAATATGATTCCTGATGAAAATTCGACTTCTTCTGATTCTCCAGATGATGAAGTTGCAAAGCTGGCTAAACACTTTGTGGACGATATACTTCCTAGTGCAGGACAGGCTGCCGATGGAGGTGAAAGTGCTGAACAAAAAGCATTTACCAACTACGAGACAGATGCAACCGTACAACCCATGACTATTGACCATCTTCGTATGGAAAGTGGTGGAGTGAAGGATTGTTATGAGGCCTCTCGGGTGCCAATACAGGTGATTGTTGATATGGCAAAAGCGGCACGCGAACAGATAGGGGAGGTTGAACCAACTACTTTGATGGCTGAGAATTATGATTGGCCTTTTGGAAGGTCCGGCGGAATGCTGAATCCATTTGATGCAACACCAAGGGGTTGGATATCGGATCAGAGTCCTCCGATTTCTATTGGGGCAATGATGGAAGAGGAATTGAGGAGGGCTGAACAATTAGAAAAAGCTGCTTCTCCGCAAAAGCTAAGAAGATCAGGGTGGCTAGGCAAAGGCGGAGGAAGATATGGCACCGATAATTTGTATGATTCTGTATATGAGGGAGAGGTTTTAATTATGGATGAAAAAGTTGTTGCCTGGGTTACCTGGTGGAGATCGCAATTTAAGGAAGTGTCGAACGAACACAGAAATTCAGATGAAGATTGGTCTGTTGCCGATGTGCATGCGCTGTTTGATAAGAGGTACAAAGATGGTGATTTCAGTAGGTATATAAGACTTAACGAAGGCGAAAGATATGCAAATTACCTGGATGCGGCGCCGAAGATTCTGAGAACTGATACTGCTAATGCACTCCCAGGTTATCCCGGAGCTGCAGGATATTTATTCGACAAATGTCTTCTTAGGCTGATGGAAGAATATGGCTACGACATGGTTCATGCATGGAGGATTGCCAATATGGAAGTGTTCCAAGGAAAATGCAATATTGGAAACCGCATAAACAGCTTTGGTGAAAATGATTTGAGCGAAAGTCTTTTGAGAAAAAGAAAGTTTGATCCAAAAGGAACGAGGCTTAACGATGGTTTAGCAGTTTATAATTTAGAAGTTGATGGTCCGGAATCAACACCCGAAGAAGTGCAGGTGCTTGCAAGGGAAGAACATCTGATAGGGGTAAAAGATTGTATAGTTCCAAGAATGGAAGAGAACCTAGCGCGTTACAAACCTGCTGCAAACTAATCTGTCTTTTTTTTGGTTGCAAATACGAGTGGCAAAATAGCTCCGAGTATAACTATAGTTCCGGCAAAGAGTACGACCGGCCAGTTTACGCTTTGTTTTAACAATACTTGACCCAAGATAGTCGCTGGTATGATCAGGAAAGAATATCGGAATACGAAGTCCATTTCTCTTTGAGTAAGGAACAAGTAGTACAAGTAATAAGGAGTTCCTACGAAAATTATGCTAAATAGGACCATCTCTGTTAACACATGTGGCTTTAATTCGAATAATGTCGAATAAGGCGCAAGCGGCAACGAAACTATGAAGCATAGTATTGATAGCACAAAGAAGTACTGCATACTGCGCGCACCGACTTGCTCACGCCTCTTATAGTGTTCACTGACAATTGAAAATGCGGTGAAAGATATTACAGCCAAGAAAGTAAAGAACATTCCTGTGATGGGCCAAGAAGGGGACTCGGTTATTAAGAATACAGTTCCTACAATTAGCAATAACCAAGTAATAAAAAACAAGAATCGTTTACTTTTGTTGACCATTGTTATTGTAACCAGTCCTGCGGCTGTCATTGGAATTGTGTAGTGCGTTGCCGGCGTGGTAAGGAGAGCTGTATATGTGGACAATGCAACTACGACCAGAAGAAGCACAGAGATCCACAATGATGGGTTCTTTATAGGAATGGGAGTTTGAGGAAAAGCTCCTCGCCTGCGTTGGACAATCAAGAATATTGCACTCAAACAGGTTAATGACAAATAGCGAACCAAAGTCATATTTATCGGAGAAACGCTATGTGAAAGCATAATGTGTTTTGCAACAACCGGATCTAGTCCCCATAACATGAAAATCAAGCAAATTCCTAGAAGGGACCTGAGGATTGGTGAGGAAGATAATACTGTGACGGTAAGCGCGCCTGCGGATTCCAGGTCGCTAACAAACTTTTTCATTTGCTCGGGCGTAAGTTGCGCCTTTAAGTCTATTATTCCAAGATTGAGTTGAGGTTTATGTTGAATTGTAAACTTGCGGAAAAACTTGTTAAATCGAGGGTAAACAACCATAAGCTTGTTCAAAGTTTCATGGTCATCCAATGGGTGCGTATAGCGAATTTTGTGAATCGAGGAAGAAGTTTCTTTTGCGTTATTCTTTGGCTTGAAAACAGCATCAAAAACTTCATCAGGTTCCATGTGGCCGTCTGCAATTGCAATGTAAGCTTCTTTGATTGATGTGTAACCCAGTGCCTGCAACGCATTCAAGAAAACTTCTTGGTTGAATTCCTCTATAAAACCTTTTCGATGTTCATCGAGAGCATTCTGCAGAAGATTTTTTCCAATGTTAACCTTTTGTTTATCTGATTGTTGAGCAAGTGCTGTTCTAACTTCTGCAACAGCAAAACCAGTCTTTAGGTATTGCAACCAATCGCGTTCAAATTTCGGCCGATCTTCAAGCTCAACTTGAATAGCAGAGACTTCGTTGAGTGGAGCGGAGAAATCAACTTCTGATCCGTCGACTTTTATACTTTTAACATTAAGGGCCTTTTTACCAAAGAGGTAAAACACTCCATCCAGAGCGGTTGCCCCTTTAGGCAGAGCAACAGATCTGTCATTTGGTCCATAAACAATAATTGTATCTCCCAAAATGTCACTCTGTAAGCTTTCCCAGAATTGTGCTGATCTGTCTGCAGTATCTTCTGAAAGAGTAGCAATACGATCAGTCCAAGGAAGGTAATCCAATATTCCGGCTGCTTCGCTATCAAAACACATTGTCGTTATTCCCTTACGCGAGTATTCATCCATTTTTTCCGTTCGTATTTTACATCTCACTCTGGTTCCATTATGCAAGATTATTGTAGTGTGTAACGCTCTGTATCCGTTGATCATCGGTGCATTGATAAAATCTTCGAATGACAGCTTTTCTCGATTCCAGCTTTGATGAAGGGCACCAAGGATCTGATAACACTCTTGAATTTCTTTGCAAACAAATACTGCAGTAGCTGCTGTAACTCCAGTCGCTGCTGCACCTTCTGTCTCCATTTGCGTTTCAAGCCTCCCCCAGGATTTATGTTCATGTTTTATTTCTACCACCTTATTTATGTTGGGTTGCTTTTCTTTAAGTGCCTCTCTTAATTCTTTGATAATCTTTTCGCTTGCCTTCTCATTTTTCCTAAGCATTTTCAGAAGTTCACTATACAATTCTGGATCTACTGCTTGCAGGCACAAAGCTTCCAATTCATCTCTGAATTCGCTCATGCTAAATCTGTCAGCAATTTTTACATGAAGATCCAATGTTTCCTGAGCCCATTCCTTACTTCTTTCTTCTCCGAGATAATCGACTGTTTGCATGTTGTGCAGACGATCTGCGAGTTTGATAATCATTATTCGAACGTCTTGTTTCATGAATGTGAATATTTTTCTTACGCTTTCTGTCTCTTGTTCCAGTGTCGGCCTGTCTTTCAAATCGGCTTCATCCAACTTGGTTACTCCGTCCACTAACTCGGTGACAGATCCATCAAATTCCTTATCAATCATTTCCAAAGTCAGATGTGTATCCTCAATTGAGTCATGCAAAAGTGCGGCAATAATTGTATCTGAATCTGCACCCATATCAGCCAGTAAATGAGCGACTGCAATTGGGTGTGTAAAATAAGGTTCTCCGGATTTGCGTTTTTGGCTGGAATGAGCATCCTTCCCCAGCTCAAAAGCTTGCCTGACTCTTTCCAAGTCTTCGGTTGAGAGGTGCCGAATATGGGCTCTGAATTCAGTCCACCTCATAGAACTGTTATTCTACACGTTTTTTGTGGTTTGGGAAGCTAATTTGAAGTGCATAAGAAACAGAAGAAACAGAGGAGTCAGAAGAAACAGAGGAAATGATGGGTGGACAGTTATACACCTTAATATTACAATTCTCACCTATTTTATTCCCCATAGATTCTTATGCAAGAAAGGCAGTATCAGAAGCTTATTGTATGGAAAGAAGCTCACAAGCTTTGTAAGAAGGCATACGAAATTACAAAGAATTTTCCTCCCGATGAAAGATATGGTCTTAAGAGTCAAATGAGGAGGTCTGGCTATAGCGTTCCAATGAATATAGCAGAGGGTAATAGCAAAAGAACAAAGAAGGGAAAATCTCAATTTCTAGACATTGCAGTTTCTTCGCTTGAAGAATTCCATTATCAAAGATTATTAGCATTTGAATTGGGTTACGTTTCGAAGGAACAACAGGACGATTTGTTGGATCATATTCAGCGCGTTGGATTTTTACTTCACAAGTTGCGTCTATCTCTGAGATAATTACAACGTATCTTCTGGTTCGTCTGTTTCTTCTGACTCCTCTGTTTCCTTATCATGGTACTCATTAATGACAACTCAAAGGTCCTTTCGATAGGAGATCCGATGCCCTCTTTTAGCCTGAAAGCAACTGATGGAATGACGGTTGAATCGGGCATGATCAAAGACCCGATTGTGGTCGTGGTTTTCACGTGCAACCACTGTCCTTATGCCCAAGCTTATGAAGATCGATTAGTTGATCTTGCTGAACATTTTGATGAAGAGGGAGTACAATTTGTTATGATAAATTCCAATGATGCGGAAAATTATCCGGATGACTCATTCGAAGCCATGAAAGAAGTACATGATGAAATGGGTTTTCCTTTTCCATATTGTTTTGATGAAACTCAGGAGATTGCGAAAAGTTATGGAGCACTTTGCACTCCACACTGTTTTGTTTTTGATTCAAAAAGAAATCTTAGATACAAAGGTCAGATAGATGACAACTGGGAAAAGCCTGCAAAAGTTAAAAAGCAAACACTCAGAGATGCACTCTCGGCCCTTGTTGCGGGAGAAGAAATCGAGGTCAGCGAGGCGAATGCGATTGGATGCTCGATAAAATGGAAGATTAATTGAGAATTGACAATTGATAATTGAGAATTTTTTTGAGCATATTCTCAATTCTCAATTCTTCATTATCAATTATTTAATGCCTTCTTCAAATACTCACCAGTAAAGCTGTTCTTAGCACCGGCAACTTCTTCCGGTGTTCCAATTGCAATTACTTTTCCGCCTTCGCCTCCTCCTTCCGGTCCTAGATCTACAACGTGATCAACACATTTAACTACATCCAAATTATGCTCAATAACAAGAACAGTATTTCCTTTATCAACTAAACGCTGAAGGACAGTTAGCAGCTTTTTAATATCGTCGAAATGTAAACCAGTTGTCGGTTCATCCAGAATATAAAAAGTATTGCCGGTCGCCCGCCTCATTAGCTCGGTTGCTAGTTTTACTCTTTGCGCTTCACCTCCGGAAAGAGTAGTTGCGCTTTGTCCGAGATGTAGATATCCGAGTCCTACATCTTCCAGAGTTTGAAGTTTTTTCTTAAGAGCCGGGATAACGGCAAAGAAATCCAGTGCTTCCCTGATTGTCATATCCAATACATCGGCAATATTTTTTCCTTTATATGTAATCTCCAAAGTTTCACGATTGTATCTTTGTCCTTTGCATGTTTCACAAACCACGAACACGTCCGGAAGGAAATGCATTTCGATTCGTTTCAATCCGTCTCCTTCACAATCTTCACAGCGACCGCCCTTAACGTTAAAACTGAATCTACCCGTTTTGTAACCTCGCAACTTAGCTTCGGGAGTTTGAGCAAATAGGTCTCGCACATCAGTAAATATTCCGGTGTATGTGGCTGGATTTGATCTGGGCGTCCTTCCAATTGGAGATTGATCTATCACGATTGCTTTATCCAGATGTTCGGCGCCTGTTACTTCTTTCATCTTTTGCCCTTTGGTGTGGGCTTTATTCAGCTCTCTTAAAAGTTCTGGCCCAAGTATTCCATGAATAAGACTGGATTTGCCGGATCCGGAAACGCCTGTTATTCCAATGAATGTTCCCAAGGGTATATCAACATCAATGTTCTGAAGATTATGTAAATGAGCATCTTTAATTGATACTATTTTTCCAGAACCCTTTCTTCGCTTTTTCGGAATTGGAATCGATTTCTTGCCACTCAGGTATTGTCCAGTCACTGAATCTTTGTTTTTAAGGAGTTCTTTGGAAGTTCCATGTGCAATTATTTTACCTCCGTATTTACCTGCTCCTGGTCCTATCTCCAGCAAATAATCCGCGGATTCCATGGTTTCTTGATCATGCTCAACGACTATAACAGTATTTCCCAAATCTCTGAGTTTAGTTAGAGTCTCAATCAATCTGGCATTGTCTCTTTGATGAAGCCCGATGCTTGGTTCATCCAGTATGTATAAAACTCCTTGCAGAGCTGAGCCGATTTGAGTTGCAAGACGTATTCTTTGTGCTTCTCCTCCCGATAAAGTGGCGGCAGATCTGGAAATAGTAAGATAAGTAAGGCCTACATTTTGAAGGAAGCCCAGGCGAGTGATTATTTCGCGAAGGACTTTATTTGTGATTTTATATTCATAATTTGATAACGGTTCAAAAGTCGAAGGTCCAATGTCGCAAGTCGCAGGACTTGTCGCAGGTCGCAGGTCTTTTGACTTGCGACTTGCGACTTGCGACTTGCGACTGTCAGCAGTTCCTCTTTCTTCAAATGGAATCAGTAAACTAAAGAACTCTTTAGCTTCATCCACACTCATATCCGTCGCCTCTACAACATTTTTATCTCCTACAGTTACTCCCAATATCTCTTTTCTAAGCCGCATTCCATTGCACGAAGAACATGGTAGCTCTTCCATGTATCCTTCAATCTGCGAACGCACATAACTGGAATCAGTTTCCTTGTGACGGCGTTCCAAATTTGGGATTACTCCTTCGAAAGTTGTTTCGTATTGACCGTCAAATGAATTCGATTGCCAGTTGACACTTATAGGTTGATCGAAACCGTACAAAACGATGTTACGTGTTTTTTCATCCAGCTCACTCCAAGACGTATTCATGCTGAAGCTACATTTTTCAGCAACAGCTTCGAGCACTCGCATCATAAAACTCATTCTTGTTGCAGAGGTTGCCCAAGGATGTATTGCCCCTTCGGCAAGCGAAAGCGTTGTATTTGGAATAATAGTGTGTTCTTCCACTTGTAAAACAGAGCCCAGTCCATGGCATTCTTCACATGCACCGTGCGGGGAGTTGAATGAAAAGCTCCTTGGTTCAATTTTAGGAATATCAATTTTTGGATGGTCTGGGCATACAAAAGCTTCGGAGAATCTAGTTTCTTCATCACTATCCGCATCCAGAAGAATCATTGCCTCTTCTCCTTTTTTCAAAGAAAGCTCAACAGAATCAGCGAGCCTTGTTCTGTTTGGATTTGGTTTGTCTTCCTTGGCCTTCAAATCGCGGATTACCATTCTATCAACAACGATTTCAATCGTATGTGCTTTCTTTGGATCCAATTGAACGTCTTCGTCAACTGTAACGATCTGGCTGTCGATTCTCATACGGACAAATCCTTCGCGTCGGATTGCATCCAATATTTTAATATGTGCTCCTTTCCTTCCTTCTACAATTGGAGAAAGCAGGAATATTTTCTTGCCCTCTTTCATTCCTGCAATAGTGTCGACTATCTGGCTGGGCGATTGCTTCGTAAGTTCTTTTCCGCATTCCGTGCAGTGGACTTTTCCAACCTTGGACCAAAGAAGTCTCATATAATCATAAATCTCAGTCACAGTACCAACGGTTGATCGTGGATTTCTGGGAGCAGTTTTCTGATCAATCGAGATTGCCGGGCTAAGGCCTTCGATACTTTCAACTTCAGGCTTTTCCATTTGGGCAATAAATTGGCGAGCATACGCACTCAAACTCTCCACATACCTCCTCTGACCCTCGGCAAATATGGTGTCGAATGCAAGGGATGACTTGCCTGAGCCGGAAAGTCCGGTAATAACAGTCAGCTTGTTTCTGGGAATATTTACATCAATATTCTTCAAATTATGCATTCGCGCACCTTTTATTTTAATTT
>CEPX01160004.1_pt1 | contig 10178 bp, 12 predicted proteins | sample 361361 | NCBI WGS metagenome assembly CEPX01 (sample SAMEA2619974, study PRJEB7988) | marine metagenome | biome: marine biome (ENVO:00000447); feature: mesopelagic zone (ENVO:00000213) & marine oxygen minimum zone (ENVO:01000065); material: "saline water (ENVO:00002010), including plankton...
TTTCCTCTTATTGGATTCCTTGGTAAGCAACTCTATTTTATTAGGATTTTTCTTGATTTCTTTCACTATAGACGCAGGTCCTATGATGGTCATTCCATTTCTGTTTCCCAACAGCATTTTTACAAAATTTTTCTTAAGTTTATTGATAAAAACATCATCACCTTTTTCATTCTCAAAAACACCAAGTTCTATCCCCTTAAATTTATTGCTGATTTGCTGCATAGTCGCCTGTATAAGGCCTCCTTCTTCTTCTCGACTCAGCCTTCCTTCGAGCAGGACTATTTTATTATCTTTTACCACGTCCAAAATTTTCTTAATCCTGTCATCTGAATTAAGGTTTTCAATTTCAGAGTAAGCCATAAATTGTAGAGTAAGCATTTTTCAAGTTTATATCAATCAAACCTCCTTTTTTATGTCTATTAACTTGTTATTACAAACAACGCTTCATAAAACTTATCAACATTTTTCCCATATTTAGCTGAAATTCCTATTACATCATACTGTGGAAATGCTGCTTCTATCTTCTTAATATTTGCCTTTTTTAAATCTATCTTATTTGCAACTATCAACACAGGTATATTTCTTGCCTGAAGGTTACCTACAATGGTTATATTCACCTGTGAATAAGGATCTTTTGTCCCATCAATAACAATAATAACTGTATCCATATCATCCAACCATTTGATAGAGTCAATAACACCTTTAGTTGCTTCTTTTGCTCTTTTCTTCGCCTCACTCTGCTTTAAGCCAGCTTTGATAAAATCTTCATAATCAATTCTTGTGGCAATTCCAGGAGTGTCAACAAGGTTGAATGATAATTCTCTTCCTTTGTGTTTGATATTAATCTGTTCTTTTATTTGGATTTCTCTTGTTTCATGGGCAACATTAGACACGCTTCCCATGTCTTCTCCTAACCAATCTTGGCAGATTTTATTCGCAAGAGTGGTCTTTCCACTATTGGGAGCTCCATATAATCCTAATTTAATATGCTTTTTATTCTTAAAAAGATTCTTAAGAATTTTATTGACAAACTGCTTTAAAAAACTTATCATTCTTTTCCCCAAAAACAGTTTAAAGTATTTTGTTTAAATACTTTTCTATATTCTATAAGTATGTATTCTGAATGTATGTTTAGAGATATATTTATATAAAAATTAATAAACAACTGGTATATATCTATTATAAAGTATATATACCAGATTAGAATGGCAGAATACAAGTATGAACTAAAAATTCCTAAGGAAAGAATTGCTATATTAATAGGCAAGGAAGGTAGTGTTAAGAAGAATATAGAGGCAGCTACTTCCACAAAGATAGACATAGATTCAAAAGAGGGCGATATTTTCATTTCAGGTACTGACAGTCTAAAGCTTTATACAACTCAAGAGATTATTAAGGCTATTGGGAGAGGGTTCAACCCTGAAACTGCCTTATTGCTTCTTAAGAGTGACTATGCTTTTGAGCTTATAAATATTAATGATTATATTAAAAGTGAGAAAAGCCTTACTAGATTAAAAGGGAGAGCCATAGGCAAAGAAGGTAAGAGCAGAAGGATTATAGAAGACCTTACTGATACTCATATTTCAGTTTACGGTAAGACAGTATGTATTATTGGAGAAGTAGGAAATGTTATGATATCCAAAAAGGCTGTTGAATCCTTATTGAATGGCTCTAAACATAGCAATGTTTACAGCTGGCTGGAGAAGCAAAAGAAGAGTATGAAGGAACTTGTTGAAGAGGATTTTAAGTAAGATAAACTTCATCCAAAACGAAAACCTTAAAAAGGGTTTTCTATAATTCAATTTTCTTAGACAATAAAATCAGATTAGAAACGAGATAATATGGCAGAAGAACAAAACAAGCTTGATCAAATGGATAACACAGAGGAGCCTATTGCTGTTGAACTTGCAAAAAAACAGCGCGAAGTTTCTATTTCACAGTTTTTTGAGAGGAATAGGCATCTATTAGGGTTTGATAATAAAAGAAAGGCCTTAATGACTACTATCAAAGAAGCTGTTGATAATAGTTTAGATGCTTGCGAAGAAGCAAACATTCTCCCAGAGATATATGTAAATGTCGTTGATATGAATAATGACAGGTTTAATATCACCATCGAAGATAACGGCCCAGGTATTGTAAAGAAACAAATACCTCACATTTTCGCAAGATTGCTTTATGGTTCTAAATTTTTTAAGCTTTCACAATCAAGAGGCCAGCAGGGCATTGGTATTTCAGCTTCTGTTATGTACGCTCAATTAACTACAGGAAAGCCAGCTAAGATAACTTCTAAGATTGATAAGAAGTATCCAACGCATTATTATGAGCTTCATATAGACACCCAAAAGAACAATCCTCAAATTGTAAAAGAAGAGATAGTAGAAGAATGGAGTGATAAGGACCATGGAACTAAGATAGAGCTTGACTTGGAAGGTTCCTACCAAAAAGGTGACCAAAGCATTGACCAATATTTAAAGCAAACTGCTATTGCAAATCCTCACATTACTTTAATTTACCAGCCACCTAAAGGCGAACAGCTTATATTCGCCCGAGCAACTGACAAAATGCCTAAAAGGCCTGTTGAAATCAAGCCTCACCCTTATGGAGTTGAACTTGGCAGATTGTTTCAGATGAGTCAGCTTACAGAAGCAAAAACATTGCAAAGTTTTCTTATGAAGGAGTTTTCAAGGGTTGGCTCAGGCACTGCAAAACAGATCTGCGAGAATGCAGCGCTTCTTCCTAAGACAAAGCCAAAAACAATGAGCAGAGAAATGGTTGAAAGTCTTATGAAAGGCATCAATGAGACTAGAATAATTTCTCCCCCTACTGACTGCATATCCCCTATAGGAAATGAATTGCTTGAAAAAAGCTTAAGGAAAGAAATCAATGCTGAATTCTATGCAACTGCAGTAAGACCTCCTAGTGTATATAGAGGAAATCCTTTTGTTGTAGAAGTTGCCTGCGCCTATGGTGGAGAACAGCCAGCTGACAGTTCTATGAAAATATACAGATTCGCAAATCGTGTTCCTTTACTTTATCAACCAGGTGGTTGTGGAATAACAAAAAGTATTATAGCAACTAACTGGCGTTCCTATGGCTTGAGCCAAAGTTCCGGCGCTTTGCCAGTAGGCCCTATTACTTTAGTTGTTCACTTAGCTTCTGTCTGGGTCCCTTACACATCTGAGAGCAAGGAAGCTATTGCGCATTATCCTGAGATTATCAAAGAGATTAAGCTTGCCGTGCAGGAGTGCGGAAGAAAGCTTGCAATGTATATAAGAAAGAAGAGAAGGATTCAGGATGAGTCAAAGAAAAGGGATTATATTCAGATTTATATTCCTCATATTGGAAGCGCTTTAAAAGAAATAATTGGACTGAAAGACAGCCAGGAAGAAAGAATTAACAAATCTTTGAAAAGTGTGCTTGAGAAGAAGAGAGGAGAACTTGAAGAGATTAAAGTTGACAATCCAGAGTATGATGCAGAATGGGCAAAGATAGGAAAGGAAAAGAAAGAGAAGAAGAAAGAGAAAAAGGAAGAAAAGGGTGAGAAAGGAAAAGAGAAGAAGACAAAGAAGGAAGAAAAAGAGAAAGACAAAAGTAAGAAAGGAAAGCAAGAAGGAAAAGGAAGAGAAAAGAAAGAAGATGCTCGGACTAAATCCGGCACCAACTCCGTTGGAAAGAAAAAGAAATAATTCTAATAGTTCACAAAGATGGAATGTCAAAAAGAATCTAATCTAGAAAACTGCAATTGTTCTTGTCCTAGCTGCCCTAGAAAAGGTATCTGTTGTGAATGTGTAGCTTATCACAGAGAAAGGAAAGAGTTGCCTGCATGTTTCTTTAGTGATGATGTTGAGAAGGAGCATGATAGGAGTGTTGAAAGGTTTGTTGAGGTTAATAGTTAAGTCTTCTTTATCTTCGTCACAAAAAATCCTTCTGTATCATTATCCTGTGGCCAGATTCTTAAGCACTTCTTTATTTCAGAATTATAAGTTTTACCATCAAACTCCATCACAGACTCACCTCTCTTAAGTCCATCAAGCTTTATTTCTTCCAATTTTGCATTATCATATTTACTTAGAAAATAATCAATAACTGCTTCATCTTCTTCAGGTTCTAAAGAGCATGTAGAATAAACCATTGTTCCACCTTTTTTAAGGCAAGAGAATGCCTGACAGATAAGCTGTTTTTGAGTTCCAGCCAATCTTCTTATCATATTAGGATTCCACATTCTCAAAGTTTTCAGGCTTTTTCTTATTGTGCCTGTACCAGAACAGGGAGCATCTACAAGAATTCTATCAAACTCAATGTCCTTAAACCATCTCCCTTCCATCAGAGTGATTATATTATTTGTTATGCCACATCTTTGAAGGTTTAATGTCAAAGGCTTCATCCTTAATGTTTTGTAATCATTCGCTATCAGAACACCTTTGTTTTTCATCATTGCTGCTATCTGGCTTGCCTTTGAGCCAGGAGATGCACACATATCCAACACAATCTCACCAGGTTTAGCTCCAAGAATAATTGGTGGTATCATTGAAACAGCTTCCTGAATATAGAAATAGCCTAAAGAATGTTCTGGCAGGTTACCTATATCTCTCCTTCCTGTTTTTATGTTTTTTATCCAGAATCCTTTCTTGTACCAGGGTATTGGTACTAATTCCCAATCTTTTTCAAGCCTTTTCTTTAGCTCTTCAACACTCATTTTTAGAGTGTTTACTCTTATAGAACGCCTTAGATACATTAGAGAATATTTCTTAAAAGGCTCCCAGTCTGTAAGAGAAGAATATCTTTCCTTGAATTTTGGCTTGATTTCTATTTTGTCTGCTTCCATTAGTATTTAAAGTAATTAGAATTATATAAAGTTATTCTATTTTATGCCCACAGTTTAGGCAGACGTGGCTTTTAAGTTTATCATCATATTCAGTGGTTATTCCATACTCTATTTTAGTCTTACATTCTGGACACTTTGGCTCTAAGTAGTCCATCGAATTAAAGAAGTTAATAGCACCCATTCCCCAAAATATTAATTTCCTAGATGATTAAGTTTATAAATTTATCTGTATACCATTAGTTACTTTGTGAAACAAGCTCTTTATTATGAAAGATTGAAAGATAAGATTGTGCAGTGCCAGCTCTGTCCAAGATTTTGCAAGCTTAAGCCTGATGAGATTGGAGATTGCAGGGCAAGAAGTAATATAGATGGCAAGCTGTTTTCTCTTGTTTATGGCAAGGCTGTATCTAATAGTATTGATCCTATTGAGAAGAAGCCATTGTCTCATTTTCTGCCAGGCACTACTGCTTATAGTATTGGCACAACTGGCTGCAACCTTCACTGTGCGCATTGCCAGAACTGGGAGACTTCTCAGGGAGATGTTGGAGAGTATCAAGTTAAGGAATTGCCGCCTGAGAAGGTTGTTGAGGACGCTATTGAGAATAATTGCAGCTCAATTGCTTTTACTTATAATGAGCCTACTATTTTTTACGAATATGCGCTTGACACTGCAAAGCTTACAAGGAAAAAAGGCTTAAAGTGCATTATTATTTCTAACGGTTTTATTAATAAAGATCCTTTAGAAAAATTGTGCAAGTATATTGACGCTGCCAATATTGACCTTAAAGCTTTTGATGATAAGTTTTATAGAAAGATTGCAACTGCATGGCTTGAGCCTATATTAGAAAACCTTAAGATTTTGAAAAAGAATAAGGTTTGGCTTGAAATCACTTATCTTATCATTCCTAAATTGAATGATGACTTTAAAAATATAGAAAACATGTGTGAATGGATTAAGAATAATTTAGGAACAAACGTTCCTTTACATTTTAATGCTTTTTATCCATGCTATAATCTTAAAGATGTTCAGCCTACTCCTGTTGAAACTCTTATTAAGGCAAGAGAGATTGCCATACAAACAGGTTTGAATTTTGTTTATATAGGAAACATCAATGAAGATAATTTCCTGAATACCTACTGCCCTAAATGCAAGAGTTCGTTGATAGAGAGAAGTACTGGTTATGGAACTGAGATTAAGAGTTTAAGTATGGGAAAGTGTGAAGAATGCGGAGAGAAGGTTGAAGGTATTTGGAGATAGTAACAATAAGTTTTTAAAAAGATACATTCTACTTTATGAGATTATTGTAACTAAAAGGGGGTTGAAGATGATTGGTCTTATATCTGATACGCATGACAATGTGTCAAACATCATAAAAGCTGTGGAAATTTTCAAAGAAAAGGGGGTTGAATTTGTTCTGCATTTAGGTGATGTTGTCGCTCCTTCAAGCATTAAGTATTTTAAAGGAATTGATATGAGATTCATCAAGGGTAACTGTGATGGAGATGTAGAAACATTAAAAAAGAAAATTGATGAAATTAATGGCAAGTTTTATAATGTGCTCAAAAAGTTGAAGTATAAAGATAAGGTTTTTATGCTGTTTCATGGCAAGCCTGAAGAAGAGCTTGATGAAATGATTAACAGGCAGGCTTATGATTATGTCATACATGGACACACTCATAACAAAAGGGATGACAAGTTTGAAAACACAAGAGTGATCAATCCTGGAGCTCATTATACTGCTCCTGATCAGAAAGAACACACTATAGCTATACTTGATGTTGAGAAAGACAAGTTGGAGTTTATTGAGGTAAAATAAAAATACTTGCACTAAAGTATTTTTAGTGTGAAAATTTGGTTGTACTATCAGGCTGAAGCCCGAGGTATCAGACCAAATTTTAACAAATGATAAAAGGAATAATATTTGATTTTTGGGGAACTTTGGTGGAGAATGGAGTTTTTCCTTCTCCTGTAAGACAGGTTAGGTTTATGCTTAATCTTAGGATACCCTTTTCAGAGTTCATAGTAAAGTTTGAAGAATCTTTTATGATGAGCGAGCCTGAAAGCCTTACTGAAGCATTTACTAAAGTCTGCAAAGTGTTTAATATTGAGCCTAAGAAAGATATGATTGAGAACCTTGTTGGCATGTGGAACAAGAATATGCTTTTGGCAAAGCCATATCCAGAAACAATAGAAACTCTGGAGAGGTTAAAGAAGGATTATAAGATTGGGTTAATATCTAATACAGATAAATTTTCTCTGGAGCCTTTGCTCGAAAAGTTTGGGCTTGACAAATATTTTGATTATACTGCTTTGTCTTATAAGATGAACATGCTCAAGACAAACCCTAAGATGTTTGAAGATGTTTTGTCTAGCCTTGGCATTAGCAAAGAAGAATCTATCATGGTTGGAGACAGTATGGAAACTGATATTAAGGGAGCTACCAATGCAGGAGTAAAGCCTGTGTTGATTGACAGAAGAAATGTGAGAACCTATGAAAACAAGATTATGAATCTTAAAGATATTGATAAATTCTTAAAGTAGATTTCTAGGAACAGATATCTTTATATATTTACAGTTTTATGAGCATTATTATATGATTCCTATCATAGCAGCTAATTGGAAGATGAATAAGACAGTTAAGGAAGCTGTTTCTTTTATTAAAGAGTTTAAAGGGCTTGTTAAGGATATAACTAATGTTAATATGATTATTTGCCCGCCTTCTACTTCACTTTATTCTATGTATAATGAACTAAAAGATTCTAATATAAACTTAGGAGCGCAGAACATCTACTTTGAAAAGGAAGGCGCTTTTACTGGAGAGATTTCTCCCTTGATGGCTAAAGAATTATGTAAATATGTTATCATAGGCCATTCTGAAAGGAGAGGAATTTTTAATGAAGATAATCCTTTGATTAATAAGAAACTCAATGCAGCTTTGGAAAATAATCTTACTCCAATCTTCTGCATTGGAGAAAGCCCTGAAGAGAAAGAAGCTGGCAAGAGCAAGGATGTTGTAAAAAAGCAGATTAAGGAAGGGCTTAAGGATGTTAATGCTAAGAAGATTATTATTGCTTATGAACCAATATGGGCAATAGGCACTGGCAAGACAGCAACCCCAGATATTGCCCAGGACATGCATTCTTTTATCAAAGAAACCGTTGGCAATGTTCCTATTCTTTATGGCGGCTCTGTAAAGCCTGAAAACATCAAAGAACTAATTAAAGAAAAAGATATTGATGGCGCTTTGGTTGGCGGAGCTTCACTTGATGCTAAGAGTTTTTCTGAGATTGTGACGGGTTCTATTAGCTAAATAACACCAAACCTTTAAAAACATACTAAGGTTTCTCTGCTTTATGGGTTTAACAGACATAGTTCCAGTAATTGTCTTTTTTAATCAAAAGCAAAGAGAAGTCTATGAAGACATAGTGAAATCAGTAGGATTATCTGGAACTAAATTTATTGATATAGTTAATAACGATCTTTCATATGATAGATTAATGTTAGCTAAAAGAGTAGGAGAAGTTGTAGGAGAGCAAAAATCTGTTGTAATAGGAGAACCTCATTGTCTTATGACATTTTGTTATAATGATGAGAAAACTACTTCTGTTTTATATGACGGGCACAATGACTCTTATCCATTTAAAGATGAAGGATTTCCATATTTTGGTAATGGTAGTTTCTTGTTAGAAAGAAAAGGACCAACAATAATAGCTGGAACCATAGTGTTTTCAGATATAAAAAATATTAAAACATATAGACCAAGACGTGCAAGATATGCAAGACGTATTGCAGATAGGTTAGAGAAAATGGGAGCAAAGGATATATTCCTAAGCTTTGAAGTTGATGTTCTTCATAAGAAAGTAACCACTGCTCATGGCTGGAATCCAGGCCATATGTCATTTGAAGATGTATTGGATTCATCTATAGAGGCAATTGAAGGAAGAAATCTGAGAGGAATAAATATTGCAGGATATCGTCCTAGCCGGGAAGAGTCTCCATATCATACAGCAGAGTTATTAAAAGAATATTTAAATAAGACCGTTCCTCACTTAATAAAAGCATCTGAAAGAATTTCCCTAAAAACCTTTATATAACCAAACTAATAACCACATAATATGTTCTGCCCAAACTGCAATAAAGATATAGACCATGACGCTTTGTTCTGCCCTGACTGCGGCACTAATCTAAAGAAGCCAGAGGAGAATATAAGCCAGGACAAGCCTATTGAAGAGATTACACATGAACCAGTTAAGAAGAAGTTCAGCTTCAAAGACCATAAGACAAAACTGTTCACTGCTATTACGCTATCTTTATTATTAGTTCTCATGTTTCTTATGAAACCAGGCAAAATAATTCCTGTTGATGTTGACTTAGAATTCAGCATTTATCAGGAAAATTATACTAAGATTGTTATGCCTGTTTTATATTTCAATTCAAATACAAACTTCTCAAGTATGGAAAAGTTGTTTGAATTAAGTTATAGGTATAATATTCCTTATACTGCATTCATTGCTGCTGATGCTCTAAGCGATGAAGAGTTCATGAAAGAATTTACAGATATATCAAAGAAGTCTAGAGTGACTCTTAACATCGAGTCTGCTGGCTATGAAGATATAAAATACAACCAGTTAGAGTACAATAGACAGGAAACACTTATCAAAAATTCAAAAAGATTGTTTAAGGACAATGGCATAAAGATTACAGGTTTCTTCCCGATTAGCTTTTCTTATGATTACAATACTATCTTAGCTGCAGAAAACAATAATATCAAATATATTACTTTGCCAAGCAATGAGGCAAACCCTTACCATCCAATGTCTCCTTTGGAGATGAAGATGAGCATATTGATTTTCCCATTATATCAGGATAATAACTGGGTCACAAGAAACAATGGAACTTTTTCAGTGCTTATGAATCCCGATGGCGACTTGATAAGCTATGAAAACCTGTTCAGAGAGCTTAAGAAGGATAACATAATGCTTACAACAATGAATGCTATGAACCAACATATCAGAACAATGGAAAAGATGGAAGCAGAGATCACAACTGATTATAAGAAGCTCAGGTCAAATATAAGGTTCTTTAACACTATAAACAATACAAGGATAGATTTCAAGACAATGTTAAAGCCAAGAAATATTACACTTAATAATGCTTCAACTGACTGGCAGCCTTATGGAGAAGGATTTTATATATTTTTGAATGAGAATGATAAAAGAGTATTAATAGAATGGCAGGAAATTAATTAGGTTTTCTTTATATCAAGCGGTGGCTTCCTTAATTCCTGAAGCCACATAAGGCCAATCCTTATCATTTCCTTATTAAAGTTATCAGAAAGTTTGTATGTTTTCT
>CEPX01124482.1_pt1 | contig 10172 bp, 8 predicted proteins | sample 361361 | NCBI WGS metagenome assembly CEPX01 (sample SAMEA2619974, study PRJEB7988) | marine metagenome | biome: marine biome (ENVO:00000447); feature: mesopelagic zone (ENVO:00000213) & marine oxygen minimum zone (ENVO:01000065); material: "saline water (ENVO:00002010), including plankton...
TTGGGTTAAAGCACGGCCATAACGTTGGTTAAAGTTATTCAATTTCTAGTCTTGATTCAATGATTATTACTCTTTTGAAATGTAAGAACAAATGTGGAATAAACAAAAAACCCTGCTACTGCGTCCTTGGTTTAGGGGGTGTTTACCAAATTTTGTTTACCAAATTCGTATATATTAGACATTAATTGAATAAATCTGACACATCCCATAAACAACAAAGCCCTCGTCGTTTAACGAAGGCTTTTATGCTTTATTGAGGGGTGGGCGATGAGAGATTTGAACTCCCGACTTCCTCCTTGTAAGGGAGGCACTCTGACCAGCTGAGTTAATCGCCCCTTGTTAAATATCTTTTTAATGACGAAGCTGGAAGACCAGCTGCCTGCCCGCCGTAATTGCTTATGCAATGCAGGCGGGAATTAATCGCCCAATAACGGTTGCGAAATTATGATGCTTTTTTAGTTTTTGTTTTTGTTTTTGTTTTCTTTGCTGGCTTTTTCTTTCTTCCGTTGATACCGGGCAGAGCTACATCAATTACATCCATCATTTCTTTTGCAAAATGAAATGTCAAATCTTTCTTGATATGATCAGGTATATCTTCAAGATCCTTTTTATTATGATCGGGAAGTATAATTGTCTTGATACCTGAACGGTGCGCAGCCGTCACTTTTTCCTTTACACCGCCAATGGGCAATACATTGCCCCGCAATGTAATCTCACCCGTCATTGCTAATTTATCTACCACGTGTTTTCCCGTTAATAATGATAATATAGCTGTAAACATACTTACTCCCGCGGATGGACCGTCCTTGGGTATGGCTCCAGCCGGGACATGAACATGGATATCTGTTGTTTTGTGGAAATCTTCATCAAGACCAAGTATATCTGTATGGGAGCGAATATATGTCAAAGCTGCAGTTGCAGATTCTTTCATGACATCACCAAGGTGGCCGGTTAACGTTAGAATTCCTTTCCCTTTCATTTTGGACGCTTCAATGAATAAGATATCTCCACCGGCGGCTGTCCAGGCCAATCCTGTAACCACTCCGGGTTTGGTGGTGCGTTCTGCCAATTCTGAATAAAAACGCGGTGCGCCTAAATAAGCTAATACCTTCTTTTTCGTAAGCTTTGTTTTCTTACTTTTATTTTCTATCTGTTCCCGGGCTACTTTCCTGAGTACGTTGGCAATCTCTCGTTCCAAGTTCCGCACTCCAGCTTCCCTGGTATACGAACGAATTAATTCTTTTATGGAAGTATCATCGAAGCCAACTTCCTTTTTAGTCAATCCGTTTTCTTCAATCTGTTTGGGAATCAAGTGCCGCTTGGCAATTTTTAACTTTTCATCTTCAATATAACCACTGAATTCCAGGATTTCCATCCTGTCTTTCAAAGCCGGAGGAATTGGGTCCTGGTAATTAGCTGTGGCAATAAACATGACTTTGCTTAAATCAAAATCTACTTCCAAATAGTGATCACTGAATGTATTGTTTTGTTCAGGATCAAGTACTTCCAACAAGGCAGATGAAGGGTCTCCTCGAAAATCCATCCCCAGTTTGTCAATCTCATCCAGCATGAATACAGGATTATTCGTACCTGCTTTTTTCAGCGATTGAATGATCCGTCCCGGCAAGGCACCAATATAAGTCCTGCGATGACCCCGTATTTCAGCTTCATCTCTCACACCGCCCAGGGAAAGACGGATGAAATCCCGTCCCATAGAGCGGGCGATAGATTTACCCAATGATGTTTTACCCACCCCGGGAGGACCTGCAAAACAAAGGATCGGCCCACGGATTGCGCCATCGGGATCCTTTTTTTGTTTTAATGAACGTACAGCTAGGTATTCCAAAATTCTTTCTTTTACCTTATCCAGGCCGTAATGGTCTTCATCCAAGATTTTATGTGCTTTCTTTATGTCAACTGTATCATCAGATGATTTTGACCAGGGCAGATCAGCCAGCCATTCAATGTATGTACGGGCCACGGAATATTCCGGTGATTGTGTAGGAATTCGGGATAAACGATCCAATTCTTTCAAAGCTACTCCTTCTGCTTCATCAGACATCTTGGCATCCTTGACCTTATCTTCCAGCTCATTGAGTTCCACCGTACCTTCATCCTCACCCAATTCTTTCTTGATGGCTTTCATCTGTTCCCGCAAATAATATTCACGCTGGGTTTTGGATATTTCATCATGGACCTCGCTTTGGATTTCTTCACCAAGCTTGATGCGTTGAATTTCCCTGGATAAAATAGCAATGGATTTTTCTACACGTGCCTTAACGTCAAGTTCTTCCAGTATGTCCTGCTTTTCAGAATTGGAAACTGTCAAGAGGGAAATGGCACGGTCAGCAAGGCGGGCAGGCTTTTGAATGTTGGATAACATGCCTGAATGTTCTTCCGTAAGGTTGGGCGCCACCTGAATAAGTTCGGAAAATGTATTGCGTAGATTTTTAACTAAAGCATCCAGTTCAATATCAGACTCTTCCACATTCTTAACACGGGAAACTTTGGCAATATAATAGGGATCGTTGTCTACATAGTCCAGCATTTTTACCCGTTCTACTCCCTGAACGATGGCAGATTTGCTGTTATCCGGCATATCGAAAACTTTTAATACAACTGCTAGAGTACCAAAAGCATATAAATCTTCAGGTTTTGGATCTTCGATAGAACCATCTTCCTGTGCCACAACGACAATATGCTTTCCCTGGGGAGATAAATCGTTAATCAGTTTTAAAGATTTTTCCCTGCCAACATAAATGGGAATAACCTGCTGTGGAAACAGGACAGTATTCCTCAAGGGCATTACCGGATATTCTTCTGTTTTTTGTTTTAGTTCATCAGCCATTGATAATCCTTTTAAATATTTGCATTAATTTACTCAAAAAACATGCCATTGTATATTATATGCACATATGGCAGAGTCTTTTAACCCCATCGTCATATTGCTTTCGAAGGCAATAAATGGCAAGAAACACAATCCGAGCGAAATTCATGGGAAATTTTTGAAACCAAACCCATTCCTGGGATTGTCATCTCTTGATTATGGCACTTCAAACAGGATTTTTCATCTACATATTTTTGATGGGGACCATCCTCCTGATCTGGGAAAAGATCGGATAATTGGGGAGGAATCTGACCATCCACATAGATAACACCATCCTTTTTGACAATGTCTGGTTCTGTGGTTTTATTAAAGTCTTGTATCGTAAAGGTAATAATTGCCAACATAATTCCAGCTACTGCAACTAAACTATAAACGATTGTTTTATTCATTTAGATTAATATTCCACTTAAACGAGCCTGTTCATCTGCATGATATGAACTTCGTACCAATGGCCCTGATTCCACAACAGTAAATCCCATTTCTAATCCCCGTTTTTTATATTCATCAAATTCTCCAGAACCAACATACCTGTCCACGGGTAAATGATTTTGTGTGGGTTGAAGATACTGACCTATGGTGAAGATTTTTACACCAATATTAACGACCTCCTCCATGGTTGCAAAAACTTCATCCTTTGTTTCTCCCAAACCTGCCATTATACCTGTTTTTGTCAATATTCCATAATCAACTGAATGCTGCAAAACGCTCATACTGCGCTGCCAATTTGCCTGGGACCTTACGTCTTTACTTATTCGCTCAACACATTCCACATTGTGAGAAAATATTTCCGGATCTGCTGCAAACACTTTTTCCAGCGCGGGGTAGAATCCCTGGAAATCCGGTGTTAATACTTCCACGGAGCAGGAAGGAGCATAATGATGAATTTTTCTAATTGTTTCTGCCCAAATCTCTGCACCAAAGTCAGGTTTCAGGTCATCCCGGTCTACTGAAGTAATGACCACATGGCGCAGTTTCATTTTTTTTACGGCCATGGCAGTTCGAGTCGGTTCAGATGGATCATTCCAGGTGGGACGCCCCGTTTTAACCGAACAAAAACCACAGGCCCTTGTGCACACATCACCAAGAATCATAATCGTAGCTGTACCCCTGTTCCAGCATTCGTAAATATTGGGACAGCGCGCTTCCTCGCAAACCGTATGCAGATTGTTCCCTTGCACAACCTGATCCACAAACTTATAACTGTCACCGATCTGTAAGCGTATCTTGGGTTTACTGATTCTAGGTGTTTGCATTGTTGCCATTAGAAAAGGTGCTCCAAATCCATATTTTCAAGGTTTTGCTGTATTGACTGGATGAATTGCGCTCCACCGGCACCATCAATCAGGCGATGGTCAAAGCCAATGGACAAATACATCATGGAACGAATACCTATGGCATCGCCATCAGCATTTTCAATGACGACCGGTTTTTTCTTGATCGTTCCCACTCCCAAAATGCCAACGTTAGGCTGGTTTATGATCGGTGTGCCGATGGTTACGTTAAATATACCGAAATTTGAAATGGAAAACGTTGAGCCTGAAAGTTCATCCGGTTTGATTTTTTTGCTGCGCGCTCGGGCGGCTAAATCACGAACTTTCCTGCATAACCCCAGGAAGTTCAATTCTTCGCATCGAGGAATAACAGGTACCATCAGGCCGGCATCCACTGCAACAGCCAACCCAATATTGATATTCTTTTTACGAATAATGGTTGTTCCTTCCAGTGAACTGTTCATATCCGGGGAGAATTGCAAGGCACGCACACAGGCATAAACGATGAATGGTGTATAGGTCAAGGAGAATCCTTCCCTTGATTTAAAGCCGGCACCATTTGCATCCACATACTGCACAATATGTGTCATATCCACTTCATTCATCAAATGGAAATGGGCAGATGTATCCAGGCTCATGCGCATATGTTCGGCAATGGATTTGCGTATTTTATCCATCTCAACGCGTTCATCCGTTAATTGTGAAACGACCGCAGGAACAGGCGGAGCTGTTGGCACTGCTGTCCTGGTTTCTATATAAGCTAGTAGGTCTTTCTTAGTTACACGACCGTTTATTCCTGATCCTGAAATAATATTTAATTCTTCTAAACGAATTCCTTCTTTTCTTGCTATAGCTTTTACAACAGGTGTAAAGAATCTTTTTCCACTTGTTTCCTTTTTGTCAGTTTGCTCTCGAATTATTGAAGGTGGTGCAGAAACTACTGCTTCTTCTTTTACAATTTCTTTTTTAGAATCTGGTTCAACCACTTCTTTCGAAGATGATTCCACAACAGGTTTTTTTTCCTGTTTTTTTACAACCGCAGAATCGCCATCTGTTTCAATACGGACGATTACTTTCCCCACTTCAACCACATCATTGGGTTCAGCTAGAATTTCGGCAATGACCCCTGCGTTGGGCGAAGGGATTTCAGAATCCACTTTATCCGTTCCGATTTCCAGTAAAATCTCATCTGCTGCGATGGTATCACCCACTTCTTTCCGCCATTCTAAAATTGTACCCTCGGTAATTGATTCACCCATTTTTGGCATAACAACATCTACTAACATGGTTAATACTCCATTAATTCTTTCAACGCAGATACAATATCTGCTGTCTGCGGCAATATTTTTTCTTCCAAATACCAATTGTACGGTATAGGTGAATCTTTGGCTGCAACTCTCATAATAGGTCCATCCAGCAATTCAAAATATTCATTAGCGATAATTGCCGCAATTTCCGCACCAGGGCCATTGGTTAGGTTATCTTCGTAAACAACCAATACTTTACTCGTTTTCTCTAATGAGACTCTAATTGAATCCCTGTCCAAAGGGTTCAGGGTGCGTAAATCAATGATTTCCACAGCTTCCACTACATTACACTCCTGTACAGCTTCAATTGATTTTTGGACCATGGCGCCCCAGGTAATGATGGTAACCTGTGTTCCTTCCTGGACAACCCTGGCCTTACCAAATGGGAGTACGTAATTCTTGTCCGGTTCAGGCGTAGTGCAATACCCCTGACGATACAAACCTTTATGTTCCAAAAACAAAACAGGATCATCCATCTGACAGGCAGCCTTCAGCAATCCTTTCGCATCTGCAGCATTAGAAGGATAAGCAATACATAAACCCGGTATGTGGATAAAATAACCGTCAATGGATTGACTGTGACAAAGTGCACCATGGATATATCCGCCAACGGGGATACGGATGACCATTGGGCAACTCCATTTATTATTGGAGCGGTAGCGCATCGTGGCCACTTCGTTCCTGATTTGCATCATACCATACCAGATATAATCGCCAAATTGTATTTCTACAACTGGTTTCCAACCGGTAACTGCCATGCCCACGGCAGTCCCGATTATTGAAGATTCAGCCAGTGGTGCATTAAATACTCTGTCTTTTCCGAATGTATCCGAGAGCCCTTTCGTTGCTGTAAATACCCCGCCTTTTGGATCAGCAATATCCTGACCAAAAATCACCATTTTTTTATTCGTTTTCATTTCTTCTGCCAATGCATGGTTTATGGCATCTACAATTACAATTTTATCAGCAACTTGGTTTATTTTAGTCTCTTTTAATGGGTTGTTATTTGAATAAATATGATCCAAAGCAGTGTCAATATCAGGATGGTCCTGTTGTGCGGCCCATTCTGAATCTTCGTCAATTTGTGCAAAAACCTCTTTTTTGATCTTGTCAAACTCTTTTTGACTGATCGTCCCTGCAGCAGTACACATTTTCTCGAACCGCGTTATTGGATCTTTAGAAAGGTCAACAGATAATTCATCTTCCGTCCTGTATTTACGCTGGTCATCTGAAGAAGAATGGGGCAGTAAACGCACCACATGACTAACAATAACTGAGGGTCCTTTTCCTTTCCGAGCACGTTCAGCAGCTTTTTTAAAAGCGAGATGTGTTTCAAAAAAATCGGTGCCGTCAACATCAAAACGCGCCAAGTTTTGATATCCGGACACCATGGAATAAACTGAACCGCCGGCCGTTTGTTCTGAAATATGGACACTGATAGCGTATTCATTATCCTGGACATGGAATATAACTGGGGCTTTTCCCCGGCTGGACCAGTTCAAGGCTTCATGAAAATCCCCCTGGCTGGTTGTGCCCTCACCGCTGGAAACGTATACGATTTCTTTCGTTTTTTCCCATTTACGCGTTATGGCTGTTCCTACACTTTGCAAATATTGTGATCCTGTGGGGCTGGATTGACTGACTATGCGTAAATCTTTGTGTCCGTAATGTTGTGGCATTTGCCGACCACCGGAATTGGGATCATCTTTCCGGGCCAGGAAACATAATAATTGTTCTTTAGCAGTCATGCCCAAACCAAGGCATAATGCAGCATCGCGGTAATAGGGATATGCCCAATCTTCACCTGGTCGCAATACTGCAGCTGCAGCTAATTGAGCCGCTTCATGGCCAGACCCGCCAATGTGAAAAAAACTTTTGCCCTGCTTCAGCATAATCAGCATTTTTTCGTCCAAACGCCGGGCAGTCACCATGTTGCGGTATACTGCCAGCAATTCCTTTTTCATAAATCCGTGTAAACGCGCCATCAGTCCACCGAGGTTAAATGTGAGTTAAAAATATTTTCGAATTGTTGGATAAGTACGTGTTTGACTTCATCCATATCTATTTCTTTGCTTAATACTTTTTCCATAGACGTCACACCATATTCAAAGATCCCGCAAGGAATAATACTATCGTAATAATGGAGTTGTGTATTCACATTTAATGCAAATCCATGCATGGTTACCCATCGTGATATACGTACGCCCAATGCAGCAATCTTTTCATCTTTTACCCATACACCTGTAAGACCTTCTTTGCGATTTGCTGCAATGTCATAATGCATGAGTGTATTAATAATAATGTCTTCCAGAGACCGCATGAACCAACTAATACTCATTTTATAATTGTGGAGATCTATAATAGGATAGCCCACGAGTTGCCCCGGGCCATGAAACGTAATATCTCCTCCCCGCTCGATATGAAAAATGTTTACATCATCAGGGTAATTCTGTAAGAGGTGGTTATCATCCGCATTTTTCCCAAAGGTGTATACCGGTTCGTGTTCAACCAATAATACGGTATCTTCAATTTCATTTTTGATACGCCGGGATTGTAATTTCTTTTGCAAATCCCATGTTTGCTGATAGGGTGATAATCCCAGGTCACGGAAATTCAGCATTATTGATGCACTCCCTGACCCATGGCATCTAATGCTGCTTCCATAACTGCTTCTGATAATGTTGGATGGGCATGGACTGTTGTTGCCAATTCATGCCAAGTGGATTCTAATGCTTTCGCCATTCCCAGTTCAGCGATCATTTCCGTTGCTTCCGAACCAATGATATGAGCACCGAGTAATTCACCATATTTGCTATCAAATACAAGTTTCACAAAGCCGGTTGTATCACCGGAAGCCATGGCTTTCCCGCTGGCTTTGAAATCAAACTTTCCTATTTTTACATCATAACCTTTTTCTTTGGCAGCTGATTCTGTCAAGCCAATTGATGCAACTTGGGGCTGGCAATACGTACATCCAGGAATATTTGTATAATCAACCGGTGTGGTATCATGACCAGCAGCATGCTCCGCAGCTACATGGCCTTGAGCCGACGCAACATGAGCCAGCCATGGCGGTCCTGTTACATCGCCAATGGCATAAATATTTGGCACGGACGTTTGGCTGAATTCATTTATTATAATGGCGCCTTTATCTGTTGCAACGCCAATATCTTCAAGTCCAATTCCTTCGATATTTCCTGTTACTCCGATTGCCACCAAGGCAATATCGCCTTCGATAGTTTCTTTTTTCCCCTTGCGCTTTAGATGAACTTTAACTTTTGTTTTAAGAGCATCAATTTTTGAAACTTCAGCATTCGTATATATCTTTATCCCGGACTTTTTGAAATTACGTGCCAATTCCTTGGAGACAGCTTCATCTTCAATGGGAACGATGCGGGGCAGCATTTCAATAAGGTGGATTTCAGTGCCGTATTCATTATAGAAGTATGCAAATTCAACACCGATTGCACCCGAGCCAATTATAATCATTTTCTTGGGAATTTTATTAAGAGTCATAGCTTCTTTGGAAGAAATAATACGATTACCATCAAGTTCCATTCCTGAGAATGACCGCGGCCTTCCTCCTGTAGCCAATATGATTTTTTCAGCTGAAATGGTTTCTTTTTTCTTTCCTTTGGTAATCTCAATGGATGTTGCAGATGTCAGTATTCCGTTTCCTTCGATATGAGTAATATTATTTTTCTTCATTAAAAAGGCAATGCCCTTCGATAATTGATCTGCAACTGCCCGGCTTCTGGAAATAGTTGCTCCAAAATCAATGGTGTATTTCGGAATATTGATTCCATACTTATCGGCATTTTTTATATAATGAAATACTTCTGCATTCTTCAACAGCGCCTTTGTGGGAATACAGCCCCAGTTGAGGCAAATGCCTCCCAACCGATCCTTATCTATAATCGCAACATTTTTGCCCAATTGTGCCGCACGGATCGCCGCAACATAGCCACCGGGGCCGCCGCCCAAAACTGCTATATCAAATTTTGCCATTATACGACAGTCCTATTTATAATGCTTAAAAATTCCGAACGTGTTTCCGCAGAATCACGAAATTGGCCAAACATGGCTGAAGTTGTGGCGAAACTATTTTGTTTTTCCACTCCACGCATTTGCATGCAAAGATGCCGACCTTCCATTACAACACCTACACCATTGGGGTCAAGAATATCCATCAATATTTCTGCAACCTGACCGGTTAGCCTTTCCTGAACCTGTAACCGCTGGGCAAATGCATCGACAATGCGTGGAATCTTGGAGAGTCCTATGATCTTTTTATTTGGCAGATATCCTACATGACAACGTCCAAAGAAGGGAATCAAATGATGCTCGCACATGCTGAAGAATTCTATATCCCTGACAACAACCATCTCGCTGCAATCCTCCTCAAAGATGGCGTCGTTCACAATACTTTGGATATCTGTATCATATCCCTGTGAGAAGAAGTCCCACGCTTTGGCCACACGTTCAGGAGTTTTTAACAATCCATCGCGATTTGGATCTTCTCCGATCTCCTTTAACAATGATCTTGTTATTTCCTTGAGATTATTATGATCCTTCATAAGCAACAGCCTCCTTAAAAGGTGCAATTTCAATTTTTCCTTTTAACAAATAAATGGCTCCATAAATAATGGGAGTATCTATGATAGCAATAAGAACTTTAAATAAAAATCCGTTTTCCAATAAAGGCAG
>CEPX01198115.1_pt1 | contig 10170 bp, 6 predicted proteins | sample 361361 | NCBI WGS metagenome assembly CEPX01 (sample SAMEA2619974, study PRJEB7988) | marine metagenome | biome: marine biome (ENVO:00000447); feature: mesopelagic zone (ENVO:00000213) & marine oxygen minimum zone (ENVO:01000065); material: "saline water (ENVO:00002010), including plankton...
TATGCACTTTGGGAGTGAAAGACTATTCCCCTCCTCAACAGTTAATGCCCACAAAGCTGAGTTGGATTTCCCCACAAGTAATTCCAAAGCAGATATGATTATCGAAAGACACGAAGGGACGGGCTCTGATACAGAGCAAATTTTGGCAGGAAGTACAAGGCAAATCTTAAAACATCAAAACCTAGTTAAACTCACAACCGATGGAGTGCTTTCGTTCTCTGCAATACAGGGAGATAATTCAAATCAGTGGACTGAAAAAACATTCATAAATGGGAAAGAGGAATTCACTCAAGACGCTAAGCAGTTTTCTTTTGATATGAAAAACGGGATACTTCATGGTAGTCAACCTTTTACAAAAGGCTTGACAGTAGGATATGACTATTTAAAAACTACCACCTTAACAGAAGATCAATGGGATTGGGCTACGGATGACTTGCTAAGAAAAACAATTGTCATAAAAGAAAATGGATGGAAAGATCTAGAAGACACCGAAACATTTGAAGGTGAGGATTTTGATAGTGGTACTCGAATTAATTTAAAAAATATGGGGATTGTTCGAAATAGTATACATATCGCTGTAGGTGGTTGGTTCCCAGAAGGTGGGCAGAATTTCAATAATTACTTTTTTAAAGAAGTCACTTTTATTGATGGCAAAACAGAGTTTTTAAATTCAAGTGACAATGGGCATTATTCTGTGAACTACAAAGAAGGTTGTATACATTTGAATATAGAATTAAATTTTAATGGGAATCTAGAGATATCTTATAGGTATTCAAACTACACAGCCAGCTATAGAATAGCAAGAGAAGTAGATAGCAAGCACTATGAAGTCGATACTGCTAGCCAACAAATCGCTATTAAGGATGGAGAGTTTTTCAGATATCTTGAGACTCCAAAAACTACCCAGTCAGGCAGAGCACCGTTCTATCTGATTAATTATGATTATGTTTCTGAAACAAGAGATGATATACAGAATCTAAAAGATCACTTTACTCCGGTAGTAAAGGACTATGTTTTGAAAATCTTGAAGAAGGGGGTTTTGTTTTAATGTCAATAGAGGCTACCTATAAAACCTACTTATTGGAAAAATACCTAAAAGAACAACTGCAGAATGGTCAATTTGTTTCAGCAATAGAAGTCGTTGAAGAAGCAGAAGCTTTAAATGCGTCTGCTGATTTCTCTGAACCTTTGTTTAAATCCACAGATTATGAGGTCGTAGATGAGGAAGAGGCTTCAGCCAAAAAGTTTAATGATACTTTCCGAATGGTACACCAGGATCTTAATGTGATTTATCAGGAAGTCTCAGCACTTACAGAAAATGCTTTAAGTGTCTATGAACGTTGGAGAATTGAAGCGGAAACTTTAGAAAAAGAATTGATTGATATGGAGGAGGAGATAGAAAATCTACTCCTTCTGGCAGATGACACTGAAGGATATCATTCTATTATTGTTGATAATTTTACAAATCTCTTATCAACCGACTCTTTTGCCACAACTACAAAAGTTAATATTGAAGCCGGAGTTGTCAGTTTAAAGCCAGATTCAGATGCAACAACACAAATTTTCTTAAATAATATTCCTGAAGAAAATATTACCTTTAGAGTTCGTTCTAATGTTATTTCTAGAAGTGATCTTGCAGGAGCATACCTTTCCAATATCTTTAAGGAAACCTCATTCGTTTGGCACACAGTATTGAAAGCAGAAAAGGTAAAACCAATTGTTTGTGAACTTATTGTTAAGCTGGGAGAAGAGCCATTAGATATAAATAGGATACAAATCCTCACACATGACTCAGGTCAATCTGGAACAATGAATGTGACCCCACTGTATTCATTAGATGATTTGACTTATGACCAGTTACCTTGTACTGATTATAGCAAGGATATTGCAACTCAAGGTAGCTTTTATTTTTCAAAGACCAAGATGAAATACCTAAAGTTTATCCTAGCGAAGAATGCCCCAGATATTTCCTCAGCAAATACTTATAGATATCAATTCGGTTTTAAACAGATTGGCTTATTTAGTGAAAGCTATACAGCAGGAACGATTGGGAACCAAAAGTTTGAATCAAAATGGCTTAGTGTTATAGATGAGAATGGCAATAAAGAATTCGAGAAAGCAACTCTGGAGGTGTGTGAAAGTATAGCCCCAGGAACTAAAATTAATTATTATTTATCAGCTGCAAATTCAGACGGTGGTGCCGTTACAGAATGGTATCCGGTTCAACCAGTAAATCATGATCCTGACACAGTTGAAATACTTCATCCTAAGATATTTGAAATTGGTGCAGTTGCAAACCATGTGATAGATGATATGACATTATATGAGGTAGATGGAGAAAATACATTCCTATATGTGGATGCCTCCGGAGTTCCCCAAGAGGTTGGGTTTTCGGATGGGGAAATTTATTCCTTTTTAGATTCCAATACTTATGGTATTTTAAATTACTTCCTGTATAATGAAGATAATGATGATAAAAAACCTGTAAAAATTAACGAGTCTAGTTTGGTTTTATACAGGGGCGTTGAACGCTGGAAATTTGAAGAGCCCTACCACCACTGTGTGGTGGATGTTAAAAATGCCAATGGCTCTACAATTCAAATTGGAGATCAGTTAGTTTCTATTGATGATAGTCCAGAAGAGTCTGGAGAGATAACCATACCTTATGGTATCCACAGAATCCGTGTACACAAACAGTACTATTCAGAAATTTTGCTAGAGTTTGCAAACAAATTGATAGAAGCAAATGTTGATTTTTTTGCTGCTAGAAGAATGGAAAAGGTCAGTGTTTTTGATATGTTAAATAATATTACTTCTACAAATCTTAATAAGTTTGCATTGGATTTGACCCTGCCATCAGAAACAGAGAATGTAGATCAAACAATTAAGACAGCCTTTCTCGTAGTAAAAAGCGATGATCCAGATGAAAAATTCCAAGCAAGATTCAATTTGATTAATGAGTTAAGACAGTATATCAGGTTAAAAGCAGAGTTAGAAACATCAGACGGAACGGCTAGTCCTTCTTTCGATGGTTATCAGATTAAACTTGCGTAAGGAGATATGAATGGAAACGCCTAATAGCGTAATACTAATATCACAATACAAAACAGTGAGCCCTCGTTCTCCTGCAAATTCGAATTTTATTAATGATTTAGTTGGACAAACTGGAGCAGATTTAAATAATTTAAAAAATCAATTCAATAAATTACTTGCTGGAGTACAGCAGGGAGTTGATGAGACTGAGGCTTGGATCAATGGACATGGCTTAGATGCCCATTCTCTTTTCTATGATTCAACCGTAACTAGTGGGGCTCATTATGACTCTACGAACAGTATGCCCAAATCGATTCATGAAGTTGTAGGCCAGATAGAAACGACAATTACAGAACTGCCAAACACATTAGAGATTGCAGCAGATCAGGTCTCTTTTAATACCACAGGTCTTGGTTCAACCTACGAAAATCTCGAACCCGCAAATGTCCAGACAGTCTTAGAACAGGTTATAGATATTCTAGGTTTGAATACAGATGGGGGAACTATAGATAGCCTTAATTCTAATATCCTTAACTATAATGACCATATCATCCCCGTGAGTAATGACACGTATAATATCGGGTGTGATACATATGACGCTGCCACTGATACATGCAATGCTGCGGCAGCAACAACTGAGAAAAGGTGGTGGTTGAATGGATATATCAAAAATATACACACAGACGCAATCACAATAGGTGGCGTTGCGCTTACTGGAGATTTCGATGCAGCATCAGTTACTTACGATGGCATAGATGCAAGCACAAGCGAACCTTACAAGCATTATCAAGATGCGCAGACCCCGCCCTCTTCGGTTGTTGCAAATGTAAAACAAGCTTTAGATCTCTTAGGAGATTTAGATTCAGATCCAGAATTTAATAGAGCAGGGGAAACATTAAAAGGCCCAATGGGCAATATTGTTACTACTGTTGTAGGCACCCCAGGCATGACAATCAGTCAATGGCTAACTGCATTGTTCTTCCCATTCGAGCCTGCAGTTCTTAGTCTCTGGAACGTTGATACTCCAAAAGAGAAGGGTACAACACTTGCAAATCATACTTGCAACTGGGTTGTTGCTTTGAACGATGGAACGATAACTGAAATAAAAGTAGGTCAAGATAACGGACCTTTATCGGATACCGGAACTATAGCTGCTTCAGGGAGTCATCAATTCACGGGGCCATTTTCTACAAATACAGCATTCCAGATTGAAATTACTTGTGATGCGGAAACAGGGACTTTAAGCGACAGTAAAAAGCTAGAGTTCTTTGCAAGATATTTTTATGGCCATTTCCCACAGCTTACAAATAATGGTGAAGCAAATGCAGCTCAAATACTTGCACTGCTTGAAAATGGCTTTGATCCCTCGGACATTAGAAATGGATTTAGCTATACATTTGGTCCAGCGGCTCAAGAAGGGGTAACAGGCTTTCAACACTTATATATGGCAATTCCAACATCATATAAAGTATACTTAACTGCATGGCAGGGGCAAGTTAGCAACACTTGGAAATTTGTCACAGATATTAGTAATCATACAACAAAAGAAACTATAGAGAACAATTTATGGATACCAATTACAGACGGGAATGTTGGCGATTATAGTTGCATTTTACCGTTAGCAGCAGATCCAAATCAAAATGAAGAGTACCTATTGTATTGGTTTAGCAATGGCATCAGTTACGACGGCACTGTACTCACTCATGATTTTCAATTTACAAGCTTTAATAACTAAGGAGAAACAAAAATGGCAATCCCATTAGCAGATAATTACAACTACTTGTCCGCTGGCCCACTAGACGCCAAGCAAGTCGTTAGCAGCAAGACTGCATTACAAAATATTTCAAGTCCCTACAATGGGCTCATAGTGTTTATAGAAGACACGAATACAATCTTGTGTTGTTGGGACGAGGAGAATGTTGTCGCCAACAGCCTAGCCGGTGGTGAAATTAATGATGCGGTTTGGAAAACAATTCCAATTGCTGGTGGAGATGGAGCTTTCTTGGCACAAGATATTACTTACGATCCAAATGAAGCAAACTTTGCTCATTACGATAACGGAGTTCTTACGGTTAAAGATGCCTTAGATGTTTTGGGTGATTTAAATTTAGTTTCAGCCACAGGGGATGTTACTCACAGCCCAATACAAAACAATGTTGCAGCAAACTATGCAAGCACGACTACGTCAAAAGATGCTCTGGATTATTTGGCTGTAATACAGGAGTCTCAAGCTGGCTCTATTTCTACGAATGCAACAGATATAGCTACGAACGCAACTGCAATTTCAAATGTGGATACAGATCAGGTATTCGCTAAGTCTGGTATAGCAATTAAAAATATCCCAACAGGTGGAGAGGTATTTGGAACCCCTACAACTGGAACTGTTGGTGAATGGCTTCAAGCTGCTTTCTTCCCGTTTGTTCCTGCAAGCGGTACAAGCACAATGTTACGTGAAGACGGAGCAGACCTGACCACCACAACATTAGAGCTAGGAGAAACAATTAGTGGGACAATTGGTCTGACTGGAACTTGGCAAATGGATAGTGGTGATTCTGTCAGTGATGGTAAAATCTACTATGAAGAAGCTGTTATTGGAAACACCAATAATGGAACATTTAGTGGTAGTTACACTCAGGACGCAAATGGAAATGCAAATACAGGAGATTTTACAGTTCCTGGAGCAGGAGATCCAAAGACAATTACCCTAAGTGATAGAAATTTTGCTGTATCAGAATTTGACGATACAGTTCGCTTTAAAATGTCAGCAGTGTTTGCAAATAATGGAAGTCCAGTAACAATTGAGACTCCAGTCAGAACTGTAACCTTTAAGGCAAGATCTTTTTGGGGACACACAGCCACTCAGAGTGGTGCGGGTCTTGCTGCTGAACTTAGAAGCATGCAAGCTACTGGAGGGACTGTTGGTTTGCTTAGTGAAACCGGAACATTTGATACTGTAACAGGACAACATATATATATTGGTATTCCCCTTAGAGAGAACAGATATTTACAGCAAATCGTTCAAGCAGGTGGTAATCAAATTGAAAGTTGGGAAATTGTTACAGATTTAGTTAATGGCACAGTAAAGGATACTACAAACAACAATGAAGTTCCAAATGGAGTAAATGGATATGACGCAAGAAACACAAGCGATACCGTAGATATTCCACTGCATGCAGATGCAAGTAGAACAGAAAAATATATTGTATATCGTAGAGAGGCAACATGGAATGATCCAGTAATTCCATTTGCAGGTTTTACGTTAGTATTCAATTAAAGATAAGGAACCAAAATGGCAGTTTTTATAGCAGATAATTATAATTACATGGGCAACAAACCTTTAGATGACAAAATGCGTGCTGAAAGCATAGCGGCAATGAAAAACACATTTGTCCCATTTGACGGGTTGATCACATTTCTTGATACAAATGATGCCAATAGAGGTCTTTACTACCTTGAAGATGTAAACCAGATTCTTGGTGACGGTATGGACGATGCGACATATCTTGACAGTGTCTGGAAACCGGTAGGATCGGGTGGAGGTGGAGGTGGTAGCGCAAATATCAATAGCGCTCCCGATGGTTCTTTTGGTTGGTATTCATCTACTGGAACTACAATTAGTGGGCTAGACAAACAAGCTATGCAGGTCATGGGTGGCTCAGGAAACAACTACATAAAGATAGGCTATGCTGAAGATGAACTCGCTTTGGATGTTGAAGGTCGTATACAATTAACGGTCGCAGAAGAAGGCAACCTTGAAGTACTCGGTGTCTATGATGATGACGACAGAAAAGTAATGAAGGTCAAAGGAAACTGCATTGAATTGCATGACTTTCCAGAAGGAGGACCAGGAAGCATTAAGTGGTATGATGCAAGTGCAACTCCAGAAACAATCACCTTAACAGCTAGACCAAACTTTGCAAGCTATGCATTGACTCTCCCCCCTTTAGGTCCAGCTCAGGGAGAGTACTTGATGGCTGGGGCAGGAGGAAACCTCGCCTGGGGAACTCCTACGGGATCAGGGAGTGTAACTAATTCTGCTGATGCAAAGCCAATTGCTTACTATGCAAATGCAGGGGATGTTGTTAGTCCTACAGATGTAGATGCGTTAACAGTAGATACTGGCGGAAAAGAACTTGTTGTTCATAAAGATGGGAAGCTTTTATTTCAAGATGGTGCTCATCTTACCGCAACGATGATGACTGGTGATGGAACAGGTAAAATGGGAGTTCTGTTTAAGAACACAGGAACTAACCCAAGCTACTTGGATATTGAAAAGCTTTCTGGTCCAGATGTCTGTGTGAGAATAGAACAAAATGAGACCTTTGTTGGGGACTCAACTAATCCTGCACTACAAATCGGAACGGGTGGTCTACAGTTTTATACAGAGGGAGTAGGTGGCGTACACACCAAGGCAGTTATCAGAAATAACCTAACAGGAACTGGAGATTACTTGGTTCTTGAAGCCGCTAAGGATGGTGGAGGATCTATCAAGTCAGAGCTGGTAAAAATTGGCCAAGGAGCGTTGGAAGTTAAAGGTAATCTAAGGGTTGAAGAAACAGTAACAGGTACTGGACCTTCCGGATATCTAGAGTTGGGTTCAGATATAGATATGAATCTAAACAGTATTCATAATGTTTCAATTGCACAAATTGCAATAATCAATGGCTTGAATACAGTTAATTCCCTTGATGGAGATATCCACTTTATAGATACAGATGTAGTTATTGCCGGTGGTAGTAATCAAAATGGAGATCTCACTGTTGCAGGAAACCTGGATGTGGGTGGCACAGCAGAACTAGATGGTTTAGATGTGGATGGTAATGCAGAGTTCGGATTTTATGATGGTAATTATGAACCCGTAGGAACTGATACAACCTTTCTTGCGTATGGTGGTCCACATACAGAGCCTTCGGCAGGGCCAGGAACTGGAGGGCAAAGAGCTTATGGTCCAACAGTGAGGGGTTCAAATTATTCTCGCCTAACGATCGAATGTGTAGACCCAGTTCTTGAAAAAGAAACAAATGAAGAAAACCCTCATCACGATATGACTGGTTATGACGGAAGTAGTTGGTCTGCGGGAGAAGCCAGTCCAGTGAGTGGACCTGTCTTGGCTTTTGATAGTTGGCTATATGGCAAGCGTGGAGAGGGTATGACTTCAGATTCGTTATATACTTTAGAACGCTATTTGACGAGATCAGCCCATGCAAGTGCGATATTCATTTTTCATGCAGGAACTGGTGATGAGTATATGCATAGCGTAAAGATGTCTTTCGGTTGGAGTTCCCAAAATACAGGACTCCGCTATTGGCCTTCTCGGTTACAAGTAGGAGACGAAATCCATTCTAACTCTGCACAGTTTTGGAATGGAACCTCATATCAAACCTTTACCAAAGTAACAGACGTTGATCATGTGAACCAGTATATTGGGATTGATTGCATACACCTTGATGATGACCCAAACGTCCAGTTATTAAAGATAGTACCCAAAAGACGAGATGTTTCCAGTTGGGAAGTATTCAAACAAAGCAGAAGCACGAATATGCACCCACCAGGGGCAGCTGGACGAGGCTGGGATTATGATTTTGAAAATTCATATGAGTTTGAAAGTTTAAACTTCAAACCTATTGTAAAAAAGTACAGCAATAGCGCAATTCTCCCTCCTGATGGAAGCACACCTCCTAGTGTTGACTATACATCGGAATTGGTTCCTACAGATGTTTCTTTCCGCATTAGAGCTGATGGAAAAGTAGAAGCTGGAACAGGTTTTTTAACTGCCTCTACTAGGGAAGTTAAAACAAGTATCGAAAACCTATCAGAAGAAAAAGCTAATTTAATATTAGAAGGATTACAACCAGTAACATTTGAATATAAAACAAGTCCTGGTGAACCTCGTTTAGGGTTTATTGCAGAAGATGTTCCAGAATATGTGGCTGAAAGAAATAGAAAATCAGTATCTACATTGGATATTGTTGCAGCACTAACTGGAGCCCTCAAATCACAAAGTGAAAAGGTAAAAACCCTTGAAAAAGAAATTGAAGATATGAAACAGTTATTACAAAACTCAGGAGTAATTTAGTGAAATGGCAAACATAATTAAAAAAGTGGATCGAGGTGTCCCCGCTACTCAACGTACTCAGAACTTTACACAGGCTGATGCTAATGTTGGAGACATCCTCAAGATCCAAGAATCCTTAGGGAGGATGGCAAAACATATTGTAATTGATGTTCCAACTGGTGGTGGCAGTATGACTGTCAGGTTTAATGTTATTAGAACGATCTATCCAAATAAAACAAAAGAAGAATATGATTGTCTTTATCCCGATATGTACAAGAACCTCGCCTTGGGTCAGGAAGTGGAAGACACAACCGGAGCTTTGGTAACAATTGCAGCCGGAGAAACATTTGAACTTGACAATGATCTGCCCGTTAAGGATATTAAAGTCGTATCTTCAGCAACAAATTGGGATATTTTTGTATGCTAAGGAGGCTTTGATGGCTAGAAGAAATAAACAAGCAACCATATCTCTAGAGATAGATGGTGAGCAATTGGAAAAAATTGCACAAAAAATGGCAATTACAATTGGACAAGAACTAGCTAAAGCCTTATCGGGAGTAAATGTTTCTACAAAAAGTAGTGGCTTTAGCTCTTCAGGTAAGATACAAGATACTGGAGGGATATCGATCGATGAATCAATCATTCCAGTGAAAGTTGAATCTAACCTAAGTTCTTCGAGTAAAGAACTAGGTAAAAAAGAAACATCAGAAGACAAAGGTCTATCTGATTCCAAAAAGAAATTAGCGAATCTATTTAAAAATAAAGGAGAGTAAGAAATGCCCAAAGGCCTTGATGTGGGAACTTCTTTTCTGATTACTGCAGAGGAGACTCCAGAAGGAGTGTCCTATAAAGAAATGCGAGATGCATTTTACAGAATGAAACCAGCTACAAAAATTGCAGCAAAAATGATGGAAAGAGGATTACAGAATCTTACTTATCTTAAAGACGTTGATGGCTCTTACGTTGTTGTGGGAGCCGATGCTATTGCCAAGGCAATAGAGAGACACCAATCCGCACAAAGACCTCTTTACAGAGGCGTTATAAGCCCTAGAGAGCCAGATGCTCGTAGGGTTCTAAAGTTT
>CEPX01061799.1_pt1 | contig 10167 bp, 7 predicted proteins | sample 361361 | NCBI WGS metagenome assembly CEPX01 (sample SAMEA2619974, study PRJEB7988) | marine metagenome | biome: marine biome (ENVO:00000447); feature: mesopelagic zone (ENVO:00000213) & marine oxygen minimum zone (ENVO:01000065); material: "saline water (ENVO:00002010), including plankton...
ATGAGCATTTTGAATAGCAATAAAAAAATAATTATTTAAATGGACGATAATTCCTATTAACTATGGTAAAGCTGTATAGTAATCCCTGGAAAGATCGTGTAGGGTTTAAAAGTAAAGTCAAGTATGCTATAAGGGGAGTGTTCTACAAATGGTTGTTGAGAAAATACTGCAAAGGATCTAAGACGCTTCTGGATGTTGCCTGTGGTCCCGGGCAGTTCATGAAAATTGCAAGTAAGAGGGGCTTAGAGACTTATGGCTTAGAGGCCGATGAGAGGTACAAGGCAGAAAACGTCATTATGGGTGATTTGTGGGAGCATAAGGGAAAGTATGATGTCGTGTTTAACAGTTTTATACTTGAGCATATGAAAGACCATCAGAAGTTTGTAGATAAGATGGCATCTTTATCAGATGATATAGTCATAACAATCACTTCTTACCTATCGAAATGGTTTTACAATGTCCCCGATCACGAGAGGCCCGCAACCAAGATAGGGGTAAGTTGGATGTTCAGAAGGGCTGGTTTCAGAAATTTATTATCCATCCATATACCTTTCTATAAGGCTGTTGTTGTAGTGTCAAAGAAAGTTACTGACAAAGACCAAGACGATGAATCTAAGAAGATAAGAGCAGGGTTTTGGTGATTTCATACTTTTTTCGAGAAATGCAGAACTTTTATATCAAAAAAATTTTTCTCTTGGTCTAAGGTATATTTTTCCTCAAGAAAGGTCCTTGTATTCTCGTTGGGGTCTGTATATTTCTCAAATGAAAGTATCAGCCATACGCCATCTTTATTGTCCACCAACTGCGCAATTTCCTCTGTATCGTAAGCTGGATGCCTATTATCTGCGATACCATAATAATAATCGAAGGCTATGATAGTGGAAGCACGGTCGAGCAGAATAACTTCGTCATCTTTAATGTTATCTTTCATAAATGAAGCTACTTTTCCCCACTCACCCTTATTTACATTAACATAATACGATGCCAGAGGCAATAAGCTGAAAATCACAAATAAGAGAATCAAAACTTTTGAGTATTTCCACTTTAAACTCAATATACCTACAGATATCAATATTGCATATGCTGGAAATATGAAAATCAGAAATTTAGCAGGCCCAAATAAAGAGGCTGTAGGATGGAGAATTGAGAGTAACAGTTCTGATAAAAGTGGAACAAAGAACCAAAGTAATAGCAGTATTACCCAATTATTTTTCACAAAATATTTTAGCTTGAATAGCTCAAATTTTTTAAAAATAAAACCTTGCTTGTTCAATCTGCTCATGATGCTGAATATTCCTAGGGTGAACAATGCAGTCATAAGGATAACCAAGAGAAATGGGGATGTCACTAAAATCCAGTCGATAATTCCAAACTGTGAAAAATTTTGGTAGTAAATATTTTGCCTTAATTCCGTGGATGGATATATCCATGAGTTGAACGTAAACCAGAATTTTGCTATGCCTAGTATAGTAGGTTTGGCAAGATACATTGCCGCTCCAACCTTTTGTGATAAGACTTTTTGCAATATTGGAAGGTAAAATAACCCCATCAAAAATAAAGAAACTACGAGTTTTTTTGCAAATTTCGGGTGAAATTTAAACATTACTAACGCGTATGCAAATTGAAAAAATACAAAAAATATGTATATAAAGGCTGTATAAATCCCAATGATATTCACGATAGTCAACAACGCCAAATAGGACAATTTCTCTGTTTTGATTAATTTTACAAGAAAATAAACTGAGGATAAAACTATAAATGTTAAGAGGCTATAAAGCCGGGCTTCCTGAGAATATACTATGTTTAGCATGCTTAAGGAAAAAATGAAAGAAGAAAGCAAAGCTACCTTCTTGTCGGTTAATTCCTTTGCAACAAAATAAACAAGAAGTATGGACAACGACCCAAATAATGCTGATAAGATCCTTAATGATAATTCGCTGACACCAAATAACTTGGTCCAGAAATATAATAGAGAATAATAAAGAGGCAAATCATTCCCTTCTTCCTCGAAATATTCTGGTGTCACATTCCCGCGGATAAAACCGTTGCTGAATATTTCGAAGAAGTTATAATCTCTGACAGCAGTAGCTGTTGCAGTTTCATCAAGCCAGAAACTCTCATCCCCTATGTTGTAAAACCTTAGAAAAATGCCCAGTAGCAATATTAATGACAGCAAGAGTATCAAAGTTTTTTTATTTATCATTTTTATGTAAAGCCTTACTTACAATCTTTATAACATCATTTACTTGTATTTTCTTTACGCAGGCATTTTGTATGCCACGTTTACATTGTCCAACTTGGCCTTTATGTACATTTATGCATGCGTCCTGAGTTTTTTTCTTGTATATATAATAACCATTTTTTCCAAATGGCCTGAACCTCACTGGAAGGTTGCATCCGAACAGACCAATAGTTTGAACGCGTTGAGCGGCGGCAACATGCATTGGTCCTGAATCATTGCCAACAAATAACTTACATAATGAAATTAAATAAAACATTTCTCTGGTATTGATTTTTCCGGCTACATTTAAAGATTTTTTTTTGTTAATTATCAAACTTTGTATTTCCTTGATGTATTTTTCTTCATCTTTGCTCCCTATTAGAATTATTTTTGCACCGTATTTTTTAATCAGGTTGTTAGCGACTTCAGCGAATCTTTCTTTAGGCCACATCCTTTCTTTTACGGATTCAGCAGCTCCTACACCAAATCCCACAATAAAATTCTTTTTCGTAATATTATTTTTTTTCAATAAGATGTCAACATTTTTTTTATCATTCGAAGAATAATTTAGTAAAGGCAACTTATCAACGGTTTTTTTAATTCCCAATGGCTTTAGCAAGTCTAGAAATGTATAAACAACATGCTGTCCGTCATTATAATCCGTGGTTTTGGTGTATAAATTTGACCTTATGCCATGAGAATATCCTATTCTTTCTTTACCTGTATAAAAAGCTATGATTGAGGAAATATTGAGATACTCTTCCATATCAATAACAAGGTCATATTTTTTTAGATTTTTTAAAATGAACAGTTTGATAGAAAAAGGATTTAGATTTAGAACTTTTACATTATTAATACTTTTATTTTTATAATAGACATCTCTGTTTCTTGATGTAACTAGGATATCTATCTGTTTTTTTTTGTATTTATCCCTTAATGCTTTTATTGCTGGAAGTGTCAGTATGCTTTCTCCAAGTCCCCATAACTGTATAATCAATATTTTGTTGTAATCATGAACTGTTTTACGGCCAAAAAGCTTGTTTATTGATAGGAATGAACATAACAATAATCCAAGATATTTATCCAAGAATTTTATTAGATTAACAGATGTCATTTAATTTTCTTTATTTGCGTTTTAAAGCAACATTCCTGACAACTTCTTCCAATTTCCTTTGGTTTTTCCTGACTATCGTGTATGTATAGAAAACAACGAATATTATGAAGAGGAAGCCTGCAATTATGAAGAAATCCAGTACTCTTGCAATGCTTAATGTGGCCAGCACAGGATCTAGAATCTGCGGAAACAAGGTAACTATCACAAATACCCCCCAGAACAGGAACCAGAAACTATACTCTTTGATTGTAAATTCCTTCCTTTTGTACTGAAGGAAAGTATAGTAGATCATGAAAAATCCGAATAAAATTCCTAAGATCTGTATCCCGAGTATGTTTGCCATTTTTATCTCAAATGTTATTTAATTTCCACATCAACAGATTAAATACAATTTTTATCCCATCAAGCATCGTTGTTCCTTTGTACTTATCCGAATAAATAGTTTCTATGGGAACTTCTGTATATCCTAATCTGTATTTCCCTATCTTTGCTATCATCTCACTTTCCATGCTGTAGTCGGATGCCTTCCACCTTAATTTCTTATATGCTTTTCTGGTAAAAGCCCTATAACCACATTGGCTATCTTTGATTTTTATCCCATATAAAAAGCTTATCGTTTTATTGATGAACCAATTGCCGAGTTTTAGAATGGATGGCATATTCTTTTTTTGTTTCCTGTATGCAAGCACTATATCATGATCCTCTATTTTTTTCAGAAATTTTGGAATTTCCTTAGGATTGTGTTGAGCATCAGCGTCTATCACAAGAATAATATCTGCTTTGTTTTTTGCAGCATAATCACAACCTGTTTTTAGAGCAGCACCTTTCCCCATATTTACCAAATGTCTTAAGACAATGGCTTTGCTTTTTTTTGATATCTCCTCAGTTTTGTCCTTGCTGCCATCATCAACAACAATAACACGATCAACATATTTTTTTGTTTCTTTGATTACCTTAGGTATGTATTTATCTTCATTATATGCGGGTATTATCGCAAATACTTTCTTTTTCATGTGTGTAGGTAATATTTAGGCATTTAAAAATCTTAGGAATTATAGAATTATTTGGCCCTAAATCCATCAGTTTTCTATTGCTTGGTGTTGAGGTGTGATTTGTATCTCATCCTGTTGTTGGGTTTCTATCATATGTTATTTCCTTCCCAATCAACCTTCCAGACTAGGATCCTGGTGCCAAATACGCTATTCTCGTCACTAAATTTTTTGAAATGTTTTAATCCAGCACCTTCCTGGTAAAACAATCTTGTGAACATGGAAGCTGTGAGGTCAGAATCCATTGCTATAGCGGTATAACTTTCACCGTCCTTTATCAAAGCTATTCCAAGGCTTCTACCATTTTGTAAGTTTATGATAGATTCATTATATTCTCTTACCATTATGCCCCTGTCAGTTGGGAATGATACTGATTTTGGATGCAGTCTTCCTGTTGAACTATCTGCATAGATATCATTTGCAGTCAAGTTAACTATTAATGGGATGCCAGATATGTCGCAACTAAGTGTTTTGTTGTCTATTTTACCACAGCCGGTTGATCCTGCATACCCTGGCCATGGAGCGATCCAGCTATTTGCTTGGTCACTTGTTGTTACGCCTTGGACCTCATAGAATAAATCCTCTGCCTCATCATCCTGGTAACCAAATCTTTCCTTCAGAAACTCAACACTTTTATCTTGGTCATTATCGTACTCTTTCTTTTTTAGTGTATTATATACCAGCGCCCTATCAAAGTTCCAGCTTCCGAAGTGTCCCCAAACACCGCTCTTTCCGACCATATCTCCTGAGGTTATAAAATAGTTCTCAGGAGGCTCGCAATGTGTCTTTTCAAGTATTTTTTCAGTAGCTTCTTTATCGAATTTATCAATTAAGATATTTCTTGCATCCTCTTTGTTCAGAGGCATTATTTCGTACATTGCGTTTATGGATTCAAGACCATCCTCTGTATACTCTGAAACGATGTTAAACCCCTCCCTACTGCCGCAATCTAGCATTCTTAAGATCCCTATTGCTAATTCTTCATCGTCTGTTAATAAGACTTTACCTATCCAATGTGCTTGTGGTAGGTTCTGGCTTGTACCATCAAAAGTTACAGGCCTGTCAGCCCAAAATTTAAACCAGTGGCCGAAGTCCCACCAGGAGTTTATAATTGCGTCTGGTTGTGAATCTTCTTTTATTTTTTGCAAAGAAGAAGCCCAGGCGTCGTCAAGACTTGGTATCTCTGCCCTTACTGTATTTATTGCGCTGTTGCAAGTGGAGCCTAAACAGAAAGGTGGAAATGGAACTGGCACTACTCCTGCAATGAGTAGCACAATAAATGCTATAAGAATCTTTGATATGTATTTATTTATGTGCAGTCCTTTGGAGATCCATTTGTTTGTGTATCTGTAGAACTCTCCAGATGCAATGCCAAATCCTATTGCGAATGCGGGCACCATAAGAAGAATGAATCTTATACCTTTAGTGCTTGCGAAAATGGTTGTTATGAACCATAAAATAAGGAATATTGCATATTTTATCTCTATGTCCTTGTCAGATTCCCATAAAGCTATAATAATTCTGATTGCAATTGGTATGATTATCAATATCAAGAAAGTATTTAAGTCTTGGATTTTGAGTATGAGTATTAGGAGGTACCATGCCAGTGTGCCGCCAACGAACCACAACCTTTTGCGGCCTTTGTTTGTTGCCAATGTCAAAGCAATTCCCATCAGTGAAATCAAGAAAAAGTAGAACTTCCCTAGACCTACTTGGTTTATTACATTATCCAGGGATGCAGGATTCTGCTCTGCCACTGTTGTAAAAACATTCGGCCATATTTTGGTGATGCCTACTTCTTTCAGTTTTGCAAACCCTGTAGGATTAGTATAGAATTTTTTAAATTGCCCGTAACTTACAAAGAAACTTACACTTATTCCTGCAACTATGAAAAAGATCATCAAGAATGTGAGGGAATTTTTCACTGCTTTTTGTTTAGTGAAATTAGTGATCTTCCCCATCAGTTCTTTTCGGTGTACAAAGATGTAGTAGGCTATGTAGAGTACAGTGGAAATCAATATGAAATCAAAGATATACCACCATCCGCCCCAAGTCATACTGTATAATCCGACTAAAAGCCCGGCCAAAACACTAAGTACTATGTTCTTCTTTGTTGTCTTTGATTCAAGAGCCTCCAGGAAAATCCATGCTATGAATAATGGAAACATGATGTTATAGGCATCTGTATCGGCAAAACCGCCTACAGTCCTGTTTAAGAATGACGGATGTATTGCTATGATTAAGGCTGCTATAAATGCACCAAAATTACCGGTAACTTTCCTAGTTATGAAGAATGTGGGTATTACCGACAAGGCTGAAATAATCACTGGAGTGTAAAACGCTACAGACAGTAGATTAAGGTTTTGGTTGAAGAAGCTGAGTACTTTGAATAGGAAAGCTATGAAGTAAGCATGGAACATATCAAAAGGAACTCCCCTTCCAACAGGGGCTAACATGTGTGTGTCCCATGGTTTGCCATTTCTGAGTTCATCTCCTGGATGGCCGTTTTGTAGTATGTTTCTTGCATGCCGTGTCCAGAAGTAAGGATCTATTGCAAGCAGGTATGTCTGGCCAGTATCGTCCTGCATTCTTGATTTTATAGCCTGAGAATTTGCATAAATCTGCTGGTCCACATTGGATTGTTGTTCTTGCAGCACTTTCTGCAGCTCATTATCCACCAACACATCCTTGTTCTGTTGTGGGAGGTTCGGATACTGTTGATTTACTTGAGATGATATTTGAGATCTAAGACTATTAATGACTGACTCAGTTGCCCATTGGTCTGTTATAGGTAGATATGCTGGCTGCACCCTCAAAAAAATAGCTAGGAAAATAGGTATCAGTATGAATATCAGTGCTCTGTATTGAATAAAGAAATTCGAAATCTTTTTGAAATCGACGGCTAGTTCATCTTCCTTGGCTTCAGATTTTGTTTCGTCAGAACTTTTTTTGAAAATGTTTTTTAAGTTTTTAAGTTTTGATAAGTCGAATGAGATTTCATCATCATCTTTTTCTTCTTTTACATTATCTTTTGTTGTGTTTTGCTCTTGTGGTGATTCTTTCTTTTGAAAAATGTTTTTTATTTTCCCAAAGTCAATGCTAATTTCATCATCATCTTTTTCTTCAACATTTTTTTGTGATTCTACTTTAGTTTCTTGTTTTATTTCATCAGTTTTATTTGTTTCTTCTTTTATTTCTGCCTGTACTTCTGGCTTTTTATCTTCTTCCTTTTTCTTTTTGAAAAAGTTTTTTATTTTCCCCAGATCAAGAGAAATCTCGTCGTCTTTTTCTTCCATTCACATCCCTTACAGGAAAGAAAAGGTATCATTTTTAAAAACTTTTGCTTTGATTAGAGAGCAAATTTAGAGAACCTCAAAAACCTTGGCTCTCTCAATAATAAATTCAAGACCAAAGGTATTGGTGTGTCTCGGTCATATTTTTTCAAAATCTTTTTTACTTTTTCCTGAGACATTAAATTAAGAAGTTTGTCATAATCATCATCAGAAAATTTATTCAGGACATTCCTTATCTTCAAATGCAATAACAATTCTCTGCCCGATTGTTTTCTAAATTCATCATTATAGTTCTTATTATTAATAATACAATCACATAATGTCTGTGCTGCTTTGAATGAAGGTATTATTCCTCCTCCGGTTGTGGCTTTTACTTGCGAAGCTGCGTCGCCTATTAAGTATATATTATCTTTTTGAATAGTATGTTTTGGATTATAGACTGGAATAATGCCTGATTCCCAACACAAAATTTCTCTTTTTCCGGTTACATTCTCTAAGAATTTATAGAAATGCTCTTTTGTGCTGTTAAATGTACCTAAGCCTAACCTAACTGTATCTTCTGATTCCGGGACTACCCAGCCAAAGAAATTCGGAAAATTACTTCCAAAGTGAGTTTCAAATGCACCTAGATTTGTTTTTAACTTAACTTTTGCCTGCATTCCGATGTAGAATTTTGGATTTGAATTAAAGCCAGCTGATTTTGCGACAGTAGAAGATGGACCATCAGCACCTATAATAATTTCAGATTCGATATTTTTAGTTTCATTATTATTTTTATCTTTTATTCTTATTTTATTTTTTCCTTCTAATGAAATGAATTGATGATTGACCAGAACTTTTACCCCTTCGATAATAGCTTTGTTGGCCATAAATTCATCAAACTTATTGCGCCACATCACTATCTCATCTATATTAGCTTCTATTCTGTTATTTTTGCTTACGACAATGACTTTGTTGCATCGATTAGCAACTATATTATTAGGCAACTTTACAAACTTTTCAATAGAACCAGTTACAATACCTGTACATTGGACTGGATTTCCTATTTTTTCATGCTCTTCTATTAATGTAACATCTTTTCCCTTTTTCGCGAGAAGATAGGCAAGATAGCTTCCTGCCGGTCCAGCCCCAACTATTGTTATCATGTTTTTTTGTGGAAATTGAAAGATTTATTAATGATTCTATTTTTGGAATCCAAATACTTAAATATATGTTTTTATAACTATATAATAGTCATTCAATGTATTTACTGGAGTATACTAAACTAACGAAACATTTAAATATAAGTGTGGGATAATTGGTTTATATTCGGTTTAATAATAAAAACAATTGGGGGGGATTTTAAAAATGATAAAACAGATTTTCAGTTTATTGACGGTATTTCTAATCGGAGTTTTAATGAGTTCTACAGTTTTTGCAGACAAGTTAATTGATGAGGTAAAAATCAATGGGGATGCAGTAACTCAGAGTGGAACTAATTTTATCCTCGATGTTGAGAGGGGAGACGACCTAAATCTAAAAGTTAAGTTCAGGTCAAACACTACTGATGTTGATGATGTACAGATAGAAGCTGTCGTAAGAGGTATAGACAGCAACACAAGAGTTGAAGACATAACTGACGTTTTTGATGCTACGGCAAACGTGACTTATATCAAAAAACTATCACTTCCTTTAATAGATAAGATAGATCAGGATGGATACAAATTAAGGATAAGAATTTCTGACAGAGATACAGCAACTGTTGAGCAAACTTATGAACTAAGAGTTGATACAAAAAGACATGACGTTGAAGTAAGAGATGTTGTTCTTTCACCTAGCTCAGAAGTTAAGGCTGGAAGAGCATTGCTTGCAACTGTTAGAGTAGCAAACAGAGGAGAGAAAGACGAAGACGGAGTTAAGGTTGTTGTGAGCGTACCGTCATTGGGAGTATCAGCTGCTGACTTTATTGATGAGCTTGAGGCAGAAGATAAGAATGATGACCAAGCAACAACTGAGGAAATGTTCTTAAGAATACCTGATGATGCAGAAACAGGCGAGTATGAGGTTGTTGTTGATGTCTTTTTTGATGACGGCGACAAGAAGAATTCATACATCACATCAATATTTGTTTTAGGAGACGAAGCATCTGTACAGGTTCCTAAATCAGAGGAAAAAACAATCATAACAGTTGCTGCTGATAAGCAAAATGTAGCCCAAGGGGGCTCAGAAGCTGCTTATCCAATAGCATTGACAAATGCAGGAACAAGTTCCAAGACTTACACAGTAAGGGCTGACGGGGCTGCATGGGCAAACCTAAGAGTAAGCCCATCAAACGTTCTTGTCGTTGATGCTGGAGACAGCAAAGCATTTACTGTCTTTGTATCTGCAGGTGGAAATGCTCCAGTTGGAGACCAGACATTTACAGTAACTGTAAGCAGCGGAGATAAAGTATTGAAGCAACTGCCTTTAAGTGTGAATGTTGATGAAGGACAAGCAAACGGAGCTGCTAAG
>CEPX01138439.1_pt1 | contig 10164 bp, 14 predicted proteins | sample 361361 | NCBI WGS metagenome assembly CEPX01 (sample SAMEA2619974, study PRJEB7988) | marine metagenome | biome: marine biome (ENVO:00000447); feature: mesopelagic zone (ENVO:00000213) & marine oxygen minimum zone (ENVO:01000065); material: "saline water (ENVO:00002010), including plankton...
CATACAATCCATAAACATCACCCATAAAAAATCCCCACAGAATAACTTATTCCAATCATAAACTACGAAGCCGTTCAGATTCATCATTTCAAAAAGAACGAAGCGATATACGATCTCGCCGAAGGCGAGCGTCACTAACTTCTACATTAGATCACAAAGAACTCATCCGACCAACCTCAGCATTAAGCAAATTAGAATATCTCACCAACCTACCAAAATCAGACCGATCAAACGGCAAAGAAAACCTCTCAATAAACTCTCTCCTCACATCAGAATCAGGATAATAAGAAAACCCATCACCATTCCAATTTATATATTTCAACAAATCATTTCCAGGATCAAGTTCAAATAAAGCATCATAAGATTTAGCTAGTCCCTCAACAACAACATCTCTCTCAGTAATCCCTTGAATAATCGTCATCCCTTGAGAAAAATAAAAGAAGTATTTAAAAATTACCATATCCTATCACTACCATGCCCCAAAAAGTAACTCCATGGAAAGTGGAAGGTGATATCAATTACGAAAAACTTGTAAAAGAATTCGGATTAGGAATAGTTGGAAAAGATTTACTGAAAAGAATCAAGAAGCATACAAAAGAGCTTCATCCAATGTTACGAAGAAATGTTTTCTTTGCCCATAGAGATCTAAAATGGATTCTTGATGAATATGACAAAGGAAATAAATTTTTTCTTTATACAGGTGTTGGCCCTTCAGGTCCAATACATCTAGGACACTTACAAGTATGGACTTTTGTAAAATGGCTTCAAGATAAATTTAACGTAGAGCTTTGGTTTCAATTTACAGACGATGAAAAATTCCTTTTCAAAGATAAATCATTCGAAGAAATAGAGAAATGGACTTATGAAAATATGCTAGACATTATAGCATTAGGTTTTGATGCAAAGAAAACCCATTTCCTAATTGACACTAAACATGCAGACATTATGTACAAAGAAGCAATAAAAGTTGCAAAGAAAATAAATTTCTCAATGGTAAAATCATCATTCGGTTTAACTGATCAAGCAAATATAGGCCAAATATTCTACACAAGTATGCAAGCAGTTCCGGCATTTTTACCTTCCGTCTTAAAAGGAAAAAACATTCCTTGTTTAATTCCTCATGCAGTTGATCAAGACCCTCACTTTCGTTTAACTAGAGATATCATGCCAAAAATAGGGAGATACAAACCTGCTTCAATTCAATGCTCCTTCCTCCCCCCTCTTTCAGGATCAAAAGGCAAAATGGGAAATACCAATTCCAACATTGCAATAACTTTAAGGGATACTCCAAAAGAAGTAGAAAACAAAATAAAAAAATACGCCTTCTCAGGAGGACAACAAACCCTCGACGAACACAGAAAAAAAGGCGGAAACCCCGACATAGATGTTTCCTTCCAATACCTAAAAATGCTCTTCGAACCCGACGACAAAACCTTAAACACAATAGAAGAAAATTACCGCTCAGGCGCGTTAACAACAGGCGAACTAAAAAACTACACAATTGAAAAAATAAACAAATTCCTAGCTATTCACCAAAAAAATCTTAAAAAAGCCGAGAAACAAATCCCCAAGTTCATAGAAAAAAACTAAGTTCTGTAATTACTTAAAAGTAACACTAAAAGAAAGATTTATAAACTTAAATCTTCCACAAATACCATGGAAAGATCCAACACACTAAATCGAAATCATCCCAAACATAGTAACAATTCTAATCCAATGCGAACCACATATCTTCATTTCCTAAACCCCAAAACAACTCCAGAAACGCAAGACTATCTAAACATGACAGTACTCGAAGAACCCCAAGAAACAACTCTCGAAGAATTAATGAACACTCAAAATCACCAAGACCCAATCCAAAGACTAATAAGAATATCAAACCACATTCAAAAAAACAAACACCTAACCAAAGAAGAATACAATGAATTCCGAAACACCTCAAAAGATTTCCTAGACTATTACAACAACGGAGAAGGAAAAGAAACCGTCCGAAAAGACAAACACGTTTTCCAATTCGCAAACAACACACTAAAACAACTCAATCACTATCTCCGATCAGAACACAAACTATTACAAAAAGAAATCTACAAAAACACAACTCTAGATCAAGTAATTGAAAACACACCTCTAGACAAAACCCAAGTAAAAGAAAAACTAAACGAAATAATCTCATACCTCGACTCAGGCGGAAACCTCTCAGAAGACAAAGCAAAAGTAAAAAGAATAGCAAATCAATACACAGCTTTCGTCACTAGCCAACAATTCAAAGACGCAAAGATATCAAAAGAAGATCTAAGAGAACTAGAATCAAAAATAAAATCCTACGTTTCAAAAATTCCAGGAATAAACATAGAGTCAACTAACAAATCCACAAAGATCAACAGACCAAAACCAAAAAACCTTGTTCCATTCAAAAAACCCAAAAAGAAATTCGGAAGCTCACTCAGAAAAGCAGCCGCAGGTTTCGCAATAGCAACAGCCGGACTTTTCTCTGTAAACGCACACGCTCCAAACCTAGAAGAAACAACAAAAGAACCAAAACAAACCAAAACAAACTCAGAAACTAAAAAATCCGAAAGCGATTTTCCTGCCTCTCCAATTTTCTACAATAACCCCTTAGACAACCGCAATTCTTTTACTAATTAAACCGCTGCCAAAACAGCCTTACCAGTATCAGGAGAATAATAAAATCTCGTCACATCCTCTCCATGCTCAATAACATACTCAGGAACTTTAGGAACTTCCTTCCCATTAAATTCTGTAAAAGCCCAATCAGGACAATACTCTGAAGTCAATTCAACATCACTACCGCGAACAAAATAATGCGTCAACAATTCATCCTCAGTAAGTCCATTCTCAAAAACATCATCAACAACCCGAACACATCTCGCATAAGCCTCTTCCTCAATCCGATTCTTCTTAGAATGACTCAAAGCCTCCCCGCTCCTAACCTCATTCCCATCACCTGAATTCAAATAACTATACTGAGCCTCATCCCCAATAACCTCTGAAACACTTTTCCCAGATTCAAGAGACCGCGTAACAAAAGTACTAACAACATTCCTCAAGTAATCCTCATTATCCGAAACACCCCGAGCCTCAGCATAAACCGCTTCAACAGCCTTCTCTTTATCCAAAGAAGTGTAATCTTTAGGATAAAACTTCTCAACTTCTTCAAAATAAACTTCCCCTTCATCAACCAAAGGTTCCGCAACTTCTAATTCAGGAACTTCCACTTCTCGAACAGAAGAATCAATCCCTGTAAAACCAAATCCCAAAAATCCAAGAGCAAGAGCTCCCGCTCCAACTAAAAAATCCCTTCTATCAATTTCAGTGACCTCTCGTTCAAGGCCTCTTTTTATTCGACTTATCATAAAATACCATAAACTCACAACTATATAAACCTTACTATTGACATAACTAAGAAGTAGTAACAATCACTACGATTAACTATAAATACAATCTAATCCAATAAAAAACATGACTTCAAGGGTAAAATTCTACACCGTAGAATATGAAACTGAACAAAGAACTTACCAAGAATACTTCGCCTCTAGCTCCATAACAGGTGTCGCAACCCTCATAGGACTTATGGGAAACCAATACAAACTAGAAACCCTAAAAGAAACACCAGAATTCGAAGTTGCAGAAACAAATCCACCATATCTCCAAGAATTCATTAAAAACAAAAATCATCTTTGCGAAGACGAAACATTCCACCTAGGAAAACTAGAATTAACCCCTGCCTAATCCTAAGCTGTTAATTTAAAAGTGCTCATTAAATAACTTTAAAGTTTCATTATCTAATTCTCTTTGTTCATTAAGTTATTTTTGCCCAAAAATTCTTTTAGTTAAAAGGGAGAGCCATCTCGAGCAAAGATAAAATAGAGATCCTAAAAAGGAACATTTAATTAAAAAAAGAGGAAGCGCCCTCAAGCAGAACGCCTCTTAAATTTAACTTTAATTTTTCTTCATTTTCCAGGTTATTATTTTACCTTAAAAACTTTACTCTTATCGGGAACTCCATCATTATGATCTAGCCTTTTAGGATCACTACAAATAATTCTTGAAATTCTCCCTGCAAGCCCTGGATCTTCATTATAGCATTTAGCTATCATTATTTCTCTATTCATTCCTGTATCTGGATGAGCCGTATCTGGATGACCGAATATTCCAACCTCTTGAAATTCTGGAACATCTGAAAACAACCTATAGCTTGTTCCCTCTGAACAACACAGTCTACATTCAGTAAGATACATTTCCAAATATTCTGGATTTTTTAATGCTTCTTTAGCTACGGATATTAATCCAAGGACTCCTTCTACTACTAAAGCATATCCATCAGTTGGAGATTTTTCATGTATTCTTAGATAGTAATCTCTAGTATCTCTTTCCATTTTACTTATTACCTCCTTTCAACATTGATAAAAATTCTTCAGTTGGTTCTTCAGGAGTGATTACTATAGGTACTTCAATTATTTTCTTTTTCATTTAAACCTCACAAAAAGAACAAAGCCCACTAGAATATGGGATTGTTCCATGTTTATTACATAAAGGAGAAAAACCTCTATCATCATCCCAAGAATGACTATGTAATTTAAGTCCTGTTCTTTGAGCATAATTGTCATCTACTTTTCCTTGAAGGATAGTTCTAACTATTCCATATTTCCTTCCATCTTCCTCATGTGTTCCTCTCACTACAACTGTTAATTCTCTATCAAATAACTGACAAGCATGTAACCCTTCAACACCTTTAGTCCAATTATCTGCAGTATTAACCATTTCTTGATGGTTCATTTCAAATTTATGTTTCTTAATATGCTCTGGTCCATCTTCAAATATAGCTACATTTTTTCCTAAAATCATTTTAAAACTCCTGCTAGTAAAATGCCTAAGGCCATAATTCCAAAAGGTAACTTATCTGGTAATTTTATTCCTGCAATCATTAATCCAATTATTACGACTGAAATTCCTCCAACAATGCTTAAAACTTGCAAATTAACAAATGGAAGCATCTTAGGCCCAAAACCAGCAGCAAACATTACAATACTTGTTGCTATAATTCCGGAAAATAAAGCTACAAACATTCTCTCTTGTATATTTCCAGATAAAAGCATGGCAGTAGCGATAGCCCCTGGACCTGCCATAAATAGTATTGCAATAAGTAGTGCGTTTTCTTTTATGAAAAGACCAGCTATAGCTGCAACTGCAACTGCTCCATTCAAACCACCCATGCCAAGCATGATGGTTAACTTACTGATTTGTTTTGTTTCCATAAAATACCTAAATCAACTATCTTAATATATTCTTTCGTAGATTATTCGAATATTGACCAAAAACTATATAAATAGTTGAATATTATTCAATTTAAGGAAAAATGAAGAATATAACTGAAAAATTAGTAGAATTATTTAAGTCGGGATATTGTACTCCTCAAATAGCTAGAATTGCAAAAAAAATAAAAGAACCCTCTACAACCATACATTATAACATAAAAAAACTAGAACAAGAAGGAAAAATTAAAAGTTACAAAGCTGTTTTTGATTATAAGAAAATTGGGGAAGGCCATTGCACTTATATTTTAGTTAATCTTTTACAAGACAAATATGGAGATCCAGATGAAGTTGCTAAGGAAGTTTCAAAAGATTCTAAAGTAGAAAGTGTTGATATTTGTACAGGAGAATATGAATTATTAATCAAACTCAGAACAAAAGATATCGATGAGTATTATGAATGGGTTAAACATGGGATTAAAAAATATGGATTTAGTAAAACAATCTCAATTACCTCCTTAAAACAATTTAAAACAGAGTTTGTAGAAATGGAAGGGAATTAAACGAGCGTTCTAAGGGTTAGTTATTTATGGTTGCTAACTTAATCCTAACTTTTAAATATCCTCCTTCTCTAATTAAGACATGAAATTCATAACACTCCACTCAGACTTCATAAAATTCAAAGCCCTAAAGAAAGCCCTAAAATCCCTAGATCTAACCTCTGAAAACACAAACGAACAAGAAGTAAAAGAATCCTTAGTTGTTTTAACTGCAGTAGAAAAAGGCGATAACAAAAACACAATAAAAAACCTAGTAAAAGAAGTTAAAAAAATATCCCAACAAGTAAAAGCCTCAACCATAGTCTTATATCCTTACGCACATCTCTCATCAAATTTAGGTTCCCCAAAAGAAGCGCAAAACATTTTACACGAAGCAGAAAAAGAACTAAAAAAATCCTTCAAGAAAGTCATCAGAGCTCCGTTCGGCTACTACAAATCTTTCGAAATAAAAGTAAAAGGACATCCCCTATCAGAATTATCAAGAGAAATAAAATCCGAAAAACAAAGTCAAGAAAAAACAGATTACGATCCAAAAGACTTCTTGCATGAAACAAAAACTTCTAAATTAGATACTTCAAAACTCAAAGACAACGACCACAGAATCCTCGGACAAAAAATGGAATTATTTACTTTCAACGAATCATCCCCTGGAATGGCTTACTGGCTTCCTAACGGAACAATAATCTACAATGAATTAATAAAATTCTGGAGAGAAGAACATGCAAAACTAGGTTATCAAGAAACAATAACTCCAATAATTAACAAAAGCTCTCTATACAAAGTCTCAGGACACTGGAGCCATTACAAAGACAACATGTTCATATCTAAAACCGACGAAGGAGACTATGGAGTAAAAGCAATGAACTGCCCAAACGCAATGGTCATCTTCAAATCAAAATCAAGATCCTACCGAGATTTACCTCTAAGACTCTCCGACACAGACAGACTACACAGATACGAATTATCAGGAACACTAAACGGATTACTTCGCGTTAGGTCATTCCAACAAGACGACTCCCACAATTTCGTAACAGAAAACATGATCAAAAAAGAATACGAACAAATCTTCGATATATGCAAAAAATTCTACAGCATATTTGGAATGAAATATTCATTTAGATTAGGAACTAAACCAAAAAAAGCAATCGGAGACAAAAAAGTCTGGGACAAAGCAGAAAAAGCCCTAAAAGAAGTATTGAAAAAATCAGGAGTAAAATTCAAAATAGAAGAAGGAGACGGAGCCTTTTACGGCCCAAAAGTTGACATCCTAATGAAAGACTCAATGAACCGCGAATGGCAAATGGGAACAATACAATTAGACATGCAAATGCCAGAACGTTTCGGATTAAAATACACCGACGAAAAAGGAAAAGAAAAAACACCAATAGTAATTCACCGAGTTATCTACGGTTCCCTAGAAAGATTCATAGGAATCTTGCTAGAACACACAAACGGAAACCTACCAACCTGGCTCTCCCCAACCCAAGTAAGAATCATAAACTTCACAGACCGAAACAACAAATACGTAGATAAAATTCTAAACCAAATCAAACAAGAAATCCCAAACATAAGAATCGATACCGATTTAGACTCAGTCCCACTCGCAGGAAAAATAAGAGACGCAGAACTAATGAAAATCCCATACATAATCGTATTGGGTGACAAAGAAGAACAAAGTAACAACCTTGCAATCAGAAACAGAGGCTCAAAAAAAATAGAACAATCCCCCATAGAAATATTTATAAAAAACATAAAAGAAGAAATAGAACAAAGAAAATGACCGTCCATATAATCGCAATTACAGAAACCAAAAATCTAGCAAGGACTTCTCCAAAATACTACCAAGGAGTTGAAGAAAGAATAACAGGAGGAATAATTCAAGAACCTTATTTCGGGAAAAAACTTACTTCAATCAGATTTAATTCAGAAGATGAAGCAAACAACCAAATAAATTATTTTGAAAGAGCAATGCAAGCAGGAATGATTCCGGAAATAGAACTAGGAGTAATAAGAAGATGAAAATCCAACCATACTTCGACAAATTAAAATCCTCCAAAGCCTATCAAGACTTCATCTCAAAAAACCCAGAAGCATATCTCTCATCAGGATTCTTCGTCCTAGACTTCCAAACAAAAAAGAACATGCACCAAATAGACTACTACATCCCCGAAACAAAAAAAATGCAAACCTTCATTCTCGACGGAGAACAAGTAACCTCCAAAGAAGACGACACAATCAATAACAAAATCCCAAACAAAATATCTTCCGATGTCACATTAGATCTCGATATTCTAAAAGGCCTAGTAGAAGACGAAATGAAAAACCACACAATCACAACAAAACTCCAAAAAATAATCGCAGTAATCCAAAACATAAACGGTAAACTAGTCTGGAACCTAAACTGCGTAACAACCGACCTGGGCGTATTAAAAGTCCACATCTCCGACAACGACCACTCAGTTCTAAAGTTCGACAAGATCAACTTGTTCGATGTTATGAAGAAGAAATAATTATAATTCTAAATTGAAGGCTTTTATATCAAGTGAAGATAAGCGAGTAATTGTTTTAACGCTTGTTTTATTATAAGCTCTTTATTTCCTTAAATGGAATTTTATTAATTACCCTAAGATAATAATTCTTATTTTTTAACACACTAGAATACTTTCTCCACCCTTCCTTTTCAATTACCTTCCTAAAATTTTCAAAGCTACCAAAAGGACTTTTCAAATAAGTTGACTCCACATATTTCTTCTTCCTCGCCTTCCCACCTTTTTGAATCAATTGAAACTTAGCACTTTCAAAACTCCTAGAACTACCATTAACAAAAAGCACAACATTATCACAAATCTTAGACCTAGCCCACCTATTCAATTCCTTAACTAATTTAAATTCCTTAGAAGATAAATCAAACCTCTCTTTAATCACAACATCAGTCAACACTTTTATATTAGAAACAATCGCCCCGCCTTGAAGTTTCAAATAATACTTCACATCTTTAAATTCAGGAGTAAAATCAACAGCATTTATTTTAAGATCACGAAGTGTAACAGCCATAACATAAGCTCCATAAACAGTCCTTCCCCAATCAATCTTAATAACCAACCCTTTCTTCTCCAACCTAGCAACTAGCTTAGCAAATTCCTTAACTTTTGGCTTAATCTTTTCATAAGGATCTTTAGCAGGATTAATCCCCTCCCTCTTTATTTTAGCAAGATCTCGTTTAGGAATTACTCTATATAACTTAATATCGATGTATTTGTCGTAAAGTTTTCTTAATTCTTTTTCTGATTTCATTTACTATTATTCCATCCATGGATCATAACATCTAATTTATTTATTTCCTTTTCTCTATCATAAATCCATCTATCTGTGTAATCTTTCACTTGTTCCAAATCAATTAAATTTTCCTTTTTAGAATTATTCATAAATAAAAGCCTACTAAGTAAATGTGTAAAATCATCAAAATGTCTCTCAACATAATAGTAATGGACAATTTGTTTGTTTATTTTAAATTTACCAAATTCTTTTTTATAAGCATTAAGAAAACTAACATATCGCCTATCAAGATAAAACCATAAATCATGTTCTTTTGGAGCTAATACAGGCCTATCCCAATCTATTAAGGAAATTAATCCATTTTTCCCAACAATAAGATTCAAAACATGAGGATCCGTATGACAAATTACAAATTTCTTATTATTTCTATTTAACAATTTAGAAATTTTTCTTAACTCTTTATGTATTTCCAACAATTTCTTCTCTTTTGGTAAAACAATCTCTGCCAACTTCTTCTGTTCATCATTTTTCAACTTCTTATTTTTTAAAGTTTTCAAACATCTCCTAAACTGTTCAGAATAAGCTTGGTTAAATTGCTCTTTTTTTACTTTTGAAAGATCTAATCTTTTAGTTTTTTTATGAATTAAAGCCAATAAATTTGCAATATTTTCAAGTTCTTTTTTACTTAATTTTAATTCTTCATCATTCTTCCCTTCAATATAATTGAAGAGGGCAACAGGAATCTTATTAAAATTTGATTTTAATTTATTTTTCTTAGTCAATATCGGATAAGAGATATTATCTATCCCGCATTTTGAAAACAATTCAAGAGATATTCCTAAACTCACTTCCAATTCTTTTTTCTGTTTATTATTGTTTTTAATTAAATAATACATTTTAACAAAAAATCTTTCTCCATCTTTATTTTCCATTAAATACCCATAGCTATCTTCTCCTTTTGGAACAAAATCAAGTTTCTTAACTTCAATCGCATATTCTTTAAAAATAAATTTTCTCAATTTATCCTTATCAATTTTCCATTCGTACATCATCTC